>Ga0194112_10003269_pt1 | contig 22688 bp, 20 predicted proteins | sample TA2MahC400mmetaG_FD_146191 | JGI IMG/M metagenome (GOLD analysis project Ga0194112, IMG submission 146191) | Freshwater microbial communities from Lake Tanganyika, Tanzania - TA2015016 Mahale Deep Cast 400m | ecosystem: Environmental > Aquatic > Freshwater > Lake | place: Tanzania: Lake... | reverse complement strand
CGAGGTGGACCAGTATTTCACCGAGGACAAGGACCGCCAAAGCGTCCGCAGCCCGCTCGCGGCCACCAGCCAGGCGGCTACGTACGACATTTTCGTGCGCGTGCAGGGCGGCGGCCCGACCGGCCAGGCCGATGCCGTGAAACTGGGCATCGCGCGGGCCCTGAAGAAGGCCGACCCCGCCCTGGACCAGGCCCTGCGGGCGGGGGGATTCATGACCCGCGATCCCAGGATGAAGGAACGCAAGAAGTACGGCCAGAAGGGCGCACGCAAGCGCTTCCAGTTCTCAAAGCGGTAACCGGTTTTCGACGGATTCGATAAGGCGCGAGCGGCTCCCGGCGGGCCGCTCGCGCTGTTTCGGCGACGCGCAAGGCGCCCGCCGTGCGGCTCGAACCGCCGCCGCAGCGCTGGTGGGCATCCAGGGGCACGCAGCATCCAGGCAAGGAGCGAGAAATCGTGACTCGTGTCGGCATCATCGGCGCAAGCGGATACGCCGCAGCGGACCTCATGCGGCTGCTCCTGGCGCACCCTGCGGCCCGCATCACCGCCCTGGCGGACCTGCCCGAAAAATGCGGGGCGCTGGCAAAACTCTTTCCGCAGTTCGCCGGGCGCATAGACCTGGCGGTCGTCCCGGCCGACGCGAAGGCCATGGCCGCCGCCTGCGACGTGGTCTTCCTGGCACTGCCGCACACGGCCAGCATGACGTACGCGGGGCCGCTGCTGGATGCGGGCCTGAAGGTCATCGACTTCTCGGCCGACTACCGCCTGAAGACCCCCGGCCTGTACGAGAAGGCCTACGGCCACAAGCCCGACGAGGCCAACCTGGCCAACGCCGTCTACGGCCTGCCGGAACTGTACCGCGACGCGATAAAGAAGGCCCGCCTCATCGCCAACCCGGGGTGCTACCCCACCGCCGCCATCCTTGCGCTTGCGCCGCTGGTGCGCGAGGGCCTGGCGGCCCCGAGCGACATCATCGTCGATTCCAAGAGCGGCGTCTCCGGCGCGGGCCGCACGCCCAAACTGCTGACGCACTTCCCGGAGTGCAACGAGTCGATGCAGGCGTACGCCATCGGCTCGCACCGCCACCAGCCGGAGATTGTCGAGCAACTGGGCCTGGTCGCCCGCGTGAGCGTGGACGTGCTCTTCGTGCCGCACCTGGCGCCGATGGACCGCGGCATAGAATCCACGTGCTACGCGCGGCTGCTCCAGGGCATCTCGGCCGCCGACATCGCGGAACTCTACCGCAAGGCGTACTACGGCGAGCCGTTCGTCGTGGTCCGCGACGAGCCGCCCGCCACCAAGCACGTCGTGGGCACAAATTATGTGCACCTGTGCCCGACGGTCGTGGGCGGCCGGGCGGTCGTCAGCAGCGTCATCGACAACCTGACGAAGGGCGCCGCCGGCCAGGCGCTCCAGAACATGAACCTCCTCTTCGGTCACGACGAAACGGCGGGCCTCGAATGAGCGCAATCCCCGATTTGCCCGTGGACCTCGGCCTCGGCGCCACCGCGCCGCAGGGCTTCCGCGCGGGCGCGGCGGCCGTGGGCGTCAAGAAACTCTCCGAGAAGCCCGACGTGGCCGTCCTGGCGTGCGACGTGCCGGCCGCCGCGGCGGCCGTCTTCACGCAGAACAAGGTCTGCGCCGCGCCCGTTACCGTCAGCCGCGAGCACCTGGCCAGGGCCGCGGGCCGCCTGCGCGGGGCCGCGGCCAACTCGGGCAACGCCAACGCGTGCACGGGCGAACAGGGGCTGGCCGACGCCCGCGAGATGGCCCGACTTGCTGCCGCGAGCCTCGGCTGCCGCGCGGATGAGATGCTCGTGGCATCCACCGGCGTCATCGGGCGGATGCTGCCGATGGAGACGGTGCGGGCGGGCATCGAGAAGGCGTGCGCGGCCCTCGCGGCCGGGCCGGCGGCGGACCTTGCCTTCGCCCGCGCCATCATGACCACCGACACGCGACCCAAGCAGGCCGCCGTACGCATCAGCCTCGGCGGCCGCACCGTCACCGTGGCAGGGGCGACAAAGGGCGTGGGCATGATCGCCCCGAACATGGCCACCACGCTGGGCTTTATTACCACCGACGCTGCGGCCGAGCCGGAGACGCTTGACCGCATCCTCCGCCGCGCAGCCGACCTTACGTATAACTGCCTGACGGTTGACGGGCACACATCGACGAATGATACGCTCATGGTCCTGGCAAGCGGCCTTGCGATGCGCGGGGCGGGCGCCGCCCCGCAGGCCGTGGCCGAGGACTCGCCCGACGGCCGCCGCCTGGCGGAGGCGGTGCTGGCGGTCTGCGGGAGCCTTGCGCGGCAGATCGCGGGCGACGCCGAGGGCGGCACGAAGGTTATCGAGGTCCGCGTTACGGGGGCCGCAAGCGAGCAGGAGGCCCGCCGCGCGGCCGCCGCCATCGCCAACTCGCCCCTCGTCAAGACCGCCTTCTTCGGCGAAGACCCGAACTGGGGCCGCATCGTGTCCGCCGCAGGCTACGCCGGCATCACGAGCGGCCCGGAGACGATGCGACTGGCGATGGGCGGCGTGGTCATCTTTGATCGCGGCCGGCCCGTGGAGGCCGACGCCGACCGCCTGGCCGCCATCATGAAGGCCCGCGACATCGACGTCCACCTGGACCTGGGCGCCGGCGGCGGCGAGGCACGGTTCCTCACCTGCGACTTCAGTTACGACTACGTCAAGATCAACGCCGAGTACACGACGTAAGCGGCGAGTGGCCGTTTGCCGCGGCCAACGTCCGTCGCCGTACCGGCGACGGCTGAACAACGGCAACGGCATGGGTCCGCGCATGTTTGGCCGCGGCCGCACACGGCCGCGCTCGTCGCCGCGTGCGACAAGCAACCCCAGCATGGCACGCATCTTTCGCGCTCGGTGGGTCATTCCGGCCGACGGGCCGGTCGTCGATGACGGCGCGCTCGTGGCCGAGGGCGGGCGTATCGTGCGCGTCGGCCCGTGGGCGAGGCTGGCGGCCCACGTCGGCGCGGGCGACGACACCGAGCACTTCCCCGACGCGGCCCTCGTGCCCGCCTTCGTCAACGCGCACACGCACCTGGCGCTATCGGACATGACAGGCCGGTTCCGACCGACGGTGAACTTTGCGGCGTGGATCGGGCGGCTGACGGCGCGGCTGTGGATGCGCTCCAAGGGTGCAGCCGGCCGCGCCGTCCGCCGCGGCGTGGAAGAATCCCTTGCGGCCGGGACCATCGCCGCGGCCGACCTGGCGCACGACCCGACCTTCGACATCCCACCCGGCGAGTCGCGCGGCCGATGGACGATTTTCCGCGAACTGTTCCGCTTCGGGGCGCCGGGCCTTGCGCGCGTGCAGGAGGCCGCGAGAGCGCTCGGGCGGCGCCGGCCCGCCAGCAACATCCGCCTGGGCCTTGCGCCGCACGCTCCATATACCGCCGGCGTCGAAGTGTTCATGGCCGCGCGCCGGGAGGCCGACGCGCGCGGCTGGCCGGTATCGACCCACTTGCACGAGACCCAGGACGAGATCGCCTTCACCGAGCGCGGCGAAGGCGCACTCTGCGAGTGGATGCGCCGGCTCAAGATTCTGCCGGCCGACTGGCGGCCCACCGGCCGGCGCCCGATTGCGATGCTGGCCGAGGCGGGCTTCTTCTCCGGGCCGGTCCTCGTGGCCCACGCCAACTACCTGACGGACGAGGACATCGCGGTCCTGGCGCGCAGCGGCTCAAGCGTGGCGTTCTGCCCGCGCAGCCACGCGTTCTTCAAGCACGCCGGCCACCCGTGGCGGCGGCTGCTTGCAGCCGGCGTAAACGTGTGCCTGGGGACCGACAGCCTGGCCTCCTCGCCGAGCCTCTCCGTGCTGGACGAGGCGCGGTTCCTGTTTGCTCAGGGTGGCGCCGAACCACGGGTGCTGCTGGCGATGGCCACGCGGCGGGGCGCCCGCGCGATGGGGCTTCAGGACGAAACGGGCGGCCTCAGGCCGGGCCTGGCGGCCGAGTTCTGCGCCGTCGTGCCGGCCGGCTGCGCGCACGAGCCGCTGGAAGCCATCCTGGCGGGCGAGTGCGGGCCCGCGCGGCTCGTGCGCGCCTGATGCGGCGGCAACGCCTGCTGTTTCAGAGCCACATCCGCAAGACGGCGTCGGGCTGCGGAAACAACGGCCCCGCCCCCTTACGGTCGCGGCTCCGATTCGCGCCAGGCCCGGGCTTTCGTCGTTGCCTTGCCTGGCACACGGGGTTAAAATGCGTGCCTTGCCGCGCGACGAAAGAGACGGGCTGACCGATGTCCCGAAGGGCGCTGACGGCAACGCTGGTGCTTGCGGCCGCATGGGCCGCCGGCTGCGCCAAGTACTACACCGACCAGGCCGACCGCGAGGTGTACGGCATCGTCGCCGAGAAGAACCTCCGGGCGTTCGGGCGCGCGCCGCTGTTCTCGGTGGCCCCGAAGCCGGCGGCGCTGCCGACGAAGGACAAGGCGGCGCCGGCGGCGGCCACGGGTGAGCAAGCGATCGGGGAGAGTAACCGCGACCTTGCGGTCGCGGCGCCAGGCGCTGCGGTCGCGGCGCCAGGCGCTGCGGCCGCGGCGCCAGGCGCGACGGTCGCAGCGCCCGACGGCAGCCAACCGGCCGCCGGCCAGGCGGCCCTGCCCCCCGCGCTGCCGGAAGACTCGCCCGACGCCGTCCGCCTGACCGTGGCCGATGCGCTGCGCCTCGCGGTACAGGCCAGCCGCGACTACCAGGCGCAGAAGGAGACGGTGTACCTGGCGGCCTTGACGCTGACGCTGGAGCGGTACCTTTTCCGTCCGCATCCCTTCTGGACGGGCACGGTTACGTACGACAACGCCGATGCCAGGGCCGCCGAGCCCGACCGGGTGCGGTCCTGGGACTTCGGCAGCGACGTGGGAGTCTCGCAGACGCTGGCCGACGGGATGGTCGTGGCGGGCAGCCTGGGCGTGACGGCCCTCCGGTTCATCAACCGCCAACTCGGCGACACGGTGGATTCCACGATGAACGTCACCCTTACCCAGCCGCTGTGGCGCGGGGCGGGGCGGGAGATCGTCCAGGAGAACCTGCTCCAGGCGGAGCGCAACGCCGTGTACGCCGTGCGCACGTTCGCGCGGTTCGAGCAGACGTTCACGGTGTCCATCGCCTCGGAGTACCTGCGTGTCATCCAGGACCGCGACGTGGTCCTGAATGAGTGGGAGAACTACCGCAGCCTCGTGGAGAACCGCGGGCGGGCCGAGTGGCTGGCCAAGGCCGAGCGGCTGCCGGAGTTCCAGGTGGACCAGGCGCGGCAGGACGAACTCAGGGCCTACAACCGCTGGATCGTCGTCCGCGAGGCCTATAAGAACTCGCTCGACGCATTCAAGATCACCCTCGGCATCCCCGTGGCGACCGAGATATCGCTGGACCCCAAGGAACTGGATCGCCTGGCCGCCGCGGGCCTCCAGCAACCGAAGGCGGCCACGGAGGAGGCCACGGCCATGGCCCTGGCCACGCGATTCGACCTCCTGAACACGCGCGACGGCGTGGAAGACGCCGACCGCAGGATCAAGGTGGCCGAGAACGGCCTGGCGGGCGACGTGGACCTGGTGGCAAGCATCGGCTACGATTCGTCGTACGGGCCGCCGCAGTCGGCCCACCTGCGATTCAACCGCGGCGCCTACTCGCTGGGCTTCAACATCGACATGCCCGTGGACCGGCTGCGGGAGCGGAACGCCCTCAGGCAGACGCAGATATCGCGCCAGGCGGCCGGGCGCGCTCTGGACTTGACGCAGGATAACGTTATCCTTCAGGTGCGCCGTGCGATGCGGCAACTTGCGCAGGCGAGCGAGAGTTACGGAATCCAGCAGCGCAGCGTCCAGTTGGCCGAGCGGCGCGTCGAGTCCACGCAACTGCTGCTCCAGGCCGGGCGGGCCACCCAGCGCGACGTCCTGGACTCGCAGCGGGCGCTGGTCGAGGCGCGCAACGCCCTCACGAGCGCCCTGGTGGACCACAGCATCGCCGTCCTCCAGTTCCAGCGCGACGTGGGCACGTTGGTCGTGAACGAAGAGGGGCAGATTCATGGATGGGTCCTTACCGATAGCGGTCGGTAGCGCGGCCGGGGCGAAGGCGTCGCGGCCGAGGCTGAGGCGGGCGCTCCTGGCCAGCGGCGCCGGCGCGGCCGTCCTGGCGGCCGGGGCGCTGGGCCTCTGGGTGCTCGTGGGACAGTCTGCCCCCGCCGCCCCCGCCGCCGGAGAGACCGCCCGCGCCGTGAAGGACCGCCTGGTCGTCACGATCACCGAGAGCGGCGAGATCGACGCCAAGCGGTCCACCAACGTCGTCTGCCAGGTCGAGAGCACCAGCACCATCGTCTGGGTCATCGAAGAAGGGACCGTCGTCAAGCAGGGCGAGAAACTCATCGAACTCGACTCGGCCGACCTCCAGGAACGACTCCGCACGCAGGACATGACCTACAAGACCGCCAAGGCGGCCTTCGAGAAGGCCGACAAGACGTACCTGATTACAGAGAGCCAGCGGGAGAGCCTTCTGTCGGCCGCCGGCCTGACCGTGAAGTTCGCCCTCATGGATTTTCGCAAGTACCTCGGGACGGACCTGTCGGACCGCGTGGTCGCCCAGGAAGGCAAGGCCGCCTTCGACGCGCTCGTGAAAGACCCGGCCCTGGGCGGCGCGGCCCTCCAGCAGAAACGCAAACTACAGAGCGACATCGACCTGGCGGGCGAGGAACTCTCGCGAGCCGCAAGCAAAGTGGAGTGGACACGGGCCCTGAAGGAGAAAGGCTACGTCACCGGCAACGAACTCCAGGCCGACGAACTGGCCTGGAAACGCAACCAGGTGCTCCTGGACGAGGCCAAGACGGCCGTGGACCTGTTCCAGGTGTACGAGTTCCCGAAGGCCGCCGAGAAGGCGTACACCGACTGGCTGGAGGCCAAGCGCGAGTACGACCGCGTGGACGCCCGCACCAAGAGCGAAGTGGACACCGCCAAGGCCGACCGCGACAACAGGCAGGAAGCCCTGTCGCTCGAGGAAACACGCCTCAAGAAAACCCAGGACCAGTTGGCCAAGTGCACCATCACCGCTCCGCAGCCGGGCATGGTGGTCTACGACACGACGGGCGGGCGGTTCGACCGCATCATCACCATCGAGCCCGGCGCCACCGTCCGCCATCAGCAGAACCTTATCAAGTTGCCCGATATGTCGGAGATGGTGGTCAAGGTGAAACTGCACGAGTCGGTCGTGAAGCAGGCGGCCGGCGAGGCCCCCGCGTACGTCACCATCGACGCCCTCCCCAGGGACCGCCTCACCGGCAAGGTCACGAAGATCGCCGTCATGCCCGACCGCAGCCAGTGGTGGCTGAATCCGGGCCTGAAGACCTACGTGACGGAGGTGACGCTGGACGAGTCGCCGCCGGGCCTGAAGCCCGGCATGAGCGCCCAGGTGGAGATACTTGTCGACACGCGGCAGGACGTGCTCCAGGTGCCCATCTCGGCCGTGTTCGTGGACCAGGGGTTCCAGGTGGTGTACGTAAAAGCACCGACGGGCGTAGAGACCCGCCGCGTGGAAGTGGGACTGTCGAACGACCGCATGGTGGAGATCGTCAAGGGCGTCTCGGAGGCCGACGAGGTGTACCTCTACAAGCCGGCCGGGGCCGAGGAACTCAAAGTCTCGGAAGAGGAGAAAAAGGCCCGCCAGGAGGCCGAGTGGAAGAAGGCGGCCCAGGACGCCGCCAGGCTCGGGCCGCCGGCCGCACCCGAAGAGACCCCCGCCGCCGACCGCGGCCGGTCCGCCGACGACCCCGGCGTCAAGGGCCCGTCCAATTCGGGCGGCCGACCTTCCGGCCGCACCTCGTCGAAGGGCGAGAGAGGCCCGCCGTCTGCCCCCGGCGCCCGCCCCGCCGACCGAGGCGACCGTCCATGAGCCTCGCGCAACTGGTGGACCTCCGCAAGGTGTACCGCATGGGGGCCGACGTCGAAGTCGTCGCCCTGCGCTCCATCAACCTGACCATAGACGAGGGCCAGTACCTGGCCATCATGGGCCCATCCGGTTCCGGCAAGAGCACCATCCTGAACCTGGTGGGGTGCCTGGACCGGCCCAGCGGCGGGCGGTACATCCTGGGCGGGCAGGACGTGTCGGGCCTCTCGGACGGGGAACTGAGCGAGGTTCGCGGCCGGCGGATCGGCTTCGTCTTCCAGTCGTTCAACCTGATTCCGCAACTGACGGCGCTCGATAACATCGAGGTGCCGCTCTTCTACCAGCGGATGCACCGGCGAGAGCGCCGCCGCCGCGCGCAGGAACTGGCCGAGCGCGTGGGCCTCGGCCCCCGCGCCCGCCACAAGCCGGCGGAACTCTCGGGCGGCGAGCAGCAGCGCGTGGCCATCGCCCGGGCGCTGGCCAACGACCCGCTCATCATCCTGGCCGACGAGCCCACCGGCAACCTCGACTCGCGCACGGGCCAGGAGATCCTGGCCATCTTCGACGACCTCTCGTCCCGCGGCCGCACCCTCATCATCGTCACGCACGACGAGTCCGTCGGCCGCCGCACGCACAGCATCGTGCGCGTGGCCGACGGCGTGGTCGTGGGGCACGAGAAGAACTGAGGCGCCCGCTGTTGCCGCAGGGGTGTCTTAACCGCAAAGGACGCAAAGAGCGCCAGGAGAAGATTTATGTTGTTTTCTTAATCAAGACATTCTTTGCGTTCTTCGCGTTCTTTGCGGTGGAACCTCGTTCGGGTTAAGGCGCGCTCAATCGCGGGCGGAGCGATACCATGCTGTCGCTGAAGACAACCGAAACGCTGCGACTGGGCGTGGAGAGCCTCCTGCTGCACCCCGCGCGCAGCATCCTGACGATGCTGGGCATCCTGTTCGGCGTCTGCGCCGTCATCGCCACCCTGTCGGTCGTCGAGGGCATCAGCCGCAAGATGCAGGAAGAGGTCCTCAAAATGGGGGCCACCAACATCATCGTGCAGGCGGTGCGCCCGGCCGAGAGCCAGTCGACCACCGCCGGTTCGGGTTCCGGCGGCGCGGCCATCATGTACGGCCTCACGTATGAGGACGCCGAGCGCATCCAATCGAGCGTGGCCGGCGCCGACGTAATCGTCCCGGCGCGGAGAATCCGCACCACCGCCCGCTACTTCACCCGCCGCACGCGGGTCGAAATCCTTGGAACCGTCCCGTGGTACGCCGACACGTACCGCATCGAGGTGGAGCGCGGCCGGTGGCTGACGCCGCTCGACCTGCACAAGACCGACAACGTGTGCGTCCTGGGCGCGGCCGTGGCCCGGGACCTCATGCCGCGCATGGAACCCGTCGGCCAGACCCTCTGGCTGGGCGAGTACGCGTACCGGGTGGTGGGCGTGCTGGGGGCGCGCGGCATGAGCGGCGCGAGCGGCGGCCTGGGGGGCAAGACGGAGGACTTCGACCGCGTCATCTACGTCCCGCTGACGGCGGCCAGCCGCCGCTTCGGCGAGGTCCTCGTGGACCGCGCCGCAGGAATGAATAGTTTCGAGGTATGTGAATTACACGAGATTACCGTCAAGGTTGCGGAGGCCGAGCAGGTCCGCCCCGCCGCCAGGATCATCACGCACCTCTTGGAGAAGTTCCACGACACCGCCCGCCCGGACTGGGCCGTGCGCGTGCCCCTGGAGCGGCTGGAGGCCCTCGAACGCACCAAGTGGCTGTTCGTGGTGCTCGGCGCGTCGATTGCGGCCATCAGCCTGCTGGTGGGCGGCATAGGCATCATGAACATCATGCTGGCGAGCGTCACCGAGCGGACGCGGGAGATCGGCATCCGCCGCGCAATGGGCGCAAAACGCAAAGACATCGTCCAGCAGTTCCTCGTCGAGACGGTCGTCCTATCGACGCTGGGCGGGGCCGTGGGCGTGCCCGTCGGGGCAGGCCTTGCGACGCTCATCCCGTGGGGCCTGACGAAGGCCGCCGCAACGCTCGGCGTCGGCGGCGAGGCCGCCCTCGCGGGACTGGCGCAGACGGTCGTCACCCCCGGCGCCGTCATCCTCGCCCTCGGCACGAGCGTCTTTGTGGGCGTCGCCAGCGGCGTGTACCCGGCGTACCGCGCCTCGATGATGGACCCCATCCGCGCCTTGCGGCACGAGTAGGCCGGGGCAACGCCGGCCTCGCGGCCACCGCTACTCACCACGCCGCCCCCGGCCGGCGCTTGCGCCGGCCCTGCGGTGCCCTCCAGTCGCGCGCACCGTGGACTATCGCGCCGATCCAGACGTCGCCCCTGTCAAGCCGGTACATGAGACGGTATGCCGTAGATGATCTCTCGCCAGCAATCGTCGGCCATCTCGGGAACGGGGCGGCCGGAAAGCGGAAAACGCTCCAGCCCGTCGGCGGCCTCGATAATCCGGGTGACGAATAGAGCCGCTTGGTCGGGTGAGTCGCGGGCAACGTACTCGGCGATCTTCTCGATGTCGCTCAAAGCAGACGGCGCCCGGATCACCTCGCCCGTTTCCGGAGCCTCTTCCTGGCAGACTTGTGGGGAACACCGCGGCCTGCGCGAATCTCTCGCTCGCCGCGCTCGCATTTCGCGCGGATATAAAGCGCGTGGATGATGTCATCCAGCGTCACCTCGTCAGGCAACGCGTCTATCATGTGCTTGGCGGCTTCCTTGATGGTCATTCCGGTGCTCCTTTCGACACATCCTGAACATAGGATACCGGCTTCGGCAACGCGCATCAAGCGTGCAGAGTGCGTGCTTGCACGCACCTGGCCTCAACCGCGCCGTCCATACGAATAATCCGCGTGCGTGCGAAGCACGCACCCTACATTCCGCTCTCCGCACCCGCCGCGCACGCAAAGGCGGCAGCGCGCGGCCGCACGGACCGCCCTCGGTATTGGCGGGCCGCACAAAATCAAGCGGCGCCGGAGCGCTAACTGGCCGCCGGGATTCCGTACAACTGGCAGAACGCCCGCAGGCGTTTCGCCTCGCTGCCGTAGAAGATGACCTGGTGCATGCCCTTGACTTCGCACACGTCGGGGCACTCGTTGACGGTCATGGCCACGTTGCTGCGGCATCCGCCGGTGGGCGGAATCGGGGGGCACTCGACCACCTTGCCCGTGTAAACGAGCATCTCGGGCGTCTTGGCCGGGCGGTACTGGGCGAGGGTCAGTTCCTGGCCCGCGGGGAACAGGACTCGCGGCACGCAGCCCCACCCGGCCTCCGCGTGACTCCGAAGTTCGTACGGCTCGGCCCGGGCGGCCGGACCGCTCATCTTCGACGCGCTGGTGCAGTGCGAGCCGAAATAAAGATTCCGTTCCGTGTCCATCGCCGCGTTCTGCTGAAAGCCCGGCCGCCCGAACAGTTCCTGCACGAGCATCAGGGTCAGCGTGGCGCTCAGGTCCGCCTGGCAGCCGGCCGGAATCCCTTCGTCCCTGAGGCTCATGAAACCCATGCAGGGCGGACAATGCGTCCGCGGATGGCGCAGCCCCGTCAGGCACTCCATCATGATCGCGTCGGCGTGCTCGGCCTCGATGAGGCGCTTGAAGGCGAAGTACGTCCTTGCGGCATCGACGACGTCGGCCTCCGACGGCTCGACCACGGCCCTGGCGCCGGCTCGATAGGCGTCGGCAAGCGCCCGGGCGGGCCCGTCGCCCGGAATTTCCCGGTAGGCTTCGACGAACCGCGCGTGCGGAATGGTCCGCACCTCGGTCTCCAGGCCGGGGACGACGGCCTCCCGCGCCGCCGCGCCCGTGATGTTCAGGATGCGCGCATCCTTCATCCGGCGCGCAGTACGGATCATCCTCATCCCGTAGGCGACCGCCTCCAGGTCGTCGGCCGCGCTCACCAGGTAAACACCGCCCTGGCGGTGCAGCGTGCGGATCTGGTCCGACAACAGGACGCCCAGCGTGGCCAGGACGACGGTCGGCCGTTTCGTCTCGCCGACGATCCGCAGCACGTGGTCCCAGTGCCCTTTCTTGAAGGGGATCAGAAGGAGCCCGTCCGGCTTGGACTCCTTCACATCGTCGATGAACCGGGCGACCTGGGCGGCATCGTCGAGCGGCTGCTCTTCCATGGCGATGCGCATCCCCAGGTTCCTCTCCATATCGAGGATCTTCCCGAGATAGGTTTTCTGGCGCCCCTCGGCATCGAACGTGGACCCCGGCCAACTCCAGTAACCGGCCTTGCGGAGCGTTTCGGAGGGCGGATAGAGAAACGCTCCTCGCACCGTGGCGGCGGACTTGGGCCGGGGCGCCGCCTGGCCGGCCTGCTCGGCGGCCGCGGCCCTGGGCAACAGCCAGGCCGCGGCGCCCGCAGCCGCGCCCATGGTCAGCAGAAACTCGCGCCGGCAGCAGCAGCACCACGTCGGATCGGGGTCGGGACGGTTCATCGCAGGTTCTCCTACTTGACGACGAGCACCGGGCAGGCGGCGCGGTCCAGAATCTGCTGGCGCTGACGCGCCAAGAGGTCGCGCGCGACGCGGCTGGACTGGAAGCCCCCGATGCAGATGAGGTCCACGCCGCGGGCCTGCACCTCCCTCGGGACGGTTTCCTCGACGCTGCCGGTCGCCAGGACCTCGTCGATGACGACGCGGTGGTCCAGGCCCTTCTGGCGGACGGTGGCCAGGTGGCGCTTGGCGCTTTCCTGGAGTTCCTTTTCGAACTCGCTGAGTTCCGCATCCACCAGGATCTTGACGCTGAGGAGTTGATGGAGCGTCTCGCGGTCGATGACCGCCATGGCCGTGAGGCGCGCACCTAATGAACGCGCCATGTCAATCGCCCGGTCGGCGGCATGGAAGGAAGACTCCGTGCCGTCCACGAGGACCAGGATGTGGTTGACGAGGAAGGATTTAGGCATGGCCGGCGCTCCCTTCATCTGCGGCACCGTCCCTTGCAGAGAGCGGCTCTGACGCACGCGCCAGGCGGTCCTTGACCATCCGAAGGATGACAAAGGACTCGCGCTCGCGCTCCTCCAGGCTCGACAGGATGTAACCGATGGTCTCGGAGTAGTCGGGGATGAAGACCTTCGAGAGAGCGTTGCAGCGGCGCTGGGTCTTGCGGAGTTCGAGCGCCAGCCGCAGGACGGCGTTTTCAAATTCCGCCAGTTCGGCGAGGAGGGCCAGGGTTTCGGTGAACCGCCGCAGGGCCTCGTCGGTGCGGGCGCTCGTGCCGCCAACGCCGTAGTGTACCGATGGCGGCTCCAATTCCACCGCCACCTTCGGCACGCGAAGGCCCATCAGGGCCTGGTCGTCGATGTGGAGTTTGTAGCCCGGCAGGACGGCGATCGCCGCCCGGTCGATGGCCTCCGAGCCGATGTCCAGCAGGGCCTCGCGCAGCGCCCCGAAGGCCCCTTCCATGGCGCCGGCGGCGCGGCGTTCGGCCTGGCGTGCGCGCGAGAGGCGGCTCATGAGTTCAAAGACGAGTATCTGGCGCTTCTGCTCCAGCAGGTCGTAGCCCTCCTGCGCGAAGGCCAGTTGCCGCCGCAGCGCGAGGTAACTCGACTTGGTCGGCGCGACCTTCAGTTTAGCCATCGCTCGCGATTCCTTCGCGGTAATGCTCCTGGAGCAGTTCGTCGGTCAGGCGGTGCAGTTCGTCGCGCGGCAGAAGCGAAACGATGTCCCACCCCAGTTCCAGCGTTTCCTGGATGGTGCGGTTCTCGTACTCGCCCTGGCCGATGAACCTATGCTCGAAGGCGTCGCCGAACTTCAGGTACTGCTTATCGAGGCGGCTGAGTTCCTCCTCGCCGATGACGTCGGCCAGGCCCCGAACCTGCCGCACGCGGGCGTAGGAGGCGAATAGTTGGCTGGCCAGGCGCGGATGGTCCCCGCGCGTGTACCCCTCGCCCACGCCGTCCTTCATCAGGCGCGACAGGCTCGACAGGCTGGCCACCGGCGGATATATGCCGCGCGCGCTCAGGTCGCGGTCCAGCACGAACTGCCCCTCGGTAATGTAGCCGGTCAGGTCGGGCACGGGGTGGCTGATGTCGTCGGAGGGCATGGTGAGGATGGCCATCTGCGTGATTGATCCGTCGGAGCCCTCGATGCGGCCGGCCCGCTCGTACACGCTCGCGAGGTCCGAGTAGAGGTAGCCCGGATAGCCTTTGCGTCCGGGTATTTCGCCGCGCGCCGTGCCCACCTCGCGCAGGCTCTCGCAGTAGTTGGTCATGTCCGTCAGCAGGACCAGGACGTGCCGGCCGCAGTCGAAGGCCAGGTACTCGGCCAGGGTGGATGCGGCGCGGGGCGTCAGCAGCCGCTCGACGCTCGGCGCATCGGCCAGCGACAGGAACATCGTCACGCGGGCCAGCACACCAGAACTCTCGAAGTTGCTGATGAAGAACTGGGCAACGTCGTGCTTGACGCCCATGGCGGCAAAGACGATGGAGAACTCGACGTTCTCTTCCAGCAGTCGCGCCTGGCGGACGATCTGTGCGGCAAGGCGGTCGTGCGGCAGGCCGCTGCCCGAAAAAATGGGCAGTTTCTGCCCGCGAACCAGCGAGTTCATGCCGTCGATGGCCGATACGCCCGTCTGTATGAACTCGCGCGGATACCGCCGGGCGAACGGGTTGATGGGCATGCCGTTGATGTCTCGCCGGTCGGCCGACAGGGGCGGCGGGCCGCCGTCGGCCGGCCGGCCCAGGCCGTCCAGCACGCGGCCCAGCATCCAGCGGGAAACCGGCAGCCGGAAACTCTCGCCCAGGAACCGCACGCGCGTCGCCTCGTTCGAGAGGCCCGTGGTCCCCTCCAGCACCTGGACGATGGCGGCCGTGTCGGAGATGTCCAGGACGCGCCCAAGGCGGGCCCGGCCGTCGGGGCCCAGGATCTCGACGACCTCGTCGTAGCCGACGTCGCGGACGCGCTCGACCACCAGGAGCGGCCCCTCAATCCGCCGCGAACCCACGTACTGAAGGCCGCGGTCCTGCACCTGGAGTTTGAACTCAGCCACGACCGTTACCTCGGGTGCTCTCTATCGAGCGCGTCGAGTTCCTCGCGGACGCGCTTGTCCAGGGCCGCCAGGCCCTGGAGTTCATCGTTGCCGTAAGCGGACTTCGCCCGCATTACCTCCGGGACCCACTTCATCTCGCGCAATCTCGCAAGGGGCAGGCCCGCCTGGACCAGGTCCCGCCCGCGCCGGTACAGCATCAGGATAAGCCGCACGAGCGCCACCTGCCGCCCGGGCGAACAGTACGCGTCCTTCTCGTCGTACGCGCTCTGCGTAATGAACCCGTCCTTGATGACCTCGGCGATGAAAAGGATGAGCCGCTGCGTGTCGGGCAGGACCTCCGGCCCGACGAGTTTGACGATCTGCTGAAGGCGGTCCTCGCGCTGGAGGATCGTCAGCAGTTCCGTACGCATGTCGGCCCAGTCGGGGGCCTCTTTCTGCCACCAGGCGGCCACGTCCTGGGCGTACTCCGAGTACGAGTGCAGCCAGTGGATGGACGGGTAGTGCCGCGCGTACGCCAGTTCCGTATCCAGCGCCCAGAAGCACCGGATGAAGCGGCGGGTGTGCTGTGTGACGGGTTCCGAGAAGTCGCCGCCGGGCGGGCTGACTGCGCCGACGATGCTCACCGATGCGGCCTCTCCGCCCAGGGTGCGCACCGCCCCGCCGCGCTCGTAGAACTGGGCCAGGCGCGTGGGCAGCGTCGCCGGGAACCCTTCCTCGGCGGGCATCTCTTCCAGCCGTGCCGCCAGTTCGCGCAGGGCCTCCGCCCATCGGCTGGTGGAGTCGGCGAGCACGGCCACGCTCTTGCCCATGTCGCGGTAGTACTCGGCCAGCGTGATGCCGGTGTAGATGGAGACCTCCCTGGCAGCCACGGGCATGTTCGACGTGTTGGCGATGAGGATGGTCCGCTCCATGAGCGGCCGGCCGGTGCGCGGGTCCTTCAGTTGGGGGAACTCGCGCAGGACTTCGGTCATCTCGTTGCCGCGCTCGCCGCAGCCGATGTAAACGATGATCTCGGCATCGCACCACTTGGCCAACTGGTGCTGGGTGATGGTCTTTCCCGTGCCGAAGCCGCCGGGGATGGCCGCCGTGCCGCCCTTGCCGATGGGGAAGAGCATGTCGATGATGCGCTGCCCGGTGACGAGGGGCTCGTCCGTGCGCAGCCGCTCGCGGACGGGTCGCGGCCGGCGCACGGGCCACTTCTGCATCATCGGCAGTTCCTTCGGCCCGGCGGGCGTATCCAGCACGGCGATGGTCTCGGCCACGGTGTACTCGCCCGCCGGGACGATCGACCGCACCGTGCCCTCCACGCCGGGCGGCACGAGCACGCGGTGCTTCACCAGGGGCGTCTCCGAACAAGTTCCGAGGACCTGGCCCTGGCGCACCAACTGCCCCGGGCGGACGGCCGGCTCCAGCGGCCAGCGCCTGGCGGCGTCCAGCGGCGGCACCTTCTCGCCCCGGCGTATCCACGCCCCGCTGCGAGCCTGGATGCCCGGCAGCGGACGCTGGACGCCGTCGTAGATGTTCCCCATCAGGCCCGGCCCCAGCCACACCGACAGGGGCGCCCCGGTGCGCAGGACGGGGGCGCCGGGCTTCATCATCGAGGTATCTTCATACACCTGGATGGTGGCGCGGTCGCCCGCCAGGCGCACCACCTCGCCTATCAGGCCCAGGTCGCCCACCTGGACCACCTCGTACATCTGTGCCCCGTGCATGCCGACGGCCGTCACGATGGGGCCGCTCACCCGCGTGACCGACCCGATGCCCGCGGCTTGCGGCGATTCAGGGCCGCCGCCGCCAGGGAGCGGCGCCGCAACAGAGCCGCGACCGTCAGGGAGCGGTGCCGTGCTTGTCATGGCGACTCCTTCGCCGCCTGGGCGGCCGGCACCAGGCCGGCGGCCGCGGCGATCCGGCGGCGCAGCGCCGGCCACAGCCGCTCAAGCCGCGCGGCCAGCGTATTGTCCCAGGCCCGGCGGCCGTCGGCGTCCCGCACGATGACGCCGCCGCGGATGGCCGCGCCGGCCGACCCCAGTGCCAGTTCCACAGAGCCGCGACCGTCAGGGAGCCGTGCCGCCACAGAGCCGCGACCGTCAGGGAGCGGCGCCGTTTCAGAGCCGCGACCGTCAGGGAGCGGTGCAGTGGTTGTGCGCTCGCGGCCGGCGCAGCGGCGGACCTCATCGAGCCACCCGTCGCCGAAAGCCTGACGGTCGGCGTCGGAAAGGTCCAGGACGAAGCGCGCGGCGTCCATCGCGGCCACGGCCTGGGCGGCCAGGCGCGTGACGGCCTCGCGGTAATCGAAGCCCTCCCGTGCATCCAGCCGCCGCAGGGCCTCATCGTGAACGGCCGCCAGCGCCGCCTCGATGCACTCCAGCCGCCGGCGGCCCACCTGGATGGGAATCGCGGCCAGCGCGACGTCGCGGCGGCGTGCGGCCTCGGCCTCGGCGGCCGCCAGGCGCGACCGGCGGTCCGCATCGGCGTCGGCCCGGGCCTTGGCCAGGATGGCCTCTGCCTCGTGGCGGGCCTTCCGGACCGTCTCCTCGGCGCGCCGCCGCGCATCGGCCAGGACCTCTTCCTGCAAAACCTGCGGATTGGCGTTGCCCGCCGTCACCCGGTACTCCGTTACTCGTGAAAGGACAGTGACGCGGTGACAAATGGACGGAGTAACAAAGCATCAGTCCGTTGTTCCTTCACCTAGTCACTCCTTCACTCCTTCACTCGTTCACTTTGTTACTTCTTCACTTTGTCACTTTGTCACTCTTTCACTGCTGTGCCCTCGTCGCGGCCGACGCTGATGCCGATGGCCTCCTGCACGAACCGGCGGAGCGTCTTGCGGCCGGGAGTCGGCCCTTCCGGCCCGGGAATCTCGACGACAAGCGGCCGGTCGCGGCCGGTCCGAACCGCTCCCACCTGCCGCCGCAGGTCGGCGGCCACGCGCTCCGTCAGGATAACGATGCCGACGTCGGCGTCGGCCAGCGCGCCGGTGAGCGCGGCCTCGGCCTCTTTCGCGGTGCGGACGGCCCGGCCCTCGACGCCGGCCAGCCGGAAGCCGCGAACGGTGTCCTCGTCGGCAATGCAGTAGAACTTCACCGCCGCTCCTCCGTCATACTATCTTGTTGGACAACAGGACGGCGATGGCGAACCCAAGTATCGCAAGCCCTTCCGCCAGGGCGACGACCACCACCGCGCGGAAGCCCAGTTCCGGCCGCTCGGCCATCGCCCCCATGGCGGCCGAGCCGACGCGCGCGACGGCGTAACTTGCGCCGAGGATCGTCACGCTGCCCACTGCGGCGGCCGCCAGCGCCAGGCCGAGGCTCCGATAGACGCTGTTCTCATCCGCCGCCGTGCCGCTTGCCGGGCTTCCCGCACCGGCGGCCTGTTCGCCGCCCGCTGGAACCTTCTCGCCGGCCGGCGCAGCCTCGCCCGCCAGCGCCGCCAGGGCGACCAGGCCGAGCATGCCCAGCCCCAGCGCCGCCATCGCCGCCGCAAACACCGTGCGCCGCTTCATCGCAGAACCTCCTCCTGGCTACTGTTGCGGAACCGTGGACACCTGGCCGCCGCCGGAAATCCGGAACGGCTCGAACGCGCGGCCGCTGCCGGAAAGAAACTTGCTGAAGAACTCGTAATACTCAAGGCGCAGCGCCTGGACAAGGACCACCGTGCCCTCCAGGACAAGAGCCATGGCGTTGCCGCCCGCGATGACGGCAATACGGACGACTGCGCCCCCCGCCCCCCCCACGGCCCGACCGGCCTCGGCCGCTATGACGAACGTCGCCATCAGTATGGCGGCGTGGCTCATCGCGTACGCCGCAAGACGGACGAAACTCACCGTGTTGGCGAAATACATTATGACCGTCTCAAAGACCTCGACGATGGACCCCAGGAGGGCCGCCGCCAGGCTGGATGCCATGCTTTCGCTTGCGAAAGCATGCGCCCCGCAGCCTACGACCGTGCTTTCGCAACTGGGCGAAAGCATGGCACCCCCATCCTGTGCCGCGGCCGCCCGGCGCCGGCCGCGGACGTACTGGAGCGGCTCCTTCAGAATGATGGCCGCCAGCGGCAGGACGACCACCAGCGCCAGGACCGGCCCCAGCAGGCCCCGCTCGCTCAGCGCCGCGTACGATGCCGCCACCGCCAGCACACCCCAGTACAGAACCGCCCCGGCGGCGCCGAACCGGCCCAGAAGACCTCCGACCAGGTCCCCCTGCCGGAACTTGTTTATCATGTTCAGCGTAAGGCCCAGGCTGATGATGCCGATGCCGACGCCTATGCCGGCGGCCATCAGCGGCAACGCCATCTCGGGCGACAGGGGGTCGTGTCCCAGGAACTGCCCGGCGGCGTCCTTCGTGATGCCGAAGTAACTGCCCTCATAGACGCCGAAGGCCGTGCTCGACAGCCCCAGCAGCACCAGCAGGACGCCGAAGTCGCGAACCTTGGCCGACTTGCCCGCCAGCGCAGCCGCCAGGCCCCCGAGCGCCAGCACCGCCCCCTGCCCTCCGTCGCCAAACATCATGCCGAACATCACGACATATGAGATGGCGACGAACAGCGTCGGTTCCAATTCGCCGTACGTCGGCAGGCCGTAGCCGGTGAGAATCATCCCGAACGGCCGCAGAATCCACGGATGCGCCAGTTGCACCGGGACATCCTCCTGCCCAGTGCCCGACGGGTCCCGGACCCGCAGCACGCACCGCCCCCGCGTCACGTCCTGGAGCGCCTGCCGCACGGCGAGCACCGACTCGGCCGGCGACCACCCGGTCACCAGGACGGCCTGCTCGGTGCGAGGGAACATCTCCTCGGCCTCCAGGATCTTGCGCTCGGTGGAGACGGCCTGCCGCAGGTCAGCCAGGCGCACGCCGGCCTGCGCGGCGAAGTCGGCCATGGCAAGTTCCAACTCGGCCAGATCTTTCGCAATAATGCCCTGCTCTTCGCGGCACTCCTGCGTAAAAGACGCCGCCGTCGCGCCTTGGACGGCGTAGAGCGCGGCGTGCTCGAACCGGGCTTCCCGCAGCCGCGATTCCAACTGGTCCTTCAGGGCCTGCGTGGTCGCGGCCACGAGCGGCAGGCGGCCGTCGCACTCCGCCAGCGGCACCAGGACGGTAAGACGGTCCGCGCCCCGCCGCAGCGCCTCGAAGTTCTCCGGCGGCAGCGTGCCGACCGCAAAGTGGAAGAACGCCGACGCGCCGAGTTCGTCCAGCGGCACGTCCAAGCCCTGAAACGGCTGCACCTGCTTCACCATGGCCGTGGCCTGGGCCAGGCGGCGCTCGAAGTCCTGGCGGCGGGCGAGGAACTCGCCGATCTTCTCCTCAAGGGCGCGCAGCGCGGCCTCGGCGCCCGCGAGCGAGACGTCCGCGGCGGGCGCCTGCGCGGACGCCCCGCCGGCGCCAGCCATCGGCGCTTGGCGCGCAAGCCCCGCAAGGCGCAGCGCAAGAGCGTCGATGCGGGCCAGTTCCGCGTCGGCGCGCGCGAGCCCGGCCGCGCGGTCCACGGGCGGCAGCGGCGCAGTGTCCGGCCCCGCCTGCACGCGCTCCAGGTGGACCACGCCCAGGCGCCCCAGGGCGCGCAGGACCGCGCGGCTGTCGCGCTCCAGCACGACCGCCGACAACCGCTGCATGGCCACCGGCTTAAACACCCGCGGCTCCTCCAGCCTGGCGCGGAATCAGGCGGCGGCGAATCCGGCCCGGCGCCACGCCCGCCCGGATGCCTTCGCTCAACGTAACCAGGTTCGCCAGTTCCACGCGCCTGAGCGCCGCGTACGCAGCAACAACGCCCAGGCCCACGTGAGCGCGGCGGAAGATGCGGTCGGCCAGGCGATGGAACCGCTCCAGGGCCTGCAACTCCAGGCCGGCCGGCGACGGCGCCTCGGCCGACTTGCCGACCGCCGCGCCGCGCCGCGGCGGATCAACGACGCGGTTCACGGCAAGCGGCACCAGGTCGGCAGGCCCCGCCGCGCCCAGCATGGCGTGGAAGACCTCGCGGCTGATGGCGGAACCGCTCACGTGGAAAGGCGCCAGGTCCTCCACCGCCAGCCCGTAAGAATGCCGCCCGCGCGCCGCCAGCGCCAGGTGGAACATGTCGGCCTCCTGGCGCGCCAGCGCCCGGAGGTCCTCCGCCTGCTCGCCGCGAACCCTGGCCGCGCGGTCCAGAAGTTCCCGCAGGTATCCGCAATCTATGCCGGCCTCCAGGAAGAACGACTTCCCCGCGGGGGCGGGGCCGGTCCGCTCATAGGCAGGCGCCGCCAGCCGCAGACCGTCGCGCAGGGGCGGCGAGGGGACGCGGCTGATGAAGGTCTCCAGCGAGTCCGCGGCGGCCAGCCCGGGCGCATCCAACGCAAACGGCCCCTGGAGCGGCACGATGAACTCCCGGAGTTCCGCCAGCGGCCGGCCCGTCGCCAGGCCGCGAGCCAGCACCTTCAGGTTCTCGGCCTGGAACCGCGCGCCGAGCCACTCGATGACCCGCCCCGAGGCGCCGCCCAGACGTTCGGCGATAAAGGCCAGTTCCTTCGCCAGGCCCGCGACCAGCCGCCGCTGGAGTTCAACGACCGTCCCCGGCGGCACGTCCGTCTCTCCCGGCGACCCCGCGAGCAGGGCCTGCACCAGTTCGGGTAACCCTCGCAGGCCGCACAGTTCGTCCAGTCGCGACGCTTCGGCCAGGCGGCTGCGCCGCCCGTGCACGAGGGCGCTCAGGAAATCCAGGTCGGTCCGGACTTCGGGGATCATGAGCGGCCGGCGCCTCCTAACCGCCACGGCCCCGCTCCCTCACGGTCGCGGCTCTGAAGAGGCCGGCTGGCCGGCCACGACGCGGACGACGGCCTCGGCGGCGGCTTGCAACGTGGCCGGATCGAGGCGCGACTGCGCATCGACGGCCGCCAGTTCGCGGGCCAGCCGCTCCTGGCGCAGGCGCTCGGCCTCCTGGGCGGCCGCGTCGCTGATCCGCGCGGCCTCGGCCTGCGATTCCTGGCGTGAGCGCTCCATGAGGGCGTGGGCCTCGCCCCGGGCGTCGGCCAGCAGGCGCTCGGCCTGGGCCTGGGCCTCGCCGACGATGCGCTTCGCCTCGGTCTCGGCTTCCACCATTTTCCGGATGACGTCTCGCACGGGGCCCTCCGCCTGCCGCCTATTCCTCGGCGTCCAGGATTTCCAGGACTTCCCTGGGAGACTTGGCGTCGGTCAGTTTCCGGAAGAAGCCCGGCGTCTGAACGAGGCGGGCGATCTCGGCCAGCGCCCGGACGTGCGGCCCGGGGTCGTCCACGCGCGCCAGCAGCACGAAGACCAGGCGCACCTTCTCGCCGTCGATGGACTCGAACTCGATGCCCCGCTCGGAGATGCCCAGCGCAGCCGTCAGCGTGGGGATCGACGCGTGCTTGCCGTGCGGAATGCCGACTCCCTGGCCGATGCCGGTCGTGCCCTGGGCCTCGCGCTGGCGGATGGCGGCCAGTGCGCCGGCGCGGTCGGCGATGCGCCCGGCCGCGACCAGCAGGTCGATCATCTCCTCGAAGCATTGCTCTTTGTCGCGGCCCTTCAGGCCCACCTTGACCACCGATTCGTCGAGCAGGTCTCGCAATCTCATCCGTGCGCTCCTGGGGTGCGGCCCGGCGGCCGGCGGCGAATGTGCCACGGGTTGCTTGACAACCCGTGCCACGATGAACACGGGTTGCAAGCAGCCCCTGGCACGCCCGTGCGCCAGCGGCCCGGAAGACCGTTTATCGTAGAGGCGGCTCGGGATTTTTCAAGAATTTCTTCCACCCTCTCCGCGGCGCGGTACAATGCACTCTATCAACTCGCCCTGCGGAGGGATGCCCATGCAGCGGCGCTTGAACCTCACGATTCC
>Ga0194112_10003258_pt1 | contig 22744 bp, 27 predicted proteins | sample TA2MahC400mmetaG_FD_146191 | JGI IMG/M metagenome (GOLD analysis project Ga0194112, IMG submission 146191) | Freshwater microbial communities from Lake Tanganyika, Tanzania - TA2015016 Mahale Deep Cast 400m | ecosystem: Environmental > Aquatic > Freshwater > Lake | place: Tanzania: Lake... | reverse complement strand
GATTTAAAAGAATCATTGAGACCCTGGCCAAAGGGGCAAGGACCTCTATAGAAATTGCAGCCACCTGCGCGGCAGCCGGAATTATCGTCGGTGTCCTGACGCAAACCGGCCTGGGAATGAAATTTGCGATGATCATCATCGAATATTCAGGCGGAAGCCTCATCCTCGCCCTCGTCTTTTCGATGATCATCGCCATTATCCTCGGGATGGGAATGCCTACCACTGCGGCTTATGCCATTTCAGCTTCAGTTCTGGCTCCTGCTTTGATTCAACTCAAAGTACCTCCCATCGCCGCCCATCTCTTTATCTTTTACTTCGCCTGTCTCTCAGCATTAACGCCACCCGTAGCCTTAGCCGCTTTTGCCGCCGCCGCCATTGCCAATGCAAGGACATGGGACGTAGGATGGCAGTCGATGCGTTTCGCCATTGCAGGGTTTATCATCCCTTATATGTTTATCTATGGGCCTGCAATGGTCCTGATCGGCAATGCAACTGAAATTACCCTGGCCATCATCACAGGTCTGGTCGGAACCATGGCTCTGGCCGCCGCAGTGCAAGGATGGTTATTGAAAAGGGCCACGCTCATCGAGAGAGGCATTCTCCTGGTGGCTGCGCTCACCCTGATCAAGCCAGGATGGGAGACCGACCTGATTGGATTTGGGTTACTCGCCATTGTGGCAGCCATCCAATATGCAAAGATGAGGAAGAAATAGCCGTTTACCAATACAGATGGTCTCATAAAAAATCTATAAAGGCGATTTTTTGTCATTCCTGCGGAAGCAGGAATCCAGTATTTTCATCAAATTAGAGTGCGTATTTATAATTCTCTGGATTCCCGTTTTCACGGGAATGACAACTTTTTACAAGTCCATCGAAAAAGGGGGAGAAGGCACATTTTCCCATGAAGAGATCACATCAAATCGCGGTCATCCCGGGGGACGGGATTGGAAAAGAGGTGGTCTCAGAGGGCATTAAATGTTTAAAAGCCCTTTCCAAGATCTTCGAGAATATCGAGTTTGAGTTCGAATCCTTTCCATGGGGTAGCGAATATTATTTACAGCACGGCAGGATGATGCCTGAGGATGGCCTGGAGGTCCTAAAGAATTTTAACGCCATCTATCTCGGCGCAGTGGGTGATCCGCGAATTCCTGATGATGTGACCCTTCACGGACTTCTCCTCCCTATCAAATTCGGGTTTGACCTCTATGTGGGCCTTCGCCCGGTCTATCTCTTCCCGGGGGTGGACTGTCCATTAACCCATGTCTCCGAAGGAGAAATTGACATTGTCGTCGTTAGAGAAAATACGGAGGGGGAATATTCGAACATTGGAGGAATCGTCGGAGTCGGAGATCGCGAGCAAGCCCTTCAGAGCGCTCTCTTCACACGAAAGGGAATCGAAAGGATCGTCACCTTTGCCTTCGACTATGCAAAAGAAAAAGGCAGAAAGAAGGTCACCTCCATCACCAAGTCGAATGCCCAGCGATATGGGATGGTCCTCTGGGATAGAATCTTTAAGGAGGTAGCAGCCGGATATCCCGAAATCCGGACCGAATCCAAACTGATCGATGCCGCCTGCATGGATGTCGTTCGGAACCCAAGGGGATATGACGTGATCGTCGCCTCCAACCTCTTTGCCGATATCCTTTCAGACCTCACCGCTTCCGTGACAGGAGGAATGGGTCTGGCGCCAGGAGCCAGCTTCAATCCAAAGGATAAAACCTATCCAGGTTTTTTTGATCCGGTCCACGGCTCTGCCCCGGACATCGCCGGAAAAGGCTTTGCCAACCCCATTGCGGCGATCCTCACGGCAAAGATGATGCTGGACAATCTTGGCGAGAAAGAGGCAGGAAATCTCCTGTATCAGGCAGTCAGAAAGAACTTGGCAGAGAAAAATGTGAGGACAATGGATCTCGGGGGTCGTTCAAAGACGAATGAGGTTGGAGAGGACATCGTCAGAATCCTCCGCTCCCTGTAAGAAATTTGATTTGACAAATGCCTTAAATTCATTATAGTCTTTAAATAAGGGGAAGATACATGGGCGTTTATGAAGATGTAAAACAGGCATTGCAGGATGTCGTTGCTCCGGAGATAAGATCCCTACAAGCCGAAATCAAAAGACTGGATCAGAAAACAGACTCTTTAAAATCAGAGATTCTAACTGAGATAAGAAGGCTGGACGAAAAGATAGATATTGCAATACAGATCCGGGAACGATTGGCATCCCTCGAAGCCAAAGTGGCCGCAATGGGACGTTAAAACTTTATGGCGTGGCTGATCTCACGGGCGGTTTTTTGAATTTCCTGAATGACCATTTCCATCTTCTGGTCATTGAGGCTCGAAGTAAACCCTACGGCCCAGATGGCGGCAGGCGGGGGGGAAGACATTGGAATGGGCGCTGAAATGGCTCTGACACCAATGAGGTACTCTTCATCGTCAAACGCATAACCCCTCTGCTTTGCCTCCTCCACTTCCTTTAAGAATTTCTTGGGGTCTGTCACCGATCTCGAAGTAAATCGAATTAATCCCACCTTACGGATGATCTCTTTTGCCATTTTCTCATCAAGCAGGCTGAGAAACGCTTTTCCTGTAGCCCCTGCAAGCAACGGCAGCCGGGTCCCCGGGGGTGAGGTGATCTTCATCTCATTATGAGATTCCACAACATCGAGAATGGTGATATGATCGCCGTTCATAATGCCGAGAAAGATCGTCTCCCCGACCTTATCCATTAATCTTTCCATTGGGCCCCTGGCGATCTCCCTCCATTTGATTTTTCCATAGGTCTTTCTTCCAAGTTCCAGCAGGGTATATCCGACATTGTATCTCTTATCGATGGGATCGCGGACCAAAACTCCTAACTCTTCGAGAGAAGAGGTGATGCCATGGACAGTGCTCTTCCCAATCTTTAACTGTTTGGCCAGTTCGCTCACGCCAAGCCCGGAAGAAGAATCGGCGATGGCATGAAGAATTTTAAAGGCTTTTTGGACAGAGGGCGCCGAATAGGTGCTCTTTTTCATTCGTTCACCATATTGAACTGTTATGAAAACATACCAGATCGGTTCCTCTTTTGTCAATACGGATTTCAATTTTTCAGTAATGCCTCGGTTACGTGGATAATTTTGCTGGATTGAGCGTCGGAGTCGATAGGCGGGGTTTTCCAACCCCGCCACCAACATAGGCAGGACAGGCCTCCGGCTCAGAAGAGCCTCTGGCTCGGAGAGAATGTCCCGCCTATCGGGTGTGATTTAATTTTAACCAGTAATTTTGTCCCCCTCTTCACTGAGGCATTAAACTTTTCGCAACAAATCTTGACAAGATGGGTCTATGTGCTATGATTAGCTTAATTCTGATTGTTCATTATGAAGAACAACCTTCATCGGGAGATGAAAGGATGACAACCGAATCCATTCAGCCAATAAGAATGACGAAGTATGCCAGGCCCCAGCAGGAATGGAAGGTGATCATTGCCATCTATCTCTATCTGGCAGGAATGGGGGCCGGTTCATTTATCATCGGCCTTCTGATCCACTGGACGGGGGCGGAATTAAATCCATTGTCCACGCCCTTTATTGAACTTTTCGGGATCCGTTTCGACCTCGCAAAGTTTCTGCTCTTATGGGGGCCGATCATGGTCTCCATCGGCGCCCCTTTTCTGATTCTGGATCTGGGGATCAAATGGAGGTTCATGTATGCTTGTTTGAATCCTCGAACCTCATGGGTGGCGCGTGGATTTATCATCCTCTCCGTCTTTATCGTCTTTGGATTATTGATCCTCGCAAAGTCTCTTTTGCCTTTTAAATGGCTTAATCCCGAATCCGGCCTCTGGCTCATCCCGGAGGGAATTGCCTTTGTCTTTGCCTTTGCGACCGCCCTTTACACGGGCATCCTTTTAAAGGCGACGAAATCGGTCCCTTTGTGGAATACGCCACTGCTGCCCCTTCTTTTTCTCACATCTGCGCTTTCAACTGGATCGATGGCCATCATCCTCTCCACTCTCGGAACCGGTCTGCTTTCCTATCACAGCGGGGCGATGAAGGTCCTAATGGTTGGAGAGCAGATCTTTGTGGTGATCGAAGGGATCGTCCTCTACCTCTTCCTCTCCCGCAGATACAAGGCTTCAGAGCAGGGAAGGGAGTCGGTTCGCCTTCTGATGACGGGCAAATTGCGGTATGTCTTCTGGCAGGGCATCATCCTTCTCGGTTTTCTCTTCCCAATCGTTCTCGAATGGATATCCAAACATTACCAGAGTTCCGCACTGTTATTTATCGCCGGCCTCTCGCTCTTAACTGGCGGTTTTTTTCTCAGACTGGGGCTGATCCAGGCAGGCATTAAAGATCAGATCCCGATGCAGCGGTTGGTGGAAATTCAGTATGGCCTGATAAAAAATCCAAAATAAACATTTAAAAATCTCCCCTCCCCCTCTTTTCCAAAGAGGGGCAATTCCTCCCTTTGGCAAAGGGAGGTTAGGAGGGATTTTACAAATAGATATCTTCACTATATTAAGTCTGCTAATATACGTTTGATGATGGAGGCTCAAATGGACCAAAAGGTCCTCTTGGTTGATCAGCAAAAATGTACGGGGTGCCGCCAGTGCGAGCTGGTCTGCTCGGTCTATCATACCGGGGCAAGCAATCCGAGTCGTTCCAGGGTCAGAGTGGTCAAATGGGAACAGGTGGGGATCTACCTTCCGATGACCTGCAATCACTGTGAAGAAGCTTACTGTGTCGAGGTCTGTCCGACCAAGGCCTGCCACAGGGAACCTGACAAGGATAACCGTGTGGTCATTGATAAAAAGCTTTGTATCGGATGCAGAACCTGCATCATCGCCTGCCCTTTCGGCCAGCCTTCCTTCGATCACCAGGAACGGGTCACTGTAAAATGCGACTACTGCGACGGCGATCCGCAATGTGTGGCCTTCTGCAATGTCAGAGCCATCTCCTTTGTGGAGGCTGACAGGGCGCAGATGGCTAAAAAGAAGGAGGCCGCCAACAGATTGGCCGATCTCTTGAAGCAGGCAAGAGGATAAGCCATGCTGACACCGGATGAACGGGAAAGATATGACCGGCAGATATTGATCGAGCAGATCGGTCCGGAGGGCCAGGAAAAGCTCAAACGGTCACGGGTGGTTATTGCCGGCGCCGGCGGCCTTGGCTCTCCGATCGCCATCTATCTTACGGCGGCCGGAGTCGGGATGATTCGATTGATTGATCACGATCGGGTATCTTTGAGCAACCTGAACCGCCAGATCCTGCACTGGGAAGGGGACATCGGGAAGAAGAAGGTTCAATCTGCCGCAACAAAATTGCGAAACCTGAACCCGGGGATAAAGATCGAAGCAATCGATGAAACGATTACCGAAGCCAATGTTTCCCATCTGCTCGAAGGCTGTGATGCCATTGTAGATGCCATGGACAACCTGTCAACCCGTTACATCCTCAATCGCTGTGCGATTGAAAAGAATATTCCGTTCTTTCATGGAGCCATCCGTGGCTTCGAGGGAAGGGCCATGACCATCCTTCCCGGAAAAACAGCCTGCCTCAGATGCATGTATCGGGGGTCAGTGCCGGAAGAGAAGTTTCCTGTCATTGGCGTTACTCCTGCAGTCATTGGATGCATTCAGGCGACAGAGGTGATCAAGTATCTCTTGGGGATCGGGCAACTCCTGACCAATCGCTTGCTCATGTATGATGGACTGGAGGCTCTTTTTACGGAATTTGCTGTCAACCGGAACCCGGAGTGCGACCATTGCGGACAAATTAAGTAAGAAAGCGAAAAGATAGATGCCGGTCAAGGTTCACATTCATTTAACACATCGACGATTCACCGATGGCAAGGAAGTGGTCGAAGCAGAAGGCCAAACGGTGGGGGAGTGCCTCAACCATCTCATCCAACAGTTTCCAGGAATGGAAAAAGCCATCTTTGCCAAAAAAGATAAACTTCATAACATCGTCGAAGTCTATCTCAACCATGCCAGCGCCCACCCGAATGAACTCGCCAAACCCGTCAAGGATGGAGACGAAATCCATCTCATCCTCATGCTCGCCGGCGGATAAGGTTGACATCGGAATCAAAATAGTATAAATGATTGTCTAATTTCATGGAGGGATAAATATGGCCGAGTGTCCTGTTTGCGGGGCTGAATTCAAACTGGTTGATGGCGCAGAAAAAGGGGAAATCATCACCTGTAATGATTGCGGCTCTGAGCTGGAGGTGACTGGAAAAGATAGCGTTCAGGAAGCCCCGCAGGAGGAAGAAGACTGGGGGGAGTGATGATGTCATCAATTCCCCGGCCATTGGCCTACCCACCCTATAAAACGCCTACCGGTAGCTGACTCAAAACCCATTGGGACAATGAAACAGGCGGGAAGAAAATCCATAAGAACGCCGGATAAGGATTCTTCGCCCTAAATGGAGATGAAAAAATGAGAGTAGGATTAATCCATTCCATTATCCGAAAAGAGGAGAAACTCCTCCTGGACGAATTTCGCAGCCGCCCTGGCGTCGAGGTGGAGACTATCGATGACCGAGAAATCGTCTTCAATCTCCACAAGAACAACTATTCTTTCGATGTGGTCATCGAACGGTGCGTCAACCATTCGAGGGCCGTCCACGCCATTAAGGTCTTCGAGGACTTTGGCATCCCCACGGTCAACACCTACCAGGTGGCCGAGATCTGCGGAAGCAAGTTCCTGACCACGCAGGCCATCATCAAGGCCGGCATCCGAACGCCCCGCTGTTACCTGGCCTTCACCCCTGAGTCAGCGCTTGCCGCTATGGATGAGCTGGGTTACCCATGCGTCATCAAGCCTAATACGGGTTCATGGGGAAGACTGCTCTCGAAGATCAATGACCGCGATGCGGCCGAAGCAATCCTGGAACACAAAGAGGTCCTGGGGAGCTATCACCACTCCATCTTCTATATTCAGGAATATATGGAGAAGCGGGGCAAGGACATCCGGAGTTTTGTCGTCGGAGCTCATTGTATTTGCGCGATCTATCGCCATTCCGAACACTGGATCACCAACACGGCACGGGGAGGAAGAGCCTCAAATTGTCCGGTGACGGACGAGCTTCACGACATCTCCGTTCGCGCCGCCCAGGCCGTGGGTGGGGGCGTGGTGGCCATTGATGTCTTTGAGACCCCTGAGGGACTCTCGATCAATGAGGTCAACTACACCATGGAATTTCGAAACAGTATCGATACGACCGGGGTTAACATTCCGGCCAAAGTCGTGGACTATGTCCTGAAGGTGGGAAAGAGATGAAGGTTTCAATCGTTGGCGCATCGGGTTATGGCGGCGGGGAGCTTCTCAGGCTCCTGATGGATCATCCTCATGTGGAGGTCCATCAGGCGACATCGGAAAGAAACGCTGGAAAGCCCGTCACAAGAATTCATCCAAATCTACGCAAAAGAACCTCGCTTAATTTCTGCATGATCAAAGAGCTTGAAAAAGTTGATCTCCTCTTCGTCTCCCTGCCCCACACCCAGTTGATGCAGAGGTTTAATGAATTCAGCGGTCTGGCCGAAAGAATGGTAGACCTCTCGGCTGATTTCAGACTCAAGGACCCTGCTGCCTACCTGAAATGGTACGGAGTGGATCATCCCCATCCGGACAAGCTTGCCCAGTTTGTTTATGGAAATGTAGAGCTCCACCGTAACGAAATCAAGAATGCCCAATACATCACCGGCGCAGGATGCAATGCCACAGCCACGATCCTGCCCCTCTGGCCCCTTTTCAAACTCGGTGTGGTCGATATGGCCCTGCCTGTTGTCGCCGAAGCCAAGTGCGGCTCCTCAGAGGGGGGCAATGCCGTTAGCGAGGCTTCCCACCACCCGGAACGGAGCGGTTGTGTCCGTTCCTATAAGCCCACCGGACATCGTCACATCGCCGAAATGGAACAGGAGCTGGGCCACCCCATCTACTTTTCTGCAACATCGATTGAGATGGTGCGGGGAATTCTGGTCACGGCCCACCTCTTTGTGAAACAGGGGATCACAGAAAAAGACATCTGGAAGGCCTATCGCCAGGTCTATGGAGAGGAGCCTTTTATCCGGATCGTCAAGGAGAAGCAGGGCATCTACCGTTTTCCTGAGCCCAAGATTCTTGCCGGCACCAATTACTGCGATATCGGTTTCGAGCTGGATGGGAACAGGCTCGTCGCTGTTTCAGCCATCGACAACCTGATGAAAGGAGCAGCCGGACAGGCGGTTCATGCCATGAATGTGATGTGCGGCTTTGAGGAAACAGCAGGCCTCACCTTCACGGGTCTCCATCCAGTTTAATTTAACGTAGATAGAACCAAACAGGGTTTGGAGCTGAAAAATTCGAAATCCGAATACCGAAATTCGAAACAAATCCGAATTTTCAAAATTCAAATTCTCTAAACTCTTTTGTTTGGAACATTTAATATTTGGTCATTTGAGATTGTTTCGAATTTCGGATTTCGTGCTTCGGATTTAGAGCCTACTCAAATATGAGAATATTGCCATTTTGACACAATTTAACATCTAAGCCCTTAATTTGCATTCTAACGGATATGTGCAGACTACTTGCCGTACGATCAGAGGAACCGATCATTCCTGCCGATTATCTGGGGCCATTCGCCTCCATCGCCCGAAACAGCAATGAATATCAGGGCCATGGCTGGGGATGTGCATGGAAGGATTCCGACCAAAATTGGCAAATTGATAAGAATATCTGCCCTATCTGGGAAGACGAATTCAATCGATTTCCCCCGACTACCCTTCTCATCGCCCATGCCCGAAGCGCCTTTGAGGACAGGGATATCGTCGTTGAGAACAACATGCCCTTCACCGACGGAGAAAGAATCTTCATCTTCAACGGTGAGCTGAGGGGAGTGAAGATCAAAGAGCAGGGACGGATTGGCGCAGAAAAGATCTTCAACTTCATCCGCCGCTTCGATGATGGCGATACCCTCGCTGCTCTGAAGAAGGCTGTAGGAATCATCCGGAATCGGACGAGATCTATCAGGGGAATGAACATCATTCTGGTCCTTGAAAACAAGATTTATCTCTCCTCTTTTTTTACGGGGAATGAGGACTATTTCACGATCCGATATAAGGAAGGGCCTGAACTCGTTATCTGTTCGGAAACTTTTCCTTCCGAAGAAGGCTGGCAGAGCATCGCCAATGAAACAGTGAGGGAATGGTAAATGATTATCGTCAAAATTGGTGGAGGAGCCGGGATCAACCTTCGAGGGATCATTCAGGATCTTGCCCAACTCAGGGAGAAGTTCATCATCGTCCATGGCGCAAATGCCCTCAGGGACAAACTGGCGGAGGATTTAGGTCAGCCCAAAAAAGTGGTCACTTCGGTCTCCGGTTACTCGAGCGTCTATTCGGATGAGAACCTGATCGACCAGATGATGATGGCCTATGCCGGCGCAAGAAACAAGCGGATTGTGGAGCTCTGCCACCAGCACGGCATCAATGCCGTAGGCCTCTCCGGTCTGGATGGAAAGGCGGTTCAGGGGGTGCGAAATAAAGGAATCCGCATCTATCAGGACGGAAAGCTCAAAATCCTCCACGATTATTCAGGAAAACCCGAGGCGATCAACAAAGACCTCCTTGACCTTCTCCTTGTTCACGGCTATGTCCCGGTTCTCACCGTCCCCATCATAGATGAGCAGAACAACGCCATCAACACAGAAAACGACGATGTGGTGAGAGTCCTCCAGAAGGCGATGCGCGCTGATACGGTGATCAACCTGATCGAGGCGCCGGGGTTCCTTGAAAACAGAGAGGATGAAACGAGCCTCATTCGGCATATCCCAGCCGCAGAGCTCGAGAGCCGTGAACAGCAGGTGGATGGCAGGATGAAGAGAAAGATGCTGGCAGTTAGAAAGCTCTTTGAGCACGGTGCAAGCAGGGTCGTCATTGCGGACGGCCGGGGTGAGCATCCTGTGGCAGACGCCCTTTCAGGAAAAGGAACGGTCATCGAATGAACCCCATTGATTCAATCAACCCGAAAGAACTTGAAGACCAATATGAACTCCCTGTCTACCCTCGCCGGGATATCGTTCTGGTCCGGGGCAAGGGCGCAAAACTCTATGACGACCAGGGACAGGAATATATCGATTGTGCTTCCAATGTCGGAGTCTCCAATATCGGCCATGGCAGGGAGGAAGTAGCCAGGGCGATCTATGAGCAGTATCTGACTCTATCAAACTGCTACGGCATATTCTATAATCCGGTCCGTGCCAGGCTTGCTGAAAAACTGATCTCCCTGAGCCCTCAGGGGCTCAAACGGGTCTTCTTCTGTAACTCCGGCGCAGAAGCGGTTGAAGCTGCCCTCAAGTTCGCTCGTGCCAGCGCGGGGAAAAAGGAGATCATCGCCGCCATGAGGGGTTTTCACGGAAAGACCTTTGGCGCGCTTGCGGCCACATGGGGAGAAGAATACCAGAAACCTTTCGTGCCGATGATGCCAGGGCTGAAACATGTGCCCTTCAATAACTTCGATAAATTGAGTGAAACGATCAACGAAGAAACGGCTGCCATTATTCTCGAGCTGGTTCAGGGAGAAGGCGGGGTTCGGGTTGGAGACAAATCTTACTTTCAGAAGGTCCGTCAACTTTGTGATCAAAAGGGAATCCTGCTTATCTTTGACGAAGTCCAGACAGGTTTTGGCAGGACAGGAACCCTTTTTGCGTGCGAGCAGTTTGTTGAACCGGATATGCTCTGTGTGGCTAAATCGCTCGCAGGGGGCATCCCGATGGGAGCCGTGCTCTGCTCGGATACTGTCCGTGTTCCTGTCAAGAGCCATACCTCCACGTTCGGAGGTAATCCGCTTGCCTGTGCGGCGGCATTGGCCTCGCTGGAGGTCATCGAACGCGAGGGACTTCCTGAAAGGGCCAGGGTCCAGGGAGAATACTTTTTGGAGGGGTTAAGGGCAATTAAAAGCGACAGGGTCCGGGAGGTAAGAGGCCTCGGCCTCATGATGGGGATTGAGTTGAAGGAGAAGGCCGGGCCCTATATTCAGAAACTGATGGAAAAAGGCGTCATCGTTCTCCTTGCCGGGCCCACTGTGATCCGGCTTCTCCCTCCGCTTGTCATCACCCGGGAAGAGATTGACAACGTATTATCCACCATGAAAGAAGTCCTGGCCTAATCTTATCTCCCTCTATCCTCAACCGCTATGGCATCCATCTTATCACTATGCTTGCCAGCGGATAATAGAAGAAGGACGGGCTAAGAAACCAGACAAGACCTGCCCTTTGGACTGAAAATCCACATTCCCACGATCCATAAACAACGGATGGATTAAATATACTTCGTTTGCTTGTAACTGTGACCCTTTCCAATTATAATCCCTTATGAATAAATTCAATCATGTTCTTGCCCTCAACCCATATTTCGGCGATTCCACCGCACTCATAGGATTATTCCCTCCAACCGGCCTTGAGTACATCTCCGCAAGCATGAAAGGTCTCGTCGACAAGGTGACACTTCTCGACCTTCGACATGAAAGGTCCTTTCAGGACCCGAAGGAACTCAGCAAGTTCATCAGGAACGAGATCGACCTTCTATGCGTCAGCATCCGGTGGGAATCCCGGTTTGAGGATGTCTGTGATTTCCTGTCCCAACTCCCCCCCGAGGTTTGCACCATTGTCGGGGGATACAAAGCAACGGAAGAGGTTGAATATCTGTTCAACCGTTGCCCGAACATTGACATGATCGTACGAGGCGAGGGCGAAGAGATCATCAAACAGATCGTCACGGATGTTCCGTACAAAGATATCCGCGGGCTTTCTTATCGGGAGAACGGGGGAGTTGTCCACAACGAAACCCATCCCCTGCCGGACCTTGCTCATATTCCGTACCCCGACCGGTCTCTGAGAAAACAGGATTATCGCCTGGTGAAATATGGCCTTCAGCTCAGCAGCCACACGTTCGACACGGTTCTGACAACGAGGGGATGTCCGTTTAAATGCAAGTTCTGCACTTTCAGTCTCAATCCACTCGGCCAGAAAAGGACCTATGCGGAACGACCGATCGAATCGGTCATCGAAGAATTGAAGACGGTGACGGCCGATGTCGTGTTATTCAGCGACGACAACTTCTTCACGAACCCGAAGAGGAGCGAACAGCTCTGCGACCTGATCATCGAGAACAAGATCAATAAGATTTTTGTTGTCCAAGCCCGGATCGATATCGCCAAACACCGGAAGGTCCTCGACAAGGCACAGAAGGCAGGCTTCAAAGTCTTTTTGATCGGGATCGAGTCCCCGCATGACCGGATCCTGGAGCAACTTCAAAAGGGTATCACCCAGCAGCAGGTTCGGGAGGCGTTTGAAGTCCTGACACGGTATGACGTCTATCTGCACGGGTATTTCATTTACGGCAACATCGGTGAGACGGAAGAGGAGATGCTTTACATCCCGAAGTTCGCTAAGGAGATCAAACTCGATTCCATCAGCTTCCAGAAACTCCGCGTCGAGAGGTTCTCGCCACTGAAGGAAGTGGTTGAAGAAACCCCTGGCTACTACTACACGCGGATCGGCGGTTCCGTATATTCCGATCGCTTTGGACGCAAGGAGTTAAAACAGATCCGTAACCGGATTCGGTCAGCGTTCTATGATCTGCCGCAGGTCATCCGTATGATAAGAAAGGCCCGCCGAATCGGACTTGCCAGCAGCCGCGACCTGGCGGATGTTTTATTTAAACTGCCTCTCATCCTGGTTGGGTTGGGCAGACGAAAACTTAGAAAAAGAAGACGTTCATCCTGGAAGTGAAGGGGCTATGTTAAAACAGTAACCCCTCCATACCTCCCCTTAATTTAAGGGGAGGCTGGGTGGGGTTATTGATTCATCTTGTTTATTATTTGATGATGGGCGTTTGTAATTCGGTGATTCATCTCAATGAGTTTCTGATTCTAAAGCGACCGCCTGTCTCTGGGCAGCGGTGATTTTCTCCGCGGCTGCTTTCTTTTTGGCAATGGCTACCCGGTCTGCATCCAAATAATCCACGGCTTTCATATCACAGAAGCGAACGCACTGCGGATCTCCGTCGCAGAGATCGCACTTGAAATTTTTCCGATCGATCACATTAAATCCCATCGCGCCAAACGGACAAACCGTCACGCAGGAACGGCAGCCGATGCAGATATCATGGTTGACCATCACCCGGCTTAGCTTCTCATCGCGGGAAATAGCCTTCACAGGGCAAACGATCAGACAGGGAGCATCCTGACACTGCTGACAGGACATGGGGATATAAAGCCCCTCGGACTCCCATTTCATCACTTTGATCCGGCTTCGGGCGGCATTCGATACGCCATCATGAAAAACCGAGCAGACGAGCTCACAGAGTCTGCAGCCGGTGCACTTTTCGGGGCTGATTGCAAGAACTTTACCCATGGGTTCCATTAGAAGTTTCTCCTTTCGTGTGTCACGAATGACTCGAATGAAACCGAATTTCACGAATCAACCGCACGATCAATAAAATATTCGTGTCATTCGTTACCATTCGTTCCATTCGCTTAATGATTACAGTAAGTGTGAGGGTTCTTTATCCACGCCGAGCCTCTTGAGCGTTTCCGGCTTAGGAACGCCGTTCTGGTCAAGTCCCTTGTATTCATACAGTTCGTCGATCATTTTCTCGAATTTCTTCCGGTCGATCACCTTCCCGACCACATCGAGGGCGCCCCTTCGGGCGGGCTCATCAAAGTAGCGATGGTTGAGCATATCGCCCTTTTTGAGATCGTTTCTCGTTAACCCTTCGCGAAGGTTGAACAACCGTTCCATCATGTTGGAACGCTCGGCAACGTCCCAGATTTCCCGAGGGGTAAGCTCCAGCCCTGTATTGTAGTAAAGCACCCTGGACCAATCTTCAAAGTTGGGGAGCGTAGCGCCCAGGAACGTGGTGTGATACTTGCAGATGCCAAGGCAATCCACTCCCATGTAACAGTTTTCATGCCAGAAGACCTGCCACGGTTTGCCGATATATTCCGTATGTTCCGAACTCAAAGGTCCGTCGTAAGGGACCGGGCTGCTGTAGATCCTTCTCATCACGTCTACCGGCAAATGGTAAAGGTCAATGGCTGGACGGCTTCTCAAATGGTCTGAGCCACGGGAGGCAGTGGCAATATTAAGAGCAAGAGCGGGTGTCGCTCGCTCATCAGAGTGAAGGTTGCTGACCCCTTTGACCTGGATCAGGTAGTCGAAGGAATTCTTTCCAATTTTCTCGGAGGCGATGATTCCTCCCTCAGCCAGGACATTTCCCAACCAGCCCTTTCTGAAGCAGATCCGTTCAAGCATCTCCTGAAATGCTTCGGCGTTGCCAAACCGTAAATCGAGGCCCTCGGTCTCCTTGTCGGTGAGAATTCCCAGCTCATAAAGCTCCATTGCCCAGGAGATAATGCTTCCGATTTCAAGGTTGTCCACACCCCACTGATCAACCAGGTGATTGCACACCAACAGGTTTTCCAGGCCTGGGATATCGGGTTCCGACGACATCCCGCCCTGAGAGGTATATTCCGGGCCCTCGTCATAGATGCCTGCATAAGGTCCGGTGGGAATCTTGTACTGGGCCCGGCAGTGGACCTGGCAGCCGAAGCAACCGGTCATATGGTAGGGCCCAATCGTTTTGATAGCGTTTTCGTCAATCGATTCCGGCTCGATCTCGTCAGCGTACAGCATCTGATTATACTGGAAGTTCCTGGTTCGGACACCGCCCCAGGAATTGGTGGCTCCCCAGATAAAGGGGGTGCCCAGGGTTCCCTGGGTCTGGTTAACCTTTGCGCTCGTGATTTGATCGATAAAGCGCTTGTTGTACTCGAGAGCCTCCTTCGGATAGGCGATCTTGATATCCATGGTGCCGCGGGCGGCAATGGCCTTTAAATTTTTTGAGCCCATGACCGCTCCCATTCCGGTTCTTCCACCCGAATTTTTGATGCCGGTCATGACATTGGCATACCTGACGAGGTTCTCTCCGGCCGGACCGATGACCAGGCTCTTAATGTCATCATCCCCTAACTCTTCCCGGATCGCCCATTGGGTATCGGTGACGGTTTTACCCCAAATGTTCTTAGCATCACGAATCTCGATTTTGCCATTGTGGATCCAGAGATAAACCGGCTTATCCGCCTTCCCTTTGATGACGAGATGATGGAATCCAGCCCAGGCTAACTCAGGAGTGAAGAAACCTCCCATGTTGGCGCTCCCCAACATTCCTCCGAGGGGAGATTTAGCCATCACATGACATCTGGAAGTTGCTGAAGCCAATGTGGCAGTCAAAATTCCGCCGCTCACCATGAGTGTGTTGTCAGGACCGAGGGGATCGCATCCTTGCTTTGTGTGATTATAAAGCAGATAGGCATCGAGGCCCCGGCCTCCCAGGAATTTTCTCCTGACCTCAAGGGGGATGGGTTTGATTTCTATCTTGCCTGTAGAGAGATCAATATACGCTATCTTCCTATTTAGGGCCATCTTTCTTAACCTCCTTCATTTTTCTTCCAAACTCTTCCTCGGCCAATCTTTTGTTCACATCCCATACCGGGCCCCTGATGCGGGGGAAACCTTCTTTGACCCAGGCCACACGCCATTCCATATGACACATAGGGCATTTCACGGTGGGTTCCCCGGATTTTGGTTCGAGTCTTCCCATACAACTGGGATTATGGCACCTCACCTGGCCATAGGTACGAGTCTTACGCAGACTCTCAGCGGTTGAAAGTCCTTCCTTCTCGTTTACCATAACAACCCCCTTTCACAAAGTAAAATGTGGAAAGTGAAGCCCCGCCCACAGGGCGCGCCTTCACGGATAGCCGAGGCTTTCCAGCCTCGGCGAAAATGCTGGCGGGACAGGAATGTCCCGCCTATCGAAACTTGACTCCGCTGCATTCATCCCCGTCCACAGGGCGGGAGATTCTGCAGCATTTTCGTAGAGGGTGGAGGGTGGAGGGTGGATAAGTCGCCTCTTCTTCACGCCTTAAGTTCACAATAGTGAACTTCAAAACCCCTTCCAAAACCTCAACTCCTTCAGATTATTAAACTACATTTATTTTTTTGTCAAGGGATATTTTTTTGTGCCATGATTCAAGTTCACTATTGTGAACTCTTTGGATGTGGACTCCACAGGCCACCCTCTACGTTCCACCTTCGAAGGATGGATTCCACCATTCGATCCAGGTTCCGTCCCGTCCGAACCTAATGTCTGTAGTGGATTCAATCTTTCTGATCCAGTCCCCGAGAAAAGAGGCATGGTGAATGATGAGCGGGGTGCTGTGTTCGGGCAGAATATCCTCAAAGAACCGGTGGAGAAAAATATTCCTGTCCATCTCCTGCATCGTCTCCCCATCGTCCCAGGGGGTAGGCCGAATAAAGCCGTGATTTGCGCCCTCATCCCTCCGGTAAAGGAAGTGGGTTTTGAACCGGTCTTTGAGGCGGCGAAGGGTCTCAACGCACTCCACAATATCCGAGAGGGTAATCCCTTTGCAGAAATATTGAAGCAACCGGTCGGAGAATGATTCAAAACCGATCGATGCAAACATCACCTTTATATCCTGATTCTGTGCCTGTGAAAGGATCCCCGGAAGATCAGAGGCGTGAGCATTGACATCATCGACCCGGCAGACCAGATTGATTTGTGATAGTCTGATGTTTTGATGACTTATCTCCTCAAACAGTTTGCCGAGGGAGCGGAGGGGGTACTCGTCTATGAGTTCGAACGGGACCTTCTTTCCGTCGAGTTCGGGCAATCTCACAATCTGATCAATAACCTGTTCCATCTCCAATAAGTCATGAAAGCCTTTGTCATGTGAAACATCGCAGAAGATGCATCCTTCACTCCGTACGCTCAACTCCACAGCCCCTCTCCCCTTGAGATCCACCGGTGGAGGCAGAATCACGGTCTGCGCCTTACTGGAATATGGGCAACCGATCGCATTAAGAACTTGACACAGCCGGACCTCGTGTTTCTGGAGGGTGTCGGAAAATAGATGGAGGTTTGACCAGTCGACTTCGATGGATATCTCCTTTGTCCATGGATATTCGAAGAGTGTTTCGTGGATATTCAGATGCTCCGATCTGAAGCCATCGACTGGCCCCTGAAAAGCAAGGTCGACCGTGGATCTCAGTCCTCTGAACCGGTGCGGATGAGAATCAACCTCTGGTTCGCCCACATAATCCTGCCGGGCCTGAGGCCCTCCGATGATTGTAACAAACCCCTTCTGTTTCAGTTCACGGATCAGTTCGATGAGGTCTTTTCTTCCACAGAGATGCGAGAATGCGGCAACCCTCTCCTTCCCCGCATAATGTTCATCTAAAAAACGGAACAATCGCTCTTTCGAGAAGTTTCTTTCGATTCCGACAACAATGGATGGGATGGAAAGTTTTCGTTGAAAAAAGGTCGCTGCCAGTTGAGCCCCAAGGATCCCGTGGGGCTCACCCGTATGGTGCGTAAAGATAATCATGCCTATACGATGTCACATTAGTGAATTAGTTTCAATTGGGTAACATCCCCTTATGTTAAAGGGATGTGTCGTAATTACTAACTTGTCACCCTGAACTTGTTTCAGGGTCTCGTACTATTTGATTCTATTAGATGCCGAAACAAGTTCGGCATGACATTTTCTACAGTTTACCCTATTACGACACAGTCTTTTAAGGGGAGGTGTGGAGGGGTTATATTTCCGCAAGCTTTTCTGGAAGAACCTCTTCTTTCCTGATTTCCTGATTTCCTGATCCCCTGATACCCTGATCGCCCGATGCTCTAATCCCCTGCTTCGCCCTACATATTCCATCCGCCGGAGACTTCGACTTCAGCGCCGTTTACAAAACTGGCTTCGTCGGAGGCTAAAAAGGCCACCACATTGGCGACCTCCTCAGGCTGACCGGCCCGTTTCAAAGGGGTATTTTCAATGATGATATTTCGGTATTTCTCAGCCATCCTGGAAACCGTAGGGGTCAGGATAAATCCGGGTAAAACCGCGTTGACATTGATCTGGTGCCTGCCCAACTCTCTGGCAACACTTTTCGTCAAACCGATGATTCCTGCTTTTGCCGTGCTGTAACTGATCTCTGAAACAGCTCCCCTTTTTCCCCAAACCGAGGAGAGATTGATGATCTTTCCGTAACCCTTTTCGATCATGTGGGGGACAACCGCCTGGATGCAGTTCAAGGTCCCCTTCAGATGGACATTTAGCACAGCATCCCAATCCTCCTCTTTCGTTTTTAGAAGATTCCCCGGCCGATCAAAACCGGCATTATTGACCAGAATATCAATCCGTCCGAAGGCTATTAGAACCTCTGCAATCATCTTCTCTATCTGTCTTCGGTCTCCCACATCCACCGCAAAAAAGAGACATCTTCTGCCCAGGGCTTCGATCTCTTTCTGAGTCTGAATGCCGGTCTCGTGATTCCATTCCACAACGACGACATCCGCCCCCTCCTGGGCCATCTTCAGGACAATCGCTTTACCAATCCCCTGCCCCGCTCCCGTCACAATCGCTTTTTTATCTTTTAGTCTCATCTTTCCACCTTGAAAAATTAACAGTGTTATAAAAGATGGAATCGTAAAAAGTCGTCACTCCGGTGAAAACCGGAGTCCAGGAATTCTTAACCGATTGAAAACACTGGATTCCGGCTGGAGTTTACCCCGTACTTAATACGGGGCCGGAATGACAAAACCAGGACTAAAGGGACTTTTTACGAGATCATCATAAAAGATTTAACTCTTTCCTAAATTGAGCGATTTTTTCACCCCTCACAAGGGAGGCGGGGAGGTCGAAAAGCCTTTTAGAGCGATTACCTTTAATAGGTTGAATTAACCAAGCGGCCTGTTCAATCATCACCTGTTTGGTGAATCATTATGGCCAATTGCCCTTTGTTTCAATGTATCGCATTCTAAAAGGGTTTGAGGCATCTCGGCCTCCCTTGTGAGATAGGGTGAATCGCTCAATTTAGGTCTTTCTTAATTTCTTTTGCACGCCAATGTCAAATCAATGTTTGATATGGAATCGATTTGGTCGTCGCCAACTTCCTGATCGCCCGGACCTGAAGGGGGTCTATCTTAATTGTTATATTTTGAAGTTTTCTTTTTCTCTTTTTTGAAAGAATATCGCGGCGGAGCCGTTCACCCAAGTTAAATTTAACAGGCTCTTCCAGGAGTTCATCCGGAATATTTACCTGGTCATAATAATCCGCCCAAGGCTTATCCTTTCCCTTCACGTTTCTTCACCTCCTATGCTTTTTATAATATTGAACTTCTGACCGGTTCATATCCCAACCGGTGATCGGGCGCACCAACGTGAACCCGCCCCCGATTTTCTATTCTAATCTGTCTTTTCTCGTCTTAGGGGAAGCAAGCGAACTCTTGATTTTTCCTCATCCACCGAAATCAAGGCCCCTTGCTGAAGGTTCTCGGCAAACTTATAAAGGGTGTTGAGGAGCAAATCCTTTGCATGGTGAGGAGAGATGTCTTGTGCTCTGATTTGGATGACGCTTGGACCCTCAGCTTCAGTTACAGCAAGGATTGCCCCGAAGTTGAGGTCATGGGTGAACAGCAGATAACCATTTGTTTTAGTCCATAACAAAATCTCGCGATCAGAAGCATTCAATGAGCCGACGGTGGACCAATGGAAGGCGGTATGTCCCGCTTCTTCCAACACTGATACCCATGCGGGGGAAAGATTCATATCGATGAGAATCTTCATGCGTTAATGACCGGAACGTCTATCTCCTCAACCCGCCATGCAGCGTAGGCAAGGGCTTGGTCAATATCTTCCGGCTCCAGGTATGGGTACAACTTCAGAATCTCATCCTTGGTCCGTCCGGATGCCATGAGACCAACGATTGTCCCCACTGTGACACGGAGCCCGCGAATGCATGGCTTGCCGCCCATAACGCCCGGATTAAAAGTAATTCGGTCGAGAGTCTTCATACCTGCCTCCACATTTATGAAATAGGATAGCACGAAATGAACCCGAACTCCATATCTTATTTTCTTCCTCCCCTCATACCCATTGTGTTTGAAATGTTGTGACCATCCGGTATCGGAGAATTAAAAAATCGAATGTAGGTTCGATTTTTGCTCCTTCAGCAAAATCCCCCATATCCAGCCCGCTTTTTCCCTTTCTGCTCCTCCTCAACGATCTCCCGCCCGATCAGCCAGTTGGCGACAACCTGCGTGGTGTTTATCGAGCAAGCTGCGGTAACACGAGCCGATTCCAGTATCTGCTTGACACGCTCATATAATTCCAACCTTCTCTTTCCGGACATACACTCCCTTACCTAACCAGGAGACATTCATATTCTCCTGAAGTGTGATGGTTAACGACTAATGTGGACTCGTCCCCGATTTTCTTTTCCCCTTATTTTCATTAGCTGTATTTCAAAATTACAGGAACGTCCCGGAATCCCCTTGGCCCTATTTTTTTAGTAATGGCCCAAAACTGCAAATATTAAGAAGTTGCTTCAGAACCTACGTCCCGTTGTTCGCCCCTGCGTCCTATATCGCCAGAAAAGGTTATATCCTAACCTTATGAAATTGTTAATAAATAAAATGCTTGACATGTCAAGCAGAAAATACTAATATTTAAATACCTCCACGCCTTATGGCGTTGGACATGGCTTCTGATCCCGTGAGCCGGTTAATCACGGGGTTTTTATTTTTGGACCCAGATTCTTTTCCCAAGGCTACAGTAACGCTGAACATCTTTCAATCTTGCCTTGTATGCAGTTGAAAATTTCCATCCACCACTGAGACGGGGTTCCAGCCAAATTACATAAGAATCCGATAGAAGAACATACAGTCTGTTAAGCGGCCTTCCACCTCCGCTTGGACTTGGCGTAAGCCAGCACCCTGTTCCAGGTATTTGCCCCGCAATGATCTCTTTAATCCACCGGATTCGTTTTACGCGCTCCAGATCCAGTTTGTCTTTTCTATCAGGGTATCTTATTCGATTACTGGATGTGTAAAAAGCATGCTCAAAACGGTCTTCCCAGAAATAGACTGATTCTCCGTCATGGGCCTTACAGATTCCATACCGGCCAGAGGTTACATAGATTTCTCTGTATAATCGACGCGCGATATCTTCGATCTCAGCGACCTCAAGTCTTTCAATGGAAACAATCAGATCATTCAGATCCATGAGGTCAGGCATCCTGTCATTCTAATTGGATGTGAAAAATATTGAATTTGCAGATAGCTGGGCTGGACGACTGCACCGTTAAAGAACTATATCCACATTTGTTTGCTATGTAAGTTGCCAGCTCGGCTTTTGGTGTTCCTTTTGTCAACCCACACCAAGAAGCGGAAACTGATCCAGTAAGCAAATCGCAGAGTTGACTCAATGGTGTATGCTTTGAATCTATAACCGTCAAGTCCTTAATCTCTGCTTTTCCCTTTACTGTTTTTTCCAACACTGACCGCAGTTCAGAGTAACGGTTTGCACCTTTGTTCTGCTGGTAATCCACAAGAATTAAATACTGGTTACCCTTCAGCAGCCATTTTTCGAGCATCTCATAATAGAACTTATAGAAACCCAATTCCCAGTCGCCACCATGATACTTCTCGGGATTGACTTTGGTCCGGTTCACAACGATGACTCGATAAAGAAGAGACTCTTGTTCAAAGAAAAAATCTACCAAACGTTTATAAGCTTCCAGTCGGATGGCGCTTACCTTGTTCCATTTTATCTCGGAACGCAGATTAAGAGACCGACACAGGGCGCGAAATTGACGGGTTAACTCCAGTTTTTCAGTACGGGGAACCCACAACCCTCCGATGGACATGTATGTATGATGCCCCGGCCCTTCATGGCGGCTTTCGTCACAATAGACTACATATTCCATTTAACCTATTTCACCTCACATCTTTTCTTGATAGTGGACTCAAGCCATTTGTTTCACACCCACCATCTTCTTCAGAACAAGCCCTATAATCGCTTCATAAATAGCATCTTTTGTATTTTCTCTAATTTCCTTTACCATTTTTACAAATCAATAACCGAGAGCCTCCACGTCTTCCTGAAGTGTGATTGTGCTGGGTCTTGGCGCGGGCGCGCAGGTCGCGAAGGGTGAAGGGCGATGCGTTGTAAAAAGCCTGGCCTGATGCCTGCCTCAGGGCCGCATCCTGGTTGGCGATGCCGGCGTCGTCAAGCGTCTTTTTCATGTCCAGCACAGCCTTCTTGGTTGGCTCGAGCACGGCATCAAGACGCCGAATGACAACCATGGGAAGGATCACGTCCCGATACTTACCGCGGACATAGACATCCCTCAAAACATCATCAGCGATGCCCCAGATAAAATTAGCAATCCAATTCAGGTTGTTATTGCTCATTACAGCTCCGCTTTTTAGATCCTAAAGACTTGGATTTGGGGGATGTTGCTCAAATCTTTCACTTTTCTTTCCCTTCCAGAACATATTTCCCCCCAACAAAACCCGAATCTGGTCAACTTTCTGCCATTCGCCATCGAGGGATAGCAGGGACCCTATTTCGAAATAGGCTGTGGCAATGTCAATGGCCTTTGAAATCTGGCACCAGTCGTGGAGATATCTGAGAACCTTCCAGTTCTCCTCGCTGTTATCAACGATGAAGAGTTCGCTGCCAGTTACACTTGTCCTTTTGGGCATAAATTAATTTCTCCAGACTGATAAATCCATCTCTAATGGGCGCTGTTCAATTCTTTCACATATTTTTTTAGAAAGTTTATTCATCCTCACCTTTGTTCCTCTTAATTCAATTTTTTCTTTTAACCCTATAGATAGGTTTGGGCTCAGCAACCA
>Ga0194112_10003246_pt1 | contig 22811 bp, 15 predicted proteins | sample TA2MahC400mmetaG_FD_146191 | JGI IMG/M metagenome (GOLD analysis project Ga0194112, IMG submission 146191) | Freshwater microbial communities from Lake Tanganyika, Tanzania - TA2015016 Mahale Deep Cast 400m | ecosystem: Environmental > Aquatic > Freshwater > Lake | place: Tanzania: Lake... | reverse complement strand
TCTCGCGGCGGAGTTGCGCGTTGGTGGCCGCCGCGGCGCACTTCTTCACCACGGAGGTGCCGAAGGGCGAGAATGACCCCGCGATCTCAGCGGCGAGTAACTTCATGAGGATCGCGTAGTAGGAGTGGACGGCGAATAGGAGCGGCGCCGGCTTGCTTCCCGTCACGTGATAGTGGGAGGCGAGTTTGGCAACTTTCGGGTTCTTCCCCTCGATGTTGTAGCCGCAGACCTCACCGAAGAGAAGCTTCCACTGGTTGAAGAACATCTTGGCCTTGCGGCTGCGGGTCTGTGTGATGGCCCGGTAGAGCGCCGCGATCGCGGCGGCCGGCACGGAGCTGTCGGCCCCGAAGTGCTCCGCCAGGCGTTCGGGGGTGAACGAGTTGCCCCGCGCTCCCAGCGACACGATGGCGCGGAGGAGGCGCTCGACCGTGTGGCGGGTGACGGGCTTGGGGTCCTCGACCTCCCACTTGCCGCTGCGGTAGCGAACGAAGACGATGGCCTCGCCATCGCAGCCCACCCCGAGGAGGCGCTCGGGGCGATAGCCCTCGACCCGCTCGAAGTCCTCGATCCGCTGCTTGATCTGCGCGACCACGTGCTTTGCGCCGGGCGAGCCAGGGTCCTCGGTGATCTTCTGCGGGCCTTTCGGGTGCTTGTATTCCAGGAGAACGCCCTGGTAGGTAGAGTCCACGCGGCCGCCGCCGATGGTGTACTCGTGGCGGCCCTTCACCTGGAGGCCCGCGAGGGAGATGAACTCGTCGAGCAGCTTGTTGCACTCGTGACGGATGTCCTCTTCGGAGCCGGCAGCCTGCGCTGCGGCGAGCATGGCATCGGCCATCTTCCGAGCGTGGCTGCCGATCAGCCGCTCGAGGTCGGCAATCGCCTGTCGCATGGGAAGCTCCCGCGGGAAGCCCGATCCCGAAGTGTGCCTTTGGCGGAAAGCATACCAGATGGCCACAAGGCTTTCAAGGCCAAGAGACTCCGCGGGCAATCGCCGCTTGACACCCACGGCCTGGGGGCGTAGAATACATGGGCAGTGTTGGGGACGTAGCTCAATTGGGAGAGCGCTAGAATCGCACTCTAGAGGTCGGGGGTTCGAATCCCCTCGTCTCCACCAGCGTAAGTTATTGACAGTCCAATGCTTGCGTCGGTTGCTCATTTCGCAGATTGTGCCGGCTTGGAGGGGCTTTGTAGTGGTTTTCCGCCATGAATACTGCCGGATCGCCCTTCCGATCGCGCCATCGCCGGTTCCATCGCCTTTCGCACCGGTCGCGTAAGCTCTTCCGCTGACACAACTTGCGGCATGGTCTCGCAATGACGAGGAGCGCCGCGCCGCGCGCGAGCGCTAGAGCGCCGTTCCAGAGGTCGAGCGCGCACTCCGCCTCCGCATCACGATTCAGATGCACGTCCTGTGCAACTGCCAGACGCGTCTAGGTGCTGGTTGAGGTCGGAGCGGAACCCGCGCACCCGCCTGCCCCGGAGCCCGACACGCAGGCTCGTGCTCTTGGGACAGCGCGGTGCCTGATCCAGCGACTCAAGGCCGTCGAGCGGTCCTCCGTCGCCGGGCCAGAACGCTACGGTACTGCCTGGCCTGGGCCAAGGTGGGGAATCGGCGAGGGGCATCCTCGGGTGTGTTCGGCAAGGGTGTGAACCCGGGCCGCTCAAGCTGGTCTGCTGCCTCCCAGAAGAACCCTGCGGCACCTTTCATGATATGCCTCATCACCTGGGGATAGGGCCAGGCGGGGTCCACGTCGTCGAAGCGCCTCTGCAGGATGATCGAGCCCGTGTCCACCCCCTCGTCCACCCGGTGAATGGTCAGCCCGTAGCAGGGCGGCTCCGCGCCGTGCGACCAGAGGGCCGCCATTCGCCCCCGGAACCTGGGCAGCAGCGACGCGTGGCGGTTGAGGAAGCCCCAGCGCGGGACGGACAGCACCTCGCTCCGAAGCAACAGCTCCGACTGGTTGAGCACGGCGTCCGGCGCGAGTTCCCGGAGCAGCGCGCGGAACTCGGGGCCGTTCGGGTCGCTGATGCGGTGCATGGGGACTCCCTTGGAACGCGCCATTCCTTCCACACTGCGCGGGTCTCGGGCACCCAGCAGTCGGGCGCGGAGGCGGAGGAGCAGCGCGGCAAGGAACCCGCGCGGCTCCAGGATGAGCCACAGGGTCCGCAGCGCTTCGAGCCGCTCGCGCGGCGACCCGCGCTTCTCGCCCGCGCTCCGGCGCCCGGCGAGGAACACCGCCAAAATCCGCTCGGGGTGCATCGCGATGACCTGCCGAAGGAACGGGCCAAGAAAGAGGGGTTCCTCCTGGCACAAGATGGCGAGCTTCATTTCACAGCCCCCCTTCCGCGACGATCTCGACCGTGCCCTTGGCCCCATCGAGCCGCAGTGGGTCGCCGGTGTGGAGCCGTTCGGCCGCCCCACGCACGCCGATGACCGCCGGGATGCCCATCTCGCGGGCCACGATGGCCGAGTGGGACAGCATGCTTCCGCGTTCCACGACCAGGCCGCTGATCGCGGGAAACAGGACTACCCAGCCGGGATCCGTCTGTCGAGCAACGAGGATTCTCCTGTCGAGCTTGGCCGAGCCGTCCGGCTCGAGGAGGACGACCGCAGGTGCTTCCACGACACCGGGGCACGCACCCAACCCTGACAGGACAGTGCCCTTCCCAGCCGCATGGGAGTCGGGTTCCGGCAACTCGGGCTCGCCTGCGCCATAGGTGACGAAGTGGTCTGGCAGGGGCGGCATGGCCCGGTAGCGGCGGTACTCCTCTCGACGCGCGCTAGCCAGCGTCTGCAGGTCCGTCGTCGAATCACCCCGGACGAATGCCCGTACCTCCTCGAGTTCCAGGTAGAAGATGTCCTCCGGCGCGTCCAGGACGCGCCCCTCGGCGAAGTGGCGGCCAATCGAGCGGAAGATGCTTCGAACAAGTGCGTAGGCGCGCGTGCGGGCCAGGCGCTGGTTTTCGCGATTCCGCACCGCCGCCCGCGCGCATCGGAGAACCCAGCGATAGAGGGTTCGCCTGAAGAAGCCAAGCCCGGCGAGGCGTTGGGCGATTTGCCGTTCGGCATCCTGCCTGGTCGCATTTTGCCTGGCGTGCGAGCCGTCCCGTCGCTCGGGTGGGCGTCGGAGGTGCTCCTGGATGACGGCGACGCAGAAGGTCGGGTCGTCGCGCATCGGCACGGATTCGAGCTTGAGTTCGCCAATGCACCGGTCGCCAAAGTGCTGGAGATACCGCTCGAACGCGGGGCCGGCCTGGGGATGCTGCCGAATGAGGTCGAGCGCCTCGGATGGTGGGAGGGCACGGACCCGCTCGGCCACTGGTGCGTCCGCTGCGATGAGGCCGGCCAGCGCGGCGAGCTGCTCGGCGACCTGGGTGCTCTCGATGTCCCCCTGGCCGCAGATCAGGGCGTTCTGAAGCGAGCCGTCGGGGTCCACCCCCCATGCCACGGTGAGCTTCTTGAGCATCCCGTAGAAGACCATCGCCTCGAAGTCGTTGATGATGGGCGCCTTCCAGTGCCAGAGGACCTGCTCCTCGAGTTCGCGGAACTTGTCGAGGGCCTCGCGTGCCGAGAGCGCGGCGAAGTCGAGCGTCGAGAAGCGGCCATGGACCTCATCGAAGCTGCGATGAAACTGCCTGATGCGCCTGGGCAGCGAGCGGTGCAGCAGGGCCGCCCGCACGCCCACGCGCAGCAGGCGCGGCAGCTCCACGAGGTACCGCCGCCACCAGGCGATGGGGGCTTCCTCCGCGGCCTCCGCGTCGTGCAAGCCCATCATCCCCTCCATGAAGCCCTTGTTCCAGCGGAAGCCGGGCAGGAGCGCGACCAAGCGATACCAGTTCAGGAGATTGTAGTAGACCCGGCCGTGGATGAGGCCGAGCATGTTCCACAGCATCTCGTCGTGCCGCAGAATCTCCTTCCGGCTCAGGCCCAGCACCTGGCAGAACTGCCAGTAGACGGCACGGTACGCCATGCGGATGAACGAGAACGTCAGCGGGAGGGTGATGCCGGGGTAGCTCTCGATGATGTTCGAGTTGTCCCACACCTGCTTCGCGCCCGTTCGCGGGGCCAGCCCTGTGATCGGCCTGGCCTGGAGGAACACCACCCGTCCGTCGGCCACTGCGAACTCGATGTCGAGCGGCCCTCCCGCGGCCGCCTCCACCTGCAGCGAGAGGCGGGCGAGTTCGCGCAGCGTCGCGTCCGCGAGCGAAGCAGCATGAACGCCCTCGGGCGGAACCGCCGCGCGGTGCGTTCCCCCGCCGGGCGCCGGGGCGAACCGCTCGGTCTTTTCGGCGATGCGGCGGGACGCGACCGTGCCGTCGCGCCCCAGCACGAACGTGTCGGCGTCGAGCGCCCCCGACACCAGCCCCTCGCCCAGCCCCCACACGGAACTCACCAGAATCTCGTCGGGCCTGCGGCTCGAAGGGTTCACAGTGAAGAGGACCCCCGACGCTTCGGGCACGACCATGTGTTGGACGACCACCGCCATCGCCGGGCGGCTTGCGGCGTTCGCCCGGGCGCGGTACGCCACGGCGCGCTCGCCGTAGAGCGACCGCCAGCAGCCGAGCACGGCCTCCGACAAAGCCCCTCGGCTGGCGACGTTGAGGAACGTCTCCATCTGGCCGGCATAAGAGTGCTGCGCCGCGTCCTCCTCGGCCGCCGACGACCGGACGGCAAGCGGCGTGCGGCCCGCGCCCAGGGCGGCCCAGGCGTCGTCCAGCGCCGCCTCGACCTCGCCAGGCAACGCGGCAGGGATGGCATCCTCGGGACACGCCAGGCGGAATGCCTCGGTCGTGAGCACGGCGAAGTCCGGCACGGGCAGGCCAAGAGCGAGCAGGCGGTAGAGCCCCGCCGCTTTCCCGCCGACATCCGCCGCGCCAGCCGGCTCGTGCTTCGTTCGCAGCAGCTTCACGCGGCTACCCTCGCCATCAGAACCCAGAACGAGACACCCACGTAGAAGAGCACAATGAACAACTGCATTGCCATGCGGAAGGGTGCGGGCTCGGCTCTCCACGGTCGCGCGCACACGAAGCAGCACAAGGCAACCATCGCGCCGACCGCAAGGCCAATCCATGCGCAGTCGAAGAGCCGGTGAACTGCCAGGCCGCCGATCGCAAACGCCAGGGCGACCTGGCTGATGGTAAGCGTCACGGCGCCGCCCAGGCCAAGCCGCTTCGAGTAGGAGTCCGCCCCCGATGGCTCCTCGTCCCGCGAGTAGGTCTTTCGGGCGAACTCGAACACATTGAACACCGCCCAGTTGGCGGCGGCGAACGCCAGGCGGCCCCGGTGTCTGATGCTCGACGTAACGCGCTGCGCCGCTTAGGCTTTCGCCTCGCCTGCCTGCCCGGCCTCCGCTCTCCTACTCCCTTGGCCAACGCGTCCTTGCGCCCAACCCCTTCTGCCCTTTTCACCATCGGGATACCGTGGCGTTGGGCAGCGACTTCTTCAGCTCCGCAATGCCGGCGTCCGTCACCTGCGTCCCCCGAAGGTCCAGAATCTGCAGCTTCCTCAACTGCTTCAGACAATCCAGGCCGGCGTCCGTTACCTGCGTACCGCTGAGCCAAAGCTCGCACAACCCGTTCAACTCCTTCAGACGTGCCAGGCCGGCGTCCATCACCTGCGTGTTGCGGAGGTCAAGCGACAGCAGCCCCTTCAGCTCCTTCAGGTGAGCCAGGCCGGCATCGCTCACCTGCGTCCTCCCAAGGGTGAGGATCTGCAACCCCCTCAAGTTCCTCAGGTGACCCAGGCCGGCATCCGTGACCTTTGTTTCCGAAAGGCCCAGCCGCTGCAACCCCCTCAACTCCTTCAGGCAAGCCAGGCCGGCATCCGTCACCTGGGTCTCATTGAGATAGAGCTGCCGCAGCTCCTTCAACTCCGCCAGGTGAGCCAAGCCGGCGTCCGTCACGGTCGTCAACGATAGCTTCAGCTCCTGCAATCCCTGCAATTCCCTCAGGTGAGTCAGGCCCGCGTCGGTCACCCGCGTCTTCTCAAGGTCAAGGGACCTCAGCCCCTTCAACTCCTTGAGGTCAGCCATGCCGGCGTCGGCCACCAGCGTGCCCTTAAGATCAAGCCTCTGCAACCCTCTCAACTCCTTCAGGTGGGCCAGGCCGGCATCCGTCACCTTCGTTCCCGAAAGGCCGAGCCATTGCAGCCCCCTCAACTCCCTCAGGTGAGCCAGGCCGGCATCGGTTACCTGCGTCTGCTCGAGTCTAAGCTCCCGCAACCCCTTCAACTCCTTGAGATGGGTCAGGCCGGCGTCCGTCACCGCCGTGCCCCAAAGCCAGAGCGACTGCAACCCCTTCAACTCCTCCAGGTGCACCAGGCCGGCATCCGTCACCCCCGTGCCCAGAAGGTTGAGCGACTGCAACCCCTTCAACTCCTTCAGGTGCACCAGGCCGGCATCCGTCACCTTCCTGCAAACACGCACGCTCAGCGACTGCAATCCCTTCAGTTCCTTCAGGTGAGCCAGACCGGCGTCCGTTACTCGCGTGAACGAAAGCTCAAGCTCACGCAACCCCTCCAGTTCCTTCAGGTGAGCCAGGCCTGCGTCCGTCACTCGCGTCTGCTGGAGCGAGAGCACCCGCAACCCCTTCAACCCCTTCAGGTGCACCAGCCCGGCGTCCGTCACCTGCTTGCCCAGAAGGTCAAGCGTCTGCAACCCCTTCACGTTCTTCAGGCGTACCAGATCGTCATCCGCTGTGGCCGTGGGCGGTTCCGGCGCCTCAGTGCCGAACTGGCGGCCCGGCTCCTTCCCGGGAGTGGCAGGCGGCTTGGAGGGCCGGGAGCGGTCCTCAACCTGCGTCCCCGGAGGCGGGGTGTAGGTGAAGAAGTCCTTCTTGAGGCCTGAGTTGACCTTGAGTTCGCTGAGCGTCTCCAACGGGCGTTCCTTGCCACGCGCATCGGTTAGCGTCATGGACAGGACGATGCCCGAGGCATCGTCGAAATGGATGACGCTCCGCGCAGGGACGTCTTGCTCCTTGGGTCCTCCGCCCTTGCCGGGCTGCGGCTCGTCGGATTGCTCGATGATTGTCGCGGCCCGTCCAGCGAATGTCCCCTTGCCGACGAGCTTCAGGTTCTTGGCCTTCCTCATTTCTGCCGCGGAGCCTGGGTAGAGAGTGAGGAGGCAGGGCATGGCGTCGGGCAGGCCGTCCTCGGGGGCGCGCTCCTTTGCCGCCTTGCGTCCGCCCTCCACTTGCGTCTCGGTCCAGAGGAACTGGCCGTCAGACACCTCAAGGAGGGTCGTTGTGGGAGGGTGGCCGTCGCCCTTGGCCTTGCGCTTCGCAGGGTCGGCGGGAACCATGGTGGTCGTGTGCCGGAAGAGCCACGTCTTGCCCTCGCGGAGCCCGTGGAGTTCTCCCGTGATTACCGCGTCTTCGTCGAAGCCCGTCTCGTTCCCGGGGAGGCTGGTGGTGTACTTGAGCGAGAAGTCGCTGACCCCGGCCGCGGCCTTCGCGATGCGATCCAGGGCCTGCTCGAGCGTCTCGCCTCGCTCCTCCCCCTTTCTGGCGACGGTGATGGCGAAGATGTGGATGTGCGAGCAGTAGGGGAGCTTGATGGACTTCAGCACGCGGCTCGCATCCAGGGGGATGGTGACCACCCAGATGCGGCACTTCTTCTCCTCCTTCGAGTACTCTCCCTTGCCGCCGGCGTCCACGGCGATCCGCTGGGCGCTCTCGACGCCGATCTTCTCGCCAAACTGTGCATCCTTGCACCAGTCCGTCACCTTCAGGTCGGCCTCCACCGCGCCGTCGGTGTAGATGACGGTGAGCTTCTCCTGCGGGTCGGTATCGGTGGCTGTGACGAGCAGGTGGAGCTCCCCGGCCTTGCCGTCCAGCGGAATGGTCTGCCCGGCGCACGCCACGTTGTTCTTCTTCCCCTTTGCGGTCGAGGGGAACTCGAAGGCGGTCTTTACGTCCTTCGGCTCAAAGAGGCCGGCCTTCGGCATGTTCTCGGCGGGGAAGGACTGCTTCCACCGGTCGAAGTCGGAGGCCCTGCGGTCATCCTCGCTGGTGAAGGCGTTGTTGTTGAAGATCTTGGAGATGTCCACGGCCTGGAGACCAACCTTGGGTTGTTTGGGGGCGGGCAGGGCTTGGGCGCGGAGGGCGGGGAGTTTGTCGCGGACGGAGGCGAGGTGTTTGGTGTTGGCGTGGGCCTTCTCGAAGGCGTCGAGGAGGGCGAGCAGCCGTTGGGCTTCAGCCTTGGTGGGCTTGGGCTTGGCGGCCTCCTCGATCTCGGCCCAGGCCTTGCGGGCGGCGACCTCGGCGGCGCCGAGGGTGAGAGCAGCGAGCCGGCCCTTATAGCACGATACACCCGGCGGGTTGCCCGCGGCATTGATGGCCTTCTCGGCCAGGGCGGGGTCCTCGCCCTCGGCGATGCGGAAGACGGCCTCGGCAAGGTGCGAACGCTCGTCGTCCTTGAGCACCACCGCGGCGTAGGCGAGGGCCTGCTTGGCCGTCAGGTCCACCACGCGGCGGGTTACGGGTTCCTTGGCGGTCTTGATGGTGATGACGCCGTTCTCGACCCCCGTGACGTTGCCGAGTGCGCCTTCGATGGAGATTGTGCCCTTCCGGGCCGCGACGCCTTTCTCGACGGCGGCCCAGAACTCTCTGAGGAGCCTCGCCGCCTCCTGGTCGGCCTTCACCATGTCAACAACTGTGGGCGGCGTGTCCCCACGCCGCGGGTCGCGGGGTGTGGACACCCCGCCCACAATCTTGGCCAGGAGGGCATCGGCGGCAGGGAAGTCGCGCTTCCTGAAGAGCGCCCAGAGCTTGTCCGATTCGGCCTGGTAGGCGGCGAGGGTAGCGGCCGCAGCGGCTTGGGCGACGCCTTCCTTCGGCTCGGCAGGCGCCTCGGCGGGCTGGTCGGGCGCCTTGACGGGGGGCTGGGGCGCGAGGCCGGCGAAGGGGTCCTTGTTCGGCTCGCGGCGGATGCGCTCCAGCATCTCCCGCTCGCAGTAGAAGAGCGTTTGCGGCACGATGGAGTCTCTGTCCCCCCGACGCCACCAAATGGCGATGTCTGCTTCACCCATCATGTCCTTGTGCTCGGCCCAGATGCGGTGCCAGCCGGCGCCGAGGCGCACGGAGGCGGGGTCGCCGGCGCCCCTGTTCGCCGCCCAATCGTCAATGACCTTCCTGCCGTCCAGGTAGAGCCGCGCCCCGTCGTCGCGCCAGAGCCAGAAGGTGTACTCCCCGGCTTCGGGGATGTAGAGCCACCCAACGAGTCGAGTCGAGAAGCCATCCGCAGGGACGTTGGGCGCGGGAGCTCTTCTGTCCCAGCTAAGATTGACCCAGGATGCGCGCTGAGCGACGACGAAGCGTTCGTGGTTCTGGCCGGCGTAGAAGGCGACCGCCAGGCCCTTCTCCAGTTGCGGAGGGACATTGGGCGGCCGGTCCTCTTCAATCGCGGCCACTGTGACCTGATGGACGGGGACCGGCACGCTGCGCTGCAGGCGGAAATCGGCCCCGTAGTTCTGCCGATGGCCGAACCGAGCGGCGGGAAGCTCGAACTTCATCTGGGTCCACTGGCCCGTGCCGCGCAGGTGTTGCTGCGGCGTTTGTCTCCAGATTGGCCACTCGTCTGGTTCGCCGGGATGCTCGATGTGCGAATCATAGTTGATGTGCGCGACGCCCGGCGCGGTGTCCAGGAGCGTGATGGTGACGAGAGCTGTCCTCGCGCAGTCGGCTTGGAAGAGCCTCGCGAAATCGTCTGCCGCGCGGAAGTAGAGGTAGCCGCGGCCCGTGCAGAGAGCAGACTTCCCTTCGTGCTCGGCGGTGGTGAACTGGCCGTCGCCCTCCGACACTGCCGCCAGCCCCTTGCTCTCGGATGGCGCCGTGAAGGACACGGTACCGAGAACCGGAACCCCGACCTCGGGCGTCTTTGACTTGGGGGGCGGGAGAGTCTTCGGCTCGGGGGGCGTGGGCCGCTTGACCTCGGGCGGCGTAGTCTTCTTGGCGACCACTGGCGTCTTGGCGGTCACTTCGGGGGGGCTAGCGGTTGTCGGTTTTCGGTTGTCGGGTACGGAGGTGGCGGTGTCGGGGGGCTTGCCGCCTGAGCGAAGGGCGATGATGAGGCCGGCGACGACGATGATGGCAGCAATGGCGGCGACGGCGACGCGGGTGGTGCGGCTGCGGGGCGGGCGCTGGGCCTCGGCGCGGGCCTCGCGCTCGCGGCGCTTGCCCTCGGTCATCTCGAGGGTCGGGGCCTCGGCAATCATGGCCCGCCCCTCCGCACGCGCAGCGGCGCCGACGCTTTGGAGCTTGCCGAGGCCATTCAGGTCGTGTAGCAATGCGTTGGCCGTGGGGTAGCGTGCCTCGGGGTTCTTGCGGAGGAGGCGGTCAATGATGTGGCAGAGGCGGCGGTCAACGCGCGGGGCGAGGGTGGCCAGGGGCGGGGCGGGCTCGTTCGCTTGCTTGATGAGGATCTCGGAGAAGCCCTTGCCTTCGAACGGCGGGCGGCCGGCCAGGATGCAGAAGATCGTGGCGGCGAGGGAGTAGAGGTCGGAGCGATGGTCGGCCTCGACCCCCTTGGCCATCTCGGGGGCGACGTAGGCGGGGGTGCCGACTACGGCGCCATCCGCCGTGACCTCCACGTCGCCCTCGGTGTGCTTGGCGAGGCCGAAGTCAGTCACCCGCACCTCGCCCTTCTTGTCGAGCATGATGTTGGCGGGCTTGATGTCGCGGTGGACGATTCCCTCCTCGTGCGCTGCGGCGAGGGCGCTGGCGACCTCCTTCATGACGTGGAGCGCGCGGTCGGGCTCGAGCGGCCCGTCGCGCCGCACCATGTCGGCAAGCGTCTCGCCGTCCACAAACTCCATTGCGAAGAAGTAGTAGCCGTCCACGAAGCCCACGTCGAATGCCTGCACGATGTTCGGGTGGCGGAGTCGTGCGGCGGAGCGCGCCTCGCGGAGGAAGCGTTGGACAAATGCCTCGTTCTCCGCGAACTTCTTGGGGAGGATTTTGAGGGCGACGAGCCGGTCCATCGAGACCTGGCGTGCCTTGAGCACGGTGCCCATGCCGCCCTTGCCGAGTCGGCCGAGCAGCTCGAATCCGCCGAGGCGTTTGGGCTCCTGGGACTGGTCCTTTGGCTCCTGCGGGGGCGTGGGCTTGGCCATAGGGCCGCTCCTCTCTGACGCCGGCGCGCCTGCTGCAACCCCCAAGCGCATGTCATTATGCGCCGGGCCGGAACGGAAGTCAACCACTTACCCCAAAACGCCCTGTCGAAGGGCGAGCTTGTGGACCTTGCCAGTCTGGGTGCGGGGTAAGTCGTTCCGCACCTCGAATGCAGCGGGGAGCATGTAGCGGGGGAGGCGCTCGCGGCAGAAGGCGGCCAGCTCGCCTGCCTCTGCCGCTGCTCCCGGGCGAAGGACGACGAATGCCTTCGGCACCTCGCCGTGCATGGCGTCGGGCACGCCGATGACCGCCGCCTCCGCCACGGCCGGGTGCTCGCACAGCACGGTCTCGATCTCGTTGGGCACGATCTTCTCGCCCGCGCGGATGATGAGGTCCTTCTTGCGGCCAGTGAGCCACAGGTAGCCGTCGGCGTCCACGCGGGCCAGGTCGCCTGTGCGGAACCAGCCGTCAGGGGTGAAGGCGGCGGGAGTGTCGGCCGGGCGGTTGTGGTAGCCGGGGGTCACGCAGTCGCCGCGAAGCCACAGCTCGCCCTCCTGCCCTCGGGGGAGGGTCTGGGCCTGGTCGTCCACCACGCGGGCTTCCACCCAGGGGAGGAGGCGCCCAGCCGAGCCAGGGCGGTTGGCGCCCGGCTGGTTCACGGCGACGACGGGGGAGGTCTCGGTGAGGCCGTAGCCGCTCAGGAGTGGCACGCCGAAGAGCCCTTCGACGGCGGCGGGGAGCCCGGCCCTGAGCGGCTCGCCGCCTGCGACGAGGATTTTGGCGCTGCTCAGGTCGAGCCCCTCCGGCCGCCCGGAGCGGACCAGTTCGGCGTACATGGCGGGCACCGCGAAGCAGCAGGTCACGCGGCGCTGGGCAATCACCTGGAAGACCCGGAGCGCGGAGAAGCGCGCCACACAGGCCGTCGTGTTCCCACCCAGCAACGGGATGAGCATCGAGGTGGTCAGCCCGAACGCGTGGAACAGGGGCAGGACCGCGAGGAAGACATCGGCCTCCGTGATGCCGATGTGCTCGTGGCAGGACTCGGCGTTGCGGAGCAGGTTGCGATGGGTGAGGACGACGCCCTTCGGCCTGCCCGTGGTGCCGGTAGTGTAGAGAAGCGTGGCGGCGTCGTTGCCCTCGCGGGTGGGCATGGGAATCGAGGACGAGGACGAGGACGATGACGGGTCCGGGACGAAGATGCCCCTCACGCCCAGGGCCTCCATGAGGGGAGCGAAAGCACTAAATAACTCGCCACGATTCTGAATCAATGTGGGCGGGGCCTCTGCGCCCCGCGACACCCTGCGCGGGGCAGAGACGCCCCGCCCACAGGCCTGCGCAATTCCGGCACACGTTCCTTCCTGAGCCTTTGATTCAGAATCGTGGCGAGTTATTTAGTGGCGATGACGGCGTCCAGCCCCGCGTCCTTCACGAAGAACGCAAGGGTCTTGGCATCGAACCTGGGGTTGAGGGGGACGGCCACCTTGTCGGCCAGGAGCCCGCCGAAGTAGGCGATGGGGAACGCGGCCGACGGTGGGGCCAGAATGCCCACGTGCTCCCGAGCGGTCTCGGCCCCCACACGTGCGGCGATGGCCGAAGCCGCGGCAAGCAGCTCGCCGAACGTGTGCTGGCCAACTTCGTCGTGGGCCGCCACCTTCTCGCGCAGGCGCTCCGCCGTCTCCACGAAGCGAGTTGCCAGGTTCAATCCAGTCCGCACTTGCGTCCCCATGATCGCAGCTCCTCAAGATAGCGATGGAGGTCGCCGCCGACCGTCGCGAGCAGGTTCCGCACAGGAGCCATGTCCAATTCTACCCCGTCCGCCAGGCGCGGCGCAGGCGGCGAGGCCAGTGTGATCGCCGGGCGTGGCTGGACGCGGCCGATTCGGATCGGGGAGAAGCCGTGGGCGCGGGCCGCTGCGAGGAATGCCTCACAGGTCGCGGGGTGCACGGTGAAAACGAGCTCGAACTCGCCGTGCGGCCCGGCGGCCATCATCCAGGAAGGCGTGCCCGTCCTGGCGCAGAGGTCCAGAGCAGGCTGCGCAAGGGCGTTCTCCCAATCAAGCTCGATGACGAATCCGCGGCTGTTAAGGCGCATCAACTGGTCCAGCGTCGCCAGCAGCCCATCGGAGGTGTCCATGCAGCAGCTTGCGTAGCGACGCAGGAGCTGCCCCTCTGGGAGACGCTGGCAGGGACGGTAGAGGCGTTCGGGGAACCCCTCGTGAGGCAGGTTGCCCAGCCGTGCGAGCGCCAGGGCGTTGCCCATGCCTGCGCGGCCTGTGAGGAACAGAATGTCGCCGGCCTCGCAGCCGCGTCGGGAGATCTTCTCCTTTCGCGGCATCAGGCCGAAGGCGCAACCCGTCAGCGAGATCGTCCGAGTCGAATTCGTGTCCCCGCCCAGGATGAACACTCCGGCCTCGCGGCAGGCATCGGCCATTCCTTCGGCAATGCCGTCGCAGAACGCGGCGTCCCTACCCGGCTCGACGCACACCGAAACGACCAGTCCCAGGGGCTCGGCCCCCACGGCTGCCAGGTCGCTCAGGCTCGCCATGATCGTCACCCAGCCCATCGTGTGGGGTTCCCGGTACAGCCCCTCGGTGATCTCCTCGGCCACAGTGTCCGTCGTGATGGCGAGATAGTGGTCGGGGAGCCCGGGAACCTCGATAAGCTCAGCATCGGACTCGTGCGGCTGGTTGATCTGGCGCCCGGACCGAGGGAAATGCCGGACCCAGGAGTCCACGAGCGCGTTTTCCAGGATTTCCTGCATCTTGTTCATCCGCAGTACCTCACAGCTTTCGGAACCACAGTGCAGTGGACGCTTCTGGCGTGAACGACCTCGCCATCGAGTTCGAGTGCGAAGGGCCACTCGCTGGACAGCGAGAATGCAGAAGCCAGCCAGGAACTCGTCTTCGGGCGCCCCTGGAACCGGCGGCGACGCAAGGCGGCCAACATCCGCACCGCCTCCAGGGGCGAAAGCCGCTCGCACACCGCGACGCCGAGCCGCCCGTCGTCCCTCTGGATCGGGATGTCGTAGCAGAAGGAGCCCGACACGTGCGGGTTCTTGAGCAGCGCCACGTTCGCAACGACGGGGGCGCGTTCACCCCCATTGGCAACTGTCATCTGGCAGGAGACCCCGCGAAAGGTGAGGAGCATTCTCAAGGCGGCGGCCACGCAGGCGGCGTTCGGCGAGACCCTGTGGATGGCCCTCAGCCAGGCCGGCGGGGAGTTGAAGAATGCATTCGCCTCGGCCGTGATCCCCACGCTTGCGTTGTTGAGGCAGAAGCGGCTCCTCGTGCAGCCATCCGCGTCGCGGTATTCCAGCCGCAGCACGTCGCAGAGCGAGGCGCGGTCGAAGTCGATCCGCACCGGGACGCCCCGAACAAATGATTCTGCGCGGAACGGCTTGTGGGAGTCGTTGCTGGAGCCGAGGCCGATGGCGCCCATCGTTGCCTCACGATGTGCGGCCACGGGCGAAGCCATGATCGCATTGAGCAGTAGGTTCACCGTCCCGTCTCCACCTGCGGCGACCAGCCGCGTCTCGCCGCGCCCCAGGGCGTCCGCCACACGATGCGGGAGCTCCTCAGGCGATGCGATCTCCTCGACGGTGAACGCGGGCAGACGCCGCGCCAGCTCCCCCTCGATGCGCCGCCACAACGCCCAGCCGCGCCCGTGATGGGACTGCGGGTTGAGGAAGACCCGGACGCGACCTGGCGCCTGCTCACACATGGGCACCTCTCACACCTGGGTCTTCTCCGGGCGAAGCCACAGGCTCAACTCAAACAGAAGATAGAAGGCAACCATGAGAACCGCCCACTCGGCTTTGAGGCTCACGACTATGGCAAGGCAGTACAAGATGAAGGCGCGGACCACGTTGGCGATTGGTCCGTGCGCCTTGGCCTCATCGCGCATCCTGTGTATCGCCACCTGGGCGTAGGCGTTCACCAACAGGCCCGCGGCAAAGGCAATGCGCGCCCAGGGGTTGACGCGGCCCGTCAAGAGAAGCACGGCGCCAGTGAGGGCCGCTGCCCCAATGGCCGTCAGATCGCTGTAGATGGCCGCCGGCTGCCAGCCGAAAGCCACCTGAAAGGTCCGGTAGCCGGTCGCCCGGTCCGCCGACACGTCCTTGAAGTACCCCATCACCACGAAGTTGGCGTAGGCGCAGAAGACCGCCAGCACAGCCAGGAGAAAGGGCAAAGACGACGGACCACTGAGGCGGACGAGTTCCCGTGGGTCCCAGCCCCGGTCTATCAGCCTCCCCATGATAGGCAGCAGGGCAACGACCCAGGAGTTCCAGGGAGGCCCGCCCCACCAGGTCCGCTTGAAGAACGTGTAGGTCGCGAGGCCAAGGACGGAGAGCATTGCGAAGAGCAGGATCAAGGGATTCGCAAGAGCCATAGCCAGGCCGCAGCACAGCAGCCCCACAAGGCTCACCCACAGAACCTGCTTCCGCGAGACCAGCCCCTTGACCAGGGGACGGTAGGGAGACGAAATGGCGTCGGTGTCCACATGAAAGCAATCGGTCAGCGCCTGGCCAAACCCGTACGACAGGAACAGAGCAAGGAAGGCGAGCGCGGAGACGATCGCCAGCGGGTTCGGCGCGAACGCGAGTCCGACCAGTCCCGCCGCTCCCGAAACGAACAAGAGGTACGGGCGCATGGTCGTCACGTAGGCCCGCCAGAAACCCACACTCGCGAGCGGCTGGATGCCTGGTGTCATGGCTGGCCTCCTTCGGCCATCGCGGAAATCCATAGCAGGCTGGTGTTACACGTCTCGGACATCCACGTAGATCCTCTCTTGCGGCGCCGGCAGGACGCGCCCTCGGGCGAGGAAGAGGTATGGAAGCAGGAATGTGCCCGGGCGCGCCCGCTGTACCCAGGTCAGCAGGGGGTCAACGTTGGGCAGGACGATGTAGAGGAACTGCCGGTGATGGATGAGAGCGAGGTTGTTCGCCGTGGCAAGCAGAGAGCGGAGGCTCTGCTCGTCCCGGGCGAACAGATCGAAGAGAAACCAACTCCGGACAGTCTCAGGCGGCTTAGGAATGTGCGGGAGTGTCCAGAGAAGCCGCAACGGCGCGGCGAGGACCCGGAGAATGGAGTAAACGCGAGGGATCGCGACGATCTCCTCGGCGAGCAGGTTCTCATTCGTCCAGATCGAGCATCCCGCGCCCGCCTTCTCCCCAACGGCGACGCTGGTGACGTATCCGAGCAGGCTCTCTTCGTCCAGCTCCGGCACGAAGTCCATGTCTCCATTGAGCTCCAGGTAAGCCCAATGGACCTCGCTGGCGCCTGCGAGGCGATACCCCTCCCCGCCGACCTGCTCTCGGTAGACGGGCAGGACGGCATACGTCAGCGGGATGGCGAGGTTCATCCCAAAGTGGCGTTGGCAGAGCGCGCGAGCCCCTTCGTTCTGCCCCGCGACGAGGCCGTACGTGCACTCTACGCCTTCTCCAATCTCCTCAAGCAGCGACGCGAGGACGCGTCGGGCCACGCCTTGTCTCCTGTAGGCTGGATGGACGCGCAGGTCATAGAGGTACGCCGCTCGAACAGAGTCCCCGCGGAGCCGGACCCGTTTCTCGGCCCAGGCCCCTATGCCCACAAGCTCCCCGTCCGCCTTGGCGCAGAGGATTCGGTACTTGCGGTACACTCTGGACCGAGCCTCGAACGTGGGCCGCCGGAACCGCACGGCGACGGAGGCGCCCTGGCAGCACTGCTCCTCAAGCCGCAGGGCAGCTTCATTGTCCGCAGCGGCATATGGTTCGATGCGGAGGTCAACCACAGCCGTGCTCCTTGACCTGAGCAACCACGAACGTGTAGAAGATCGAGTCGTCCGTCATCGCAAGGTCCTCTTCAAGGGGACGGTCTCGCCGGATGCGAGCCTGGATGTCGGCGGGCGGCTCGCGCTTGACGAGGAACTGCCGCTCGCAGATGCGGGCCCCATCGGATGCCGTCGCGAGGAGTTCCCTCCAAGTGTCGGCGTGCTCCTCGGGGCTGGTGTAGGAGGCGAAGTCGGAGAGCGAGTACGCGTCGAACCGCTGGCTCCCGGCTCTGCTGAGATAGCCGAGCAGGGATTCGGTGACGGTCTGAACGCAGGGCAGCGCCTCGCGCAGCGTCTGGTAGTGCCGCTCCTGAAGATGAAGCGGGAGCGCCGAGCTCGCGTCGTACTTCCCACAGAACAGAAGCGTGGCAAATGCGCTTTGCCGGAAGAGGACGCGCTCGGCGCCAATGGCGAACCTCTCGCGGAGATACTGGGAGATAGAGAACTTCTGAGGGACATAACGGTAGAAACCGGGGTCGCGGAGGATGAACCGCCAGGCGAGCCGCGACGAGGTGCAGCGGAGCAGTGCGCGCCAGAGAATGCCGTCCCAGCTCTCGCGCCACGCTTTGGCTTGCTCGGCCAGATCTGCCGCACGGAAGAGGCGGTCACGTGCCCGAGAGCGCACGGCGGCCACAAGGCGCGCGAGCTTGCGGAAGTGGCGTTCCCACCGCCCCTCATAAATGACCCCCTTCTCGATCATCGCGGAATGTCCGTCCCAGAAGACCCTTGCATCCTCAGAGAGGGCCTCTCGGACCGCCCGGTAGAGGGAGCAACGCTTCGGGCAAGGGCGGACGCCCAGGAATCCGAGAAACTCCTCATACTCCAGGCGCTGAATCGCCGCCATCTTGAGCTCGAGGAGGAAGTTCTGGCAGGGATTGAGGTCGAGCGAGACGATCGAGGCCGGCCGCTGGACGAGCAGGTCGATCGGTCGCGCGCCACTCCCAGTGATGCACAGCACACGGTCTGCAGGGCCGATCTGGAGGGCGCGAAGCTCGGAGCGGCTGTCCTCATTGCACGAGGAGTAGTTCACGGTCGCGAGAAACGTCTTCATGGCCGTCTGCCTCTGCTAGATCATGCCGAGGCGCTTGCCAACGGTCTGGAACTTGCCGAGGGCCTCGCCCAGCTCCGCCGTGGAGAACGTGGCCATCACGCTGATGCGCATCAGCGTACCCTCGCTCGAGACGGCAGGGGGGACGATCGGATTCACGATCACCCCCTCGTCCCTGGAGTTCGCCCGCCATTCGGAACGTCTTCTCGGCGTCGCCGATGCGGACCGGGATGATGGGGGTGATCGTGTCTTCGAGAGAGAAGCCCAGGTCCTTCAGCCCCTTCTTCAGGAACGTCGCGTTGTCGTGGAGCTTTCTGAGGAGGTCCGGCTCCCCTTCGATAACGTCCAGGCAAGCCAGGACCGTGGCGACCACAGATGGCGGCGGGCTGGCCGTGAAGACGAAGGGCCGGGAGTTGAGCCGCAGGAACTCCACGACCTCGGCCTTCGCTCCCGTGAAGCCCCCGACCGTGGCCAGCGACTTGCTGAACGTGCCGCAGATGAGGTCAATCTGGCCTTCCATGTGGTAGTGCTCGGGCGTGCCGCGCCCGGTGGCGCCCAGGACGCCGGTCCCGTGGGCGTCGTCAACCATCGTCTTGGCGTTGTAGCGGTCTGCGAGCCGCTTGATACCGGGGAGATTGGCGACCGCGCCCCGCATGCTGAAGACGCCATCGGTGACGATGAGCTTGTTTGCCTCGACGTCGCACCCTGCGAGCTGCTCCTCGAGGTCGGCCATGTCGTTGTGGCGGTAGATCCGCTTGGCCGCGCGCGAGAGGCGGCAGCCTTCCACGATGCTGGCGTGGTTGAGCTCGTCGCTGAAGATGATGTCACCTTCCCCGGCGATAGCCGCCACTGTTCCCATCATCGTCATGAAGCCCGTGGTGAAGACGATGGCGTCCTCGGTGCCCTTGAATTCCGCGAGCCTGCGCTCCAGGCGGTTGTGAAGGGCGCCGGTTCCCGCCAGGATGCGCGAGCTGCACGCGCCGGTCCCGTAGTCCCGAATTGCCTGGATGGCCGCCTCGACCACCTTCGGATGGGTCGTCAGGCCGAGGTAGTTGTTCGAGCCGAGGTTCAGCATCCTGCGACCGTGCAGTCGTGCGACCGGAGCGGCCGGCGGGTCGAGCTGGCGGAGGTAGAAGAAGCGGTTGCGTGACCTCAGCTCCGCCACCTGTGCGTGGAATGCCCGGGACTTGTCGAAGAGGCTCATCGCTTCCTCCTGTTCCCATCGTCTCACGCGCTGTGCGCGTGGAGGGCGATCCGCGCGGGCGTTTCGCCGATGGGCGCGCACGATGAAGCGAACTTTAGCATGAGCGACCGGTAGAGCGCCAGCGTGTCGGCGCGGAACGTGGTCACCTCGGCTTCGGGGGTGAGCTCGAACCGGACGAGTTCGGCCTTCTCCCACTCGCTCAGGCCGAGGGCGCTCGGCAGCGAGTGCGTGCGGACGACTGTGGTTGGGCTTCCAAGCTTCTTCATCGGTCGGCCTCCTTTGCGCCGCGGGATCCTAGACACCCAGAACGAGGGCGGTTGCGTATCCGACGCCATTGCTCGTCGCGGAGCCGAGCCAGGCGTTGAACTGTTCCAGCAAGTCTCGCAGGCTGCTCGCGAGGAGGAAGGCGCCGCACACCAGCACCGTCAGCCCCATGAGAGCCACCAGCATTTCCTTGCCGCTCGTCTCCATCGCTGTGCCTCCAACTTGTGGTGTCAACCGCATCTATCTGTGGCTAGAGCAAGGAGCATGCCAGAGGGTACCGAGCTCGGTCCTGCCGATGGCGGAATGGCATAACACCAGGCAGCACAAGAGGTTAGGCTGGGATGAGCTTGGAACGGTGACAGGTGCGCTCGGGAGCAAATCTTGAGCGGAGGGGCCTGTGGCCAGCAGAAACTGCGGGGGAGCGCGGCGTGCGCTCGGCGGCGCTGCCGCGAGCCGGTGGCCCGCGTGCCGCTACGGCCGGCTTGAGTGGCCAGACCTCTCTCGCCGGCGCGCTTCCCGGGAGCGAGAGGGTGGCCGCGAGCGCCAGAAGCGGCCCAGCCCTCGCCCTGCACACCGATGGTCCCCTTCGCCGCGGGGAGGGCCGCTCGGACGCCTGGTGGCAGCCCCTTGCAGGCGGACGCGTTCTTTTCCCCCCACCTGTGGGGTGGCTAGCTCGCTCGCGGAACGGCTACCTGGCATCTTGTAGAATCCGCGCCAGGAACTGACGCGTGCGTTCCTCCTTGGGGTTGGTGAAAACCTGGTCAGGCGGCCCCATCTCGCCCCAAACCCCCTTGTCCATGAAGATCACCCGGTCGGCCACGTCGCGGGCGAAGTGGAGTTCGTGGCTGACGACGACCATGGTCATGCCCTCCTTGGCCAGTCGCTCCATCACCGCCACCACCTCACCAATCAGTTCGGGGTCGAGGGCCGAGGTTGGCTCGTCGAAGAGCATGATCCGGGGCTCCATGGCGAGCGCGCGAGCGATGGCCACCCGCTGCTGCTGCCCGCCCGAGAGGCGCGAGGGATACTCATCCCGCTTCTCTGAGAGGCCGACCCAGGCCAGGCACTCCTCCGCCTTGGCCGTGGCCGCCTCGCGGCTAGCCCCCTTGACGGTGACCGGGGCCTCGACGACGTTGCCGAGAGCGCTCATGTGCGGAAAGAGGTTGAAATGCTGAAAGACCATTCCCGCCCGCTTTCGGATCTCGCGGACGCGCCCGTGTCGTTCCTTGCTGCTCTCCCCGGCGTCCACCGCGATGCCATCCACCACCAGCCGTCCCGCCGAGGGCTCCTCCAGCAGGTTGAGGCAACGCAGAAACGTGCTCTTGCCACCGCCCGACGGCCCGATGATGACCACTACCTCGCCCGGCGCCACGTCGAGGTCCACGCCTCGGACGACGTGCAACCGGTCGAAGTACTTGTGCAGCCCCCGCACCTGGATGATCGGTTCTGGCATTGGGCTATCTCCTTTCACCCTTGGCCATCCGGGCCTCGAGCCGGCCCTGGGCGCGCTGGAACAGGATGGTCAGGACCCAGTAGAACGCCCCTGCAACGAGCAGGGTCTCGAGGCTCTTGCAGTTCTGGCGGCCCACGGTTTGCGCACGCCACATCATGTCGTGGACCCCCATAGCGCCCACGAGGGCGGAGTCCTTCAACATGGCGACAAACTCATTGCCCACCGCGGGGATGACGATGCGGAATGCCTGAGGCAGTACGATGCGGCGCAGGGTTTGCGCCCGCGTCATGCCCAGGGCATGGGCGGCCTCGGACTGTCCCTTCCCCACGGCCTCGACGCCGGCGCGGAAGACCTCTGTCATGTACGCCCCGTAGTTTGCCCCCAGGGCAATCACGCCCGCGGCCACGGCGGGCAGGATGACCCCGAGCTGCGGCAGGGCGAAGTAGCAGATGTAAATCTGGAGGATGAGGGGCGTGCCACGGAACAACGACACATAGAAGCTCGAGACGCCGTACGCCGTCGGATTCCTCGAGAGGCGGCCGAGGGCGCCTGCCAAGGCCAGGGCACTGGCCAGCGCGATGGACAACGCGGAAACCAGGAGCGTGAGGCCGGCCCCGCCCATGACATACGGGAACCACGCCCCCATGAAAGAAACGTCCAGCACGAAGGTGCGCAGCACCCCGTAGAGACCGATGAGGATGGCGAGGCAGACGGCGGCGGTGAAGAGCGCGAAGCGCGCCCGCGCGTCGCGGCGGGCCGCCATCAGGCGCTCGGCGAGCGGGAGCGCCGCGGCTGCCTCGGAGGCGGCAAGCGCCGACGGCCGGGTCAGCGCGTAGACGACCCACCCGTGCCAAGCCGCCAGCACGAGGAGCGGCAAGCCAAGCCAAAGGCGATCGTTCCACGCGTACTTGGCGGTGAGGCCTTCGACGATCGGCAGCGCGCCGGCCAGGGCGGCCACTTGGGCGAAGGTGTCCGCGCTTGGCCCAGCAGGGCCGCCTTCGGCCAGCGCTGCCCTCACCTTCGCCGCCAGGTCGCCCGACTTCAGAGCCTTCGCCTTCTCAACGCTCGCCCGCAGATCGGCCAGGAGCGCATCAACGTGGGGGACGCTGGAGGGCGTCACCGACAGGTGCAGGTTCTCTGGTGTTCCGGCAAAGGCCCACTGCACCTGGACGTACCAGCCGCGGGTGCTCATCTCGTCGGCGATGTGGAACACGCTGGCCGCCTCCGAGGCAAAGGCCACCAGGCTCATCTCGGGCTTCCCCAGCACGCGCAGCCCGTCAATTCCCTCGATGCCGGCGACCAGCGTCCGGGTGGCCTCCAGGAGCCGCCGGGCGATCTCCAGGTAGCCGTTGTCGCCGATGAAGTGGAGCGCCGCCCAGGCGCCGGCGAGAGCGCCTCCCGTCCTGCTGCTTTGCACCGTGGGATTGAGCACGCCGTAGCCGGGCCATCGGGCGCACGCGAAGAGCTGATGCCTGCGCAGGTCCCTGCTGCGATAGAGGACTAGCGAGGCGCCTTTGGCGGCGTAGGCGTACTTGTGGAGGTCCATCGAGATGGACGTCACGCCCGGCACGCGGAAGTCGAAGTCGGGCGCGGGAGCGCCCAGCCGGCGGAAGTAGGGCAGCAGGAACCCGCCGATGCAGGCATCCACGTGGAGAAGCAGCCCGTGCCGCAAAGCCAGCTCCCCCAACTCGCGGACCGGGTCAATCACCCCATAAGGATAGCACGGCGCCGAGGCCACGAGCAAGATGGTATCCGGCGTGATCGCCCTCTCCACGGCGTCCGCGTCCGCCTTGAACGTCTGTGGGTCAACGGGCACCATGGCCGCTTTGACGCCGAGGTAGTGGGCCGCCTTGTGGAACGCGGCGTGGGCGGTGAGGGGGAGGACCATCTCTGGCTCGCGGATGCCGGGGCGAGCGGCTCGGAAGTAGTCGC
>Ga0194112_10003240_pt1 | contig 22823 bp, 18 predicted proteins | sample TA2MahC400mmetaG_FD_146191 | JGI IMG/M metagenome (GOLD analysis project Ga0194112, IMG submission 146191) | Freshwater microbial communities from Lake Tanganyika, Tanzania - TA2015016 Mahale Deep Cast 400m | ecosystem: Environmental > Aquatic > Freshwater > Lake | place: Tanzania: Lake... | reverse complement strand
TACGATCTCCGTCGCCCCCCGAGCCTGCTTTGGTCGCAGTGCGAAAGCCTCTATTGGCAGGCGCTCAAGAAATTGCGATACTGACGCCACCGTGCATCCCGCTGTCTTCCAAGTGTTCGACGAACTCTGCCGGTCGCATAATATTCGCGGCGCGGTGCTCGAAGTCGGCGCGACTCCCGACGAGTCAACATTGTTGAATCTGCCGTCGTTGGCCGGTGTAACCGAGAAGATCGGCATCAACAAGGCGGGCGCGTCCCGATTCAAGGACTTCTCGATTCTAAACGTGGACGCCAACGCCATGACCTGCTTCCCCGATCAGCGATTCGACACCGTCCTCTGCAACTCCGTGCTCGAACACGACCGGTTCTTCTGGAAAACGCTGGCCGAGATCCGACGCGTCGCTAAAACGGGTGGACTGATTGTGATCGGCACGCCCGGTTACACGAAACAACGGCCACGCGGAATTCTCTTCGGGGGCGATGCGCTCCGACACTCGACATTGACGCTGGGCATCCACAACTTTCCCGGCGACTACTACCGGTTCAGCGAACAAACATTCCGCGAGGTGTTCTTCGAGGGGATGAAGGACGTCGTTATCCGCACCGTTCTTGTTCCGCCGCGCATCATCGGCGCCGGGATTCGTCCGTGACCCGCTCCAGCAATTCCGTCCAGCGCGGCGCCCAACGCGCAATCGAGTAACCCTCCATCGCAAGCTCGCGCCCGGCGCGTCCAAACGCCGCCCGCATTGCCTCATTGCCGGCGAGCCGGTGAATCGCCTCGCGCCACTCTTGCGGAGTGCGCGCTGAGTAACCAGTGACGCCCTCCTGCACCAATTCGCGGTTCACGCCAACTGGCGTGGCGACGACCGGCAACCCGGCGGCCATGTATTGAATGAGTTTACAACCGCACTTGGCCGCCTGAAACGGAGTGTCCTCCAACGGCATGATCCCGATGTCCATGTAATCAGCGATTGCCGTCTCAACTTCCGGCGACCATTTCACAAAACGCACCCAGTCCGCACCGGGCGGTTCATCAGAAATCACCACCATCTCGCATTGCGCCCCACGCAGTTCTTCCAGCATCGGCCCCAACGTCGCATCCAACGACATCGAACTGCCAATCCAACCGACTCGCAGCGGCCCGCGAAGCGTGTAGTCGGTCTTCACCTTGTAGCGGCCGGCGTCCACCACCGTTGGGATGACAACGCAATTCGTTGCGACCGCCGACAAATCCTTGGCCAGCGTGGCGTTGCCGCACACCACCGCCTGCGCCCGGCGACAAAGCGCAAAGATCTTCTTTCGGCCCGGACCGAGGTGCAGCGCGTCGTCAATGTCCAGCACCAGCGGATTCGGCGCGTTGAGGAACGGGCGCATGTTGACATGAAGTTCCCGGCTGATGATGACCGGCTCGCCGGAGCCAAGCCGGCGAAGCACCGCTGCTGCCCGATACATCCGCCATTTCCGTTGCAGGCGTTCCCACGGTGTGTGTCCCGGCGTCTTTCCCATGCCGGGATCGAAATGATGCAGACACAACTCCCAACCCAGCGGCCGGAAGTGCTCCGCATACGCCGCGATTCGCAACCGCCCAGACGGATGCGTCGCGCCTAATGTGAACGCTGTCACACGCTTCATGCGCCAGCCCTTTCCAGAAGCCGAAAGTACAGCGCCTCCAGTTGACCGAAACAATTGTCTTCGCTGACAGCCGGGGCCAACTGCCGCGCCGCTGTGGCGAGACGATTGCGAAGATTCGCGTCAAGAAGCCGGGTCAAGATACCCTTCAGTTCATTTGGATCAGACGGCTGGTTCAAGACAACGCCTTCCACCCCGTCACGAATCACTTCCGCCGAGCCATCGAACCGGCTCGTCACCACCGCGCAACCGGCCGCAATCGCCTTCAACGTCGAGAGGCTCCCGGAATCGTGGTGCGTCGGGTGTAGAAAAATGCCAGCAGCCTGATACAACGGTTCGATGTCCGACACCCATCCCATCAGCCGGCAGCAATCCCGCAAACCATGTTCATCAATAAATCGCTGGTACGAACCGTCTCGGTTGTGCCCGGCAATTAGCACGAGAAATCGTTCGCGTTCGCTTTTTTCCAGCATGGCGAGCGCGCCGAGCACGGTGCGGACGCCTTTCAGCCGGAAATTGTTGGCGGTGACGATCGCGAGCAGCCGGTTGCCGACGCCCAGCTTTTCGCGCAACCGCGCAATGTCGGAGGCGGACAACGGGACCAGCAGGCGAATGCCATTGCGAATGACAACGGCTGTTTTGCATCCGAGCCGCGCGAAATCGGCGGCCACGCCTTTGGAACAAGCAACGAGCCGGCGGCAGCGCCGCATCTGATGCCATTGCAGCCGGAAATCACGCCACATCCGCACGCGCCACAACCGGCGAAAATACCCAGTGGGGGTGTGCGTGCGCAGTTCGCGGTGCCAGTTGTGGAGGAGCGACCCCATCAAAGGATGAAACACATCCGCCGCCCACAGGCATCCGGTGTCGTGCACGATGTCCGCCGGGCATTGTTTCACGAGTTGTTGCAACACCGAAGCGCGTCGCCACGAATTTTTCGTGCGCTGGCTCAATGTCAAGGTTGCCAACTCACAGTTTTCCGGTGGCGCAGCTTCCGCTTGTTGACAGGCGATGCTGACGTGATGTCCGCGACGCGCCAGCCAGTTCGCGAAATGTTGCACCCATTCTGACGCCCCGCCGCGTTCCAAGCCGTATTCGCCGATGGCAATCACGATGCGCAGGGGACGGGAGGCCGGTGACATGGATTACGTTCCCCTTTGCCAGAGCGCATCGGCTGCCGCCGCCACTTCCTGCCACGTAACCTCTTGCAGGCACAATGCCGTTTCGCGGGGCAACCGGATATGAATGCATTTCCAATTGCAGTTCCCGCAGGGCATCGAGTGGTGAACCACCTTGACCGGCCGCCCGGATTCGCCGGGGTACGGAAAATACCGCGACGTCATCCCATCGCCGCCGACGGCCAACGTGGGCCGGCCCAATGAAACGCCCAGATGATACAGGCCGCTCTCACTGCAAAGGACGAAACGCGCCGATGTCACCAAGCCGGGCAGGTCTTCGACAGCGGTTTTTCCGCCGAGATCAATCACATCAGACGCCTCGTGAGGCTGGCGCCCAACCATCACGATGGCAAGGCCATGCCGCGACGCAACGTGTCTCGCCACTTTCAGAAACGACTCCATCGGCCACGTCCGCCGCGGATGCGAGGCGGACGGCGCCAGCACCATGTACGGCCCCGTCGGCGCCAGTTCCTCGGGCCAAACGCAGAACCGTCCGTTGCCGCCCGGTTGCCACGGGACTTGAGGAACAGACAGTCCCATCCCGTTCAGAAACTCCGCGTACCGTTCCAATTCATGCATCGGACCGAGGCGCGGCTCGATCAGTTGCGTGTAACAACGGTCTCCCAACCATCGTTCCGACGGCAGGATAAAACTCGCGTGCCCGGCATTCCCGATCCGTCGCGGCGCGCCCGTGGCGCGCATCAGGCAGTCTTCCACGCGAAACATCCGGTTGTACGTCGGCTGCACCGCCACCGCGAACCGCCCGGTGACAGACTTGAGCACGCCAACCCGATAACCAAGCTCCCGGGTGAACTGATGACGATTGATCCCCTCGACCTGCGCGACGCCGAATGCGCGCCGTGCGAACTCGACAAACGTCGGCCTCACAAACAAGACCGGTTCCAGCCCCTGCGAACGCATCCACCCGGCCAGCGCCTCGACAGTACGCCCCGCCAACAACAGGTCGCCAAGGCCGTGCAGGCAAAAGATGGCGCCGTGGTTCCTGTGTGATTGGCGCCGGGCAAAACACAGTGTTGCCGAATCAAAACAAAACAGCAGCACCGCGCGCAATACCCACAACATCGTATCCACACGCCGCCGCCACTTGGACTTGACGAGATACCTATTCACAGATGGGCACAACTTGTAATTCATCGCCCGCGCTGGCGCAACGTCTGGCGCAAGCGTCTAGAAGAAAACTTGCAGCGCGCCCGTAACGATCCATCATCGTTTGCTGATTTGTTCCAGCCAGCCTTCCAACGTGAACTCCGGTTTCCCGATTTCGCCGGGGCGCAGGCAGGCGAGCGCCTCGCGCGGCATCGGGCGCAGACCCAAGTCCGGCAAAATCATGCCGCGCTGGTGCAAGGGCGTGCCGTAAAGTTTTTCGAGCTTGATGCCGTGACGGTCGCACCAGTCGCCGGCGGTGAGCGCCGGCAGCGCGCGGATTTTTTCCAACGTCCAGCCCGGTGTGCCGAGATGTTTGTGAATCCATTCGAGCGCGGCCTTGTGGGCGAAATACGGACGATGACCGCCGCCGGGCTCGAACCACGCCTTGATGTGGCCCGGCGGATAATGTTGCTGCGCCTCGGCCACGACCGCGCGCGTGCCGGTCCACGCGACGCCGGCGCCGGCCTGGTCAATGATGACATCGGCATCGCCGTTGCCGATGAACAGGGCGCAATGCGGCGCGGGCAACGCGGCGTATTCAGCCCACGAGCAAAGTTTCCGCATCCGTTCGTTCGGCCAGCGCGTGCAAAGCTTGGTCGGGATCGTGACATCGTCGTAGGCCCAGCCGGTGATGACAGCCATGCGGAGCCGCGTTTCCAGCGCCGCCACCCAGCCGCCCGTCGCGCCGCCAAGCGAGTTGCCGGCAATGCCGACCCGGTCGTGCGCAATGTCCTTGCGCGTCATCAGGAAATCCACGGCGCGCATCGTGTCGAAGACAAACTTGCCCATGATGAGCCGGCCGGCGGCGTCGCAACGTTCTGACACGCCTTTGGCGTCGTGCGCGCGCGTGGCGGTGGCGCCTTTGCTGTTGCGTTCTTCCTCGCCGATGGGGTCCGTGGCGAGCACAGCCACGCCGAGCTTCGCGTAGAGCTGGGCAGCGTACTGGTAGGCCCAACTGCTCTTGCTGCCGCCGTGGCCGTACGTAAAAACGATGGACGGCATTTGCCCTTGCGGATTCTTGGGCCGATAGAGCAACGCCGGGACGTGCGAGCCGGGTTCGCTGGTGAAGACCCATTTCTCGATCACGATGCCGTCGTGTTCGACCTGGCCGCGTGATTCGGGCGCGAGCGGCACGCGTTGGCGCGGGATGCCGAGCATCCCGGCCAGTTGCTGCCGCAACTGAGCCGGCGGGGTGTCGGCCACGGCAGTTGCGCCAATCAGCAGCAGCAACCCGAATTTCATCATTCGTTTTTCTTGCCGCCGAGCTTGAGGTTGGACGGGGTCGCTCCGCGGCGTGGTTCGGGTTTTGTTTCTTCTGTTGGCGGCGTCACCGTGACGGGCGGGGCGTTGGTGTCGGGTGAGTTTTCGATTCTTTTCTTCAGGTCGAGTTCCTTGCCGGATTCCATCATCTGGAGGCGGCGACCGGCTTCGCCGGTGGTGTGGAGTTCATTGCGAAGGACAACGGGACGGATGAAGACGATCAGCTCGTTGCGCTCATCGTTGGTTTGCTGGCTCTTGAACAGCCATCCCAGAAACGGGATGTCGCCCAGCACGGGCACCTTGGTCTGGCTCCGGTTCTTCTTCTCCTTGATCAAGCCGCCGAGCACAACGGTGCTTTGATCCTTGACCATGACGACAGACTGCGCTTCGCGTTTCTGGATCGAAGGAACCGAGATGCCGCCGATGTTTTTCTCCGGTCCAAGCTCGTTGACTTTCTGGGCGATTTCGAGCGTGACGAACCCGTCGGGATTGATGCGCGGGGTGACGCGCAATTCGAGGGCGACGTCCTTGTACTCGACGTTGGCGCGCAGGCCGCTGGTGACCTGGTTAGTGGAGCCGCCGTAAAGCACGTCGGAGAGCGTGGAGGTGGCGACGGGCACGGAATCACCAACGGTGATGCTGCCTTCCTGGTTGTGCAGGGTCTGGATGACAGGCGTGGACAACACTTTCAACCGGCCGGTCGTGGCCATGAGACGCACCACGGCGTCGAGGTTCAGACTGCGAAACGTGGCCCAGTATGTCAACGCGCTGGAGAGCGCCGCGCCGGCGGGTGTCGTGCCGATCGCCGCGGCGCCGATGTTCAACGGTTTCGGTCCGCTGCTGTCGCCGGTCATTGTGCCGCCGTAGAGGTGGGAGGATCCGGCCTTGATGACGCGGTTCACGATGTCCACGCCGGTATCCGTTCCGCTGGCGAGGGTGACTTCGCCGATGATGACTTCGATAAGAACCTGGGGCACGTTGACGTCAATGCTTTGCACGAGCTTGAACAGCCGTTCCATGTCGTCCTTGGTGGCCATGATGAGCAGCGTGTTCGTGCGGTTGTCCGGCAGCACGCGGACGCCGTCGGGGTATTCGAGAAACGCGGTCGGTTCGGAACCGCCGGCGGTGCGAACGGTCGGCACCGATGGCACGGGAGCCGGAGCGGCAGTGCGCGTGGCGCTGGCGCCGGTGCTGCTGGTGCCAGAACGGGTCGAGCGACGGGAACTCACGCCGGTGTAACCGCTGCTGCTGCCGATGATGGCGTTGACGAGCGCGGCGGCCTCGTCGGCGTTGGCGTAGTTGAGTTCGAAGACCTTGGTGATGACGTCGGGTTCGACCTTGATATCCATCTCGGCGATGATTTTGTCGAGAAGCGTGAAATCCTTGCTGCGGCTGAAGACGAAGATTTTGTTCGTGCGCTCGTCGGGGGCAAGGATGGTTTTTGTCTCGATGGCGGCGGCGCCGGGAGCGGGCGGAGCGCCGGGCATGGGAGGAGCACCGGGCGCGGGAGCAGGGCGCGCGGCGGCCGCGCCGGCCTTGGGCTGGAACTGCTGGGCGGATTGCAGGATGGTCTGGATGCGTTGCACGGCCTCAGCGGCTTTGGCGTACTGAAGCTGATAGACCTTCGATTCGAGCCGCAATTCGTAGGGCTGGTCCACGTGTTTCAGCAATTCGAGCATCTGGTTGACGTTGTTCGCCGTGTCAATGACGAGGATGCTGTTGGACTGCGGCAACTGCACAACCTGGCCATACGCGTGCAACAGCGGCTGGATGGCGCTCGTCACCTCCGCCAACTCCGCGTGCCGGACCCGCACCACCTGCGCCAGCAACGCATCGGAAGATGGCAAGTCCACGGCGTCGCCGGTGGTGATGCGGATGCCCTCCTGTTTGGCGGCGGGCGATTGGACGACCTTGAGGAATTTTTCGCCCATTGGAATGACGCTGATGCCGTTGATGGCGAGCACGCTGTCGAGCGCCTGAAGCGCCTCGGCGCGCGTCAACTCCGTCTGGCTGCGAAACCGGATGACACCGGCCAGGTTCGGCGCGGCGATGATGGAGCGTTTCGTGAGCCGCGCATAATAGTCGAGCACCGCCTGCACGGGCGCGCCCTCGAAGTCAATGATGCCGACCGACTCCGATCCGCCGGGAGCAGGCGCGCTGGTTTGCGCGTGGCAAAACAACACCGGCGCGAGAACGGCGGCCAGCAGCCACGCGTGACAACTGCGATAGGATGGGTTTGTTTTCATCGTATAAAAGGTACCCTTCGTCGCTGCACCGGCGCGTCTGGAACCGGCGCGCCGGAAGGCGTCGGCACCGGCGGCATGGGCGGGGAGGGACGCGCCATCGTCGGCACCGACGCGGCGGGCGCGCCTTCGCCGAAGACAAGCGCGCCGGTTTCGATGCCGCGGCGCAATAGCAAACGGCGTTTCGGCTGCGTTTCTTCGATTCGCTCGACAACGACATCGCCGATGGTCTCGCCCGGCGACCGGAAATGGGAGACGTTGGCCGCCTTGTCGAGGATGACGGCAAGTTGCTCGCCGCCGTCCGGTGATTTGATGACGCCGACGAATGCGAAGCGGGCAAAAAAGTTGGAAGCCGTCGCGGAGAGCACGCCACCGGAAGTTTCCGCTTTACCGAACGGGCTGCGCTCGACAATGACCTTGTAGCGGTCCATCGTCGGTGCCGCCACGGCGGTCGTGGTCAGCAAAACCAAAAGCGTTGTAGCCGCGGCGATCATGACGACGCCTTTCCGGTGCGGTCAATCAATGCCCGGACTTGGATGTCGCCGCGCAGGATGCTGATGTTGTCGGGACGCGGGGCGAGTTGGAGTTGCTCGACATTGATCAGGGCGGTTTCTGTTTGCAGCGCGAACAGGAATTGGACAAGCGACTGGATGCTGGCCTCGAAGGAGCATTGCACCGCGAGTTCGCGGTAATTGCCGTGCTCGACCGGCGGCATCGGGCGCCGGGCGCTGATGACGACACCGGCGGCTTTGCCGATGTCTTCGAGTTGTTTGAGCAGGTCGGACATTTGCTCGAAGCGTTGCTGGCGGCGCAACCCCTGGCGAAGCTCCTCGGCCCGCGCGAGCCATTGCGGCCGGCTCTGGATGGCGGTGCGCATCGAATCCAGTTCGCGCTGGCGGGACGCAATCTTGCGCGTCTGCTCCTGCCAACGACCCGCCAACGCCGACCCGGCCGCCCAGGTGCCAAACAACAGCGCCAGCCCGGCGATCGCGCCGACGAGGATTTGTTCGCGTTGGTTCAGCGTCATGGTTTCGCTCCGGCAATCGTGCCGATCGGCTTCAGCGTACAAACGACCTCGAACTTCGTCAACCCTTCCGGCGTCGTCGGCATCGAGACGGTTTTCGCGCCGGCAAAGACCGGGCAGCGCTCCAGACGCCCGATAAACTCGGACGCCAGCGCCGCCGAGGCCGTTTCGCCGCGCAACGTCACGCTTTGGCCCTTCTTGAAAGTGAACCCGACCAACCGGACATTGTCCGGCAGCAAGAGGGTGATTTCGCGAAGCGATTCCAACGCTGTCTGCTCGGTGTCGAGCCGGGATTCCAGCATCTGGAGCGCGTTGCGGGCTGTGCGCGCTTCGCTGAACGGGGTCTGGATGGCCTTCATCTCCTGCGCGAGTTCGTTGAGCCGCCACGATTGCGTGACCGATGCGGCGGCATACGCGAGCAGCGCCAGCGCGTACAAGCCCGCGAGGGCGACCAAACCGCGCACCAGTCGCCGGCGGGATTGCGCGCGACGCCGGCGTTCGCGCCATTCGTCGGAAAGCAGGTTGAAGTAACGGGCATTGTCCATGGCGGCATCTTCGCGCAACGCATCGGCGAGGTCGGGGATGTCCTTTGCGTCGAGCGCGCGGGCGTTGTCGGTCTTGCGGGCAAGTTCGCCCGCGCCGGGACCGGCGAGGACGATTCCGCCGAAGGCAGCATCCGGTTGCTCGATGGCGAGTGCGAGGCGTGTGTGTGCGATTTCGGCGAGCAGCGCATCGGGATCCGCAGTCAACAACGAACGGACGAGCAACGGCTGGCCGCGACTGTGGGCGATCAACGTCGCGCCGTCGGGTTCGAGTTGAAGGAAAAGATGAAGCTGTGCGTCGTGCGGCAGGAGGTTGCGCCGGAGCAGTGCATGAAACACGGCGATGGCGTCCACCGAGACGATCTCGGCATTGAGGGCGGCAACGCGTTCGTCGGAAACAGTTTTCGGCGCGAGAGCGATGAGGACGCGGGTACCGGTTCCGTTGGGGCCGAGCGGGAGAAATCCGAAGACAGTTTCCTCTGGCGGCAACGGTGAAAGATCGTCAATCTGGAGGCGAACCATTTGCTCCAGTTCGGCCATGTCCGTCGCCGGCAAGGTAATAACATGGCACCACGCATCGGCGGCGCGAATGGCAGCAACGACGCGAGGATGGCGTGATTCGTGTTTCATGATGCGCCTCCTGCGCCGCGCTGGGGCGTCCAGGAGAGGATTTCGTAATCGTTGCCGGTGCGGACGAGGATGACGACGATGGTGCGTTTGACGTTGCCGACTTCGCCGGTGGCGGTGACGCGGAAATGGGTGGATTTGACGGTGATGCGCTTTTGCCAGAGTTGCCGCAGTTCCGGCTCGACGGGGCCAAAATGAGCGAGGAACTCATCGACGTTGCGGAATGGATGATCGTCCTTGGTGCCGAGAATGCCGTCGCTGCCATTGCGAGTTTCGATGACGGCGGCGGCTTGCGGGGCGTCCATGCCGAGCATGACTTGGAGGACGAACGGCGTGGCGGTGTTGACATTGATGCGCCCTTCGCCGGGGGCGGTGGTCAGGATGTCTTTGAGGCCGGGGCGCGCGGGAAGTTTCTTCGTGGCGGGACGCGCGTTGTAGAGGGTGGGTGTGACGCCTTGGATGAGAAGAAGTTCCTCGATGCGGTCCAGCGGCCCGTTCTTGGCGTGGTAGGGAATCGGGAGGTTGTTGTAGTAGTCGGTCTCAGCGCCGTTAAGCCGGTGAAGGTCGTCGCCGTCAATCCAATCGAGAATGGAATCGGCCACGGTGTCGGCTTCCGCCATGTCGAGGTCGAGCAAATGGGCGAGCCGGCGGAGTTGCTCCTGCGTCAGTTGATTGATGGGCAGCCGGGATTGCTCGTCGGTGACGGTGACGTTGAGTTTGCCATCTCCGAGCGGTTGGTCGAGGTAGGCGTCTTGGTTGAGCGCCCATCGCTGGTTGAGCGCATCGAAGTCGGTTTCGGCGGGGGTCTTGTCGTGAACGAGCAGTTGGAGGCGGGCGACCTCGACTCCGGAACGGGCGAGGGCGTCGGCTTTGAGTTCCTTGCGGCTGAACGATGTCACTTGGGTCTCGACGTGCATGGTGAAAGCAAACCCGCCAATGAGCAAGGACAAAACCACAATGACCCAGAGCACAACGACCATGGCGACAGCGCGGTTGGAACGAAGGAGGTTCATTGCCGTCGCACCAGTTTTGCGGAGGGAAGGTCCACTGCGCGCGTGATGACCGCCGGTGCGTCGCGGGGATCGAGCGGGGCAAAGGTCAGCGTGAACTCGATGGCGCCGGGGAAATGGTCTGCCTCCGTCCATTGTTCCTTCCAGACGCCGGTTTGCGCGTCGCGGCAACGGACGGTGAACCCGGTGATGTCGCCTCCCAACACGTGACCGGGCCGGCGGTTGAAGCGGTCCACTTCCTGAAGGGCGAGCGTGTTGAGCATGGTCAGGCACGGTTGCCCGTTGTCGGCGCGTTCCATGCCGATGGTGACCCGGCGCATCCCGGCGATGACGGCCTCCTGTGGCGGCAACAGCGCGTCGGAGGTGGTGACGAAACTGATCGAGTCGCCGAGGAACGGATCGCGTTCGACGCGGACGGCGTAGAGTTTGGCGCGCTCGCGCACATAGACGGCAGAACGTGCCATTTCTGTGAGTGCTTCGAGGACGACGCGTTGACGCTGGTAGCTTTCCGCGAGGCCGTTGGAGCGTTTCCAGCCGCGCAACCCCGCGCTCCACGTGGTGGAGACGGCCAACACCAGCAGGCCGAGCATCGTCACGGCGAGCATGACTTCCAGCAGCGTAAACGCGGAAGCCCGTGCTGTAGCCGCCCCGCTCCGACGGGGCGCCTCGCCGCAGTTGTGCGCCGGTCTCGCGACCGCGCACCTGACTCGACCGAAGGTCTCCCGATGTCTGCCGGTGCGGGAGACCTTGCGGTCAGCGCACGCGGCGCGGTCAGGAGACCTGCGCCGAACAAGAGGCACCGGCCCGCACGCCGGCGGAGCGGCGTGGCTACAGTGGTTTGGCGAGATCGGCTTCATCGTTGTTTCTCCGGCAGATAACGGTATTCAACGATGGAGTCGGATGCCTCGCGGCCATGCTCCTGCCACGTGACAGTAATGGTCTGTTCCCAGAGTCCTTTCGTTGCCGTCGGGGCAAAGACGCGCTGCCACCGGTAACCGGGATGACCGGGAAAATCGCCCTCCTGGTCGAGCATGTCCTTGGCGCGGTCGAGCCGGAACTCGCAGGCGATGCCGGCCATCAGGATTTCGGCGTGCGAGTAATGTTGAATGCTGCGCGCCGCCGCCAGGCAACGTCCCAGGCAATCCATCAGCACGCCCAGCGACAAGCCGACCAGCACGACCGCAAGGATCACCTCCAGAAGGATGTACCCCGATTCCCGTTGGCGGTTCATGACGCCGCCAACGCCTCGTCTTCGTGCGTCACCCGCGCCACTTCCTCCACCGTCGTCAGCCCGGCGCGGACCTTGGCCCAGCCGTCGTCGCGCAACGTCTTCATCCCGCCGGCGCAGGCGGCCTGTTTGATGGCCGAGGATGCCGCCCGCTCGATGATCAGCGGACGCAGGTTTTCATGCATCACAAGAATCTCGTAAATGCCCATTCGTCCGCGGAACCCGGTGAACCGGCATTCCTCGCAGCCACGCGCCCGGTAAAACGTCGTGCTGTCGTGTTGCATGGGGTAGCCGACTTCCTTCAACAAATCCGGGTCCGGTGTGTACGCCGTTTTGCACGACGGGCAGAGCGTGCGGACGAGCCGTTGCGCGATGATGGCCTCGACGGACGAGCTGACCAGAAACGGCTCGATGCCCATGTCCAGCAACCGCGTGACCGCCCCGGCGGCGTCGTTGGTGTGAAGCGTCGAGAAGACGAGATGCCCCGTCAACGCGGCGCGGATGGCAATCTCGGCGGTTTCGAGGTCGCGGATTTCGCCGACCATGATGACGTCGGGATCCTGGCGCAAAATGTGGCGCAGACCGCTGGCGAACGTCAGGCCGATCTCGGACTTGACCTGCATCTGGTTGACGCCGGGCAACTCGTACTCGATCGGCTCCTCGATGGTGATGATGCGCTGGTCAATGGAATTGATGGTGCTGAGGAAGGCGTACAGTGAGGTGGACTTGCCCGAACCAGTCGGGCCGGTCACGAGAATGATGCCGTGCGGCAGTTCCACCAGCTTGCGGACGAGTTTCGCGTCGGCGTCGTACAACCCGAGCTTGTCCAAACCGAGGAAAATGCTGTTGCGCGTGAGCAACCGCAAACTCACGCTCTCGCCGTACGGCGTCGGGATCGTCGAGACGCGCACGTCAATCTCCGCGCCGCTGCTGCGGACGTTGATGCGCCCGTCCTGCGGCAGCCGGCGCTCGGCGATGTCCATGTTGGCCATGACCTTGATGCGCGAGATGATGGCGGCCTGAAACCGTTTCAACTGCGCCGGGACGGGCACTTGGTGAAGGGCGCCGTCCACGCGGTAGCGGATGCGCAGGTCATTCTCCATCGGCTCAAGATGAATGTCGGTCGAGCGCTCCTTGTAGGCCTCGGCAATGATCTGGTTGACGAACTTGACGACGCTGGCTTCCTGGTCGTCGCTGGCGACGTCCTGCTTGGCGATGGTCGCGGCGGCCATGTCGAGGTCCACGACGTTTTTCTGGAGCAGTTCGTCGAGTGTTTCCGCGCCGACACCGTAGTAGCGTTTCAACGATTTCTGGATGTCGGCGCGCGGGCTGAGCGCGAGGCGGATGCGGGACTTCGAGGCCATGCGAAGACATTCCACCATCGGCAGGTTGAACGGGTCGTCGGTCGCCACCAGCAGGCAGCCGTTTTCCATGCGCATGGGCATGACGTTGTACTGGAACACCGCCTTGGTCGGCACCCGCTCGCGGACGGACGAATCCATCTCGTCCTCGCCCAATCGGGTGAACTTCAGATGAAGGGACTTGGCGAGCGCCTGCAGGAGTTTTTCCTCGGCGACCATCCCCGACTTCACACACGCGCGCACAACGGATTCACCGGCCTCGCGCGGCGATTGCATCAAGGCGTCCAACTCCGCCGCCGTCAGCAGTCCCGTTTGCGCCAATTCACTCCGAAATTGTTGCGGCCAGCCGTTCATAATGGGTGCGGGCACGACGACCATAGGCAACGGCTGGCGCCATGTCAAGAAAGGCGCTCCCCACGACATGTGGCTGTCCCACGACATGTGGCTTGACCACTCGAATAACGGCGAGTATGAGTCGGGACGGCGAGCAAGCCGGTCTTGCTCGCACAACATTTGTTGGAGAGGTGCTAGAGTGGTTGAATAGGCCGGTCTCGAAAACCGGTATGGGCCTATGGTCCATCGAGGGTTCGAATCCCTCCCTCTCCGCCAGTTTCAGGATTACGCCATGAAAATCACCAAAGCCGTCATCACCGCCGCCGGCAAAGACCAGCGCAGCCTTCCACTTCAACGTCTCGTTGACCGCGACGGCCAGCCAAAATCCGCCATCCAGATTATCGTCGAGGAAGTCGTCGCCGCCGGCGCGGAGGAAATCGCCATCGTCATCAACCCCGGCGACGAATCGGCTTTTCGCGCCGCCACAGGGCGGAGTGTGGCCTTTATCCCGCAGACCAACTCGCGAGGCTATGGTCACGCTCTTTGGTGCGCGCGCGAGTTCGTCGGCAATGAACCGTTCCTCCACCTCGTCAGCGATCACCTCTACGTCAGCGATTTGTCAAAACGTTGCGCCCAGCAACTGATCGAGATCGCCGCCACCGACAACTGCGCCGTCTCCGCCGTGCAAGCCACCCGCGAGAACATGCTCCCCTACTACGGCACGGTCGGCGGACGCCGCGTCACGGGGCGGAAAGACCTCTATGAAGTTGAGGCTGTCGTCGAGAAACCCACGCCCACCGAAGCCGAGCAACACCTCATTGTCCCCGGCCTGCGCGCCGGCCATTACCTTTGCTTCTTCGGGATGCACGTCCTGACGCCGGCCGTCCTCGACATTCTCGGCGAAGCGGTCAGCGGAACCGGCAACGTCCAGCTCTCCCCCGCGCTCGCCAGGCTGGCCGGGCGCGAACGTTACCTCGCCCTCGAAGTCGCCGGGTCGCGCTACAACATCGGCGTCAAGTACGGCCTGCTTACCGCGCAACTCGCCCTCGCCCTCCACGGCGCCGACCGCGACGAAGTGCTCACGCAGCTTGTGGAACTGCTGGCAAAACAGAAACACGCATGACCTCGCGTCTCATCTCCATCATCACCGCCGCCGATCCGGCGACGCGCGACCAATCCCTCGACGCCTTTTGCCGGCAGGCGTCGCTCGACGATCTTCTTGCCGAAGCTGCCTCGCTCGACCAGTTCCGACGCGACTCCGACAACCTTTACGAACGCGTCCGCGCGCTTTTCTTCCTGTACGCCATCTACCGGTTCCATTTGCCCCGGACACTGACCGCAACTGGACTCATTCCCTTCGATGGTTTCACACATCTCTTGAATCGCCGGTTTGAGGAAGCGATTGACGTGTTCCTTCGCTGCCCGCCGTCCGACGGCATCGCCAGCGCGTTGGCCGCCGCTTACCACGACCTCGGTTTCCAGACGCTCGCAAACCAAGTTCGCCGGAGTGTCCGCTCCGTTCGCGGCAACCAATGGATGTTTCGCATCGGTCATCCCGCCGACCAACCGCTCCGCATCCGTCCCGAACTTCTCCGCCAACCGTTCCCGCTCTTGCGCGAACGCACACCGGTTCGGATGGACCTCTCGCACTCCGGCTGGAGCGACATTTTCTTCCTCGGCATGGATTTCCCGGAAGGCGCGCGCGTCCTTAACGTCTCGATTGACCTCGGCGTCCACGGGCGCGACGCCGCGCCGCGTCCGCCCGTCGAGGCGTACCTGCGCGTCATTGACGAACCGGTGCTGCGACTCACCAGCGTTGACCTCGGCGCGACCACCGACATCACCGATCTCAACGAAGTTTTCGACTTTGCCCGCGATTACCTCGGCCTGCTCAAAGCCGCCGTCATCGCCGCCGGCATCGTGCCGCCGGGGATCGAAGGCTCCGGCGAATCGTTACAGGACTTGCTTGCCCGGATTGTCGGCCCCGGTCTCGGCCTCGAAATCGTCAGCAACGTCAACGGCATCCCGAAAGGCTCGCGCCTCGCCGTCTCGACCAACCTGTTGGCCTCTCTGATTGCCGTGATGATGCGCGCGACCGGCCAAGCGGCGTCACTGACTGGGCCGTTGGAGGAGAACGAACGCCGGCTCGTTGCGGCGCGCGCGATTCTCGGCGAATGGCTCGCCGGCTCCGGCGGCGGCTGGCAGGACAGCGGCGGCGTCTGGCCCGCTGCGAAATTGATTCGCGGCGAACTCGCCCGCGAAGGCGATCCGGAGTTTGGGATCAGCCGGGGACGTTTGTTGCCGACGCACACGCCGGTGAAAATCGGCGCGCAGCTCCAAGACTCGCTCGTGCTCGTTCACGGCGGCATGGCGCAGAACGTCGGGCCGATTCTGGAGATGGTGACGGAGAAATATCTCCTCCGCTCCGAAGTCGAGTGGCAGGCGCGCAAGGAAGCGATGAAAGTCCTCGACGAAGTCGTCGAGGCGTTGTGTTCCGGTAATGTTCCGGCCATTGCGGCGGCAACGACACGCAACTTTTTCGGCCCGATCCAAGCCATCATCCCGTGGGCGACGAACCTGTACACCGAGACCGTCATCAACCGGGTCCGCGAAAAGTTCGGCGACAAGTTTCTCGGCTTCTGGATGCTCGGCGGCATGAGCGGCGGCGGCATGGGATTCATTTTTGATCCGTCGGTCAAGCCCGCCGCGCAGGAAGCGCTCGGCGAAATCATGACGGCGACCAAGCGCGAGTTGCAGAACGCCTTGCCGTTCGCGATGGAGCCGGTGGTGTACGACTTCGCCATCAACGAACGCGGCACGTGGTGCGACATGGACAGCACGCTGTTGCCCGCCGGCTACTACGCGCTCATCGTCCCGGCGTTATTGAAAGCGGACCGGTTCAAGCTCAGCGCCGCGCGACGCGCTGAACTGGAGCAATTCGGCATCGCTTGTCGGACGCATCCTGAGCTTGGCGGCATGGTGCACACGCTGTTCGACCGGTTGTTCCCGCGCGCGAAGGCGGACACCGGCGGCCAGAGTCTGCAAGATTTGCTGAACGAACTTGGCTTCGATCGGGTGCAGCACGAGCAGATTCGCGCCGACCTGAAGAATGGGCGGATTGGTCTGGCGCAGAATCGTCTACCGGCAACGACCGTCATTGAGGACGTATGCGATTTATGTGTCCCATGCGACCTATACCGGGAACAAGGTGTGGAAGCAATTCGCCGGGGCGAAGCGGCAGTCGTCACCTTGGCGGCGGGTGTCGGCAGCCGGTGGACGCAGGGCGCGGGCGTGGTGAAGGCGCTGCATCCGTTCTGCAAGCTTGGCGGGAAACACCGGAGCTTCCTCGACGTTCACATCGCGAAGGCGAAAGGCGCGCCGCACATTGTCACGACCAGCTACCTGACGCATCGGCAGATCGAAGAGGCCGGGCTACCAGTGATATTGTCGCCGGGACGCGCGGTCGGGTTGCGAATGATCCCGATGGCGCGCGACCTGCATTTTGCCTGGGAGGAGACCGCCCACCAATTGCTCGACGAACAGAAACAGAAAGTCCGCGACAGCCTCCACGCCGCGTTGATCGGCTGGGCGCAGGCAATGGGCGAGGCGAACGATTACACCGACAACCTTCCGTCGCAGTGTCTCCACCCGGTCGGCCACTGGTTCGAGTTCGCCAACCTGCTCCGCAATGGCACGCTGGCGAAGTTGCCAAACGTTCGCTGGCTGATGCTCCACAACATTGACACCGTCGGCGCCGACCTCGATCCCGCGTTGCTCGGCCAACACATCGCCAGCGGCGCGTGCCTGAGTTTTGAGGTCATCACGCGACGGCTCGAAGACCGCGGCGGCGGGTTGGCGCGAGTGAATGGTCGGGTGCGGCTCGTCGAGGGGCTAGCGATGCCGCGCGAGGAAGACGAATTCAAATTGAGCTACTACAACTCGATGACGACGTGGATTGACGTCGAGAAACTCCTGGCCGTCTTCGGCCTGACCCGCGCCGATCTCGCCGACGATGAGAAGGTAGCGACTGGCATCCGCGCCGTGGCGGCCAAGATGCCGACATACATCACGCTCAAGGACGTGAAGAAGCGCTGGGGCCATGGCCAGGAAGACATCTACCCGGTGGCGCAGTTCGAGAAGTTGTGGAGCGACATGACGGCGTTGCCGGAAGTAGATTGCCGGTTCATCGTCGTGCCCCGGCTGCGCGGCCAGCAACTCAAGGACATTGCGCAACTTGACGGCTGGCTGCGCGATGGTTCCGCGGCGTATGTCGAGTCATTGTGCGGCTGGTAGCAGCGTCGCGACGAAGCCATCGAAGCCCGTCATTGTCACGGCAAACTCTCCGCCGGGTGCGATCATTCTGGTTTCGGCGCTGAACTGCTGCGGGCCGGGGCTCTCACTGATGCGCATCAATTTGGAGCGGCCAGCCGTGAGCCACGAGCCGACTTGGATTCGTTCTTCATGCGGCCGGCTGCTGCCGTTGACACCGGCAAGGCACCACGTGGCGCCTTTGCGCCGGGCGAGGATGGCGAATTGGCCCGGTTCGCCGGCGAGCCGAACGAATTCGTCAGTGCTGGTCTTTTCGGCAATAATGCGGGCCGGATTGTCGGCGGGAAGCTTGAGCGCAGCGGCATGAAGCATGGTGTTCCATGACTTGCCGAACCATTGGATTTCGTTGTCGAGGAAGTAACCGATCACCCAAGGGTCGTCACGGTGCGGGGCGCAACGCTCGCTCGCAATCGTGTCGCAATAGGCGGGGAACTTCTCGTGGAAGACGTTGGGGAAACCGGTCCAGTTTTCCTTCGGTTCGATCGCTTCGACGCCGGCGAAACCGGCGGCGAAGCTCAAGGAGAAGTGTCATGCTCCACCAGCGATGCGGCACCCACCCGGCCCCCCGCCCGTCAGTTGCTATTCCTGAAAACTGGATAATGCATAAGACGATCGTCTCACAGCTTATCCACTTTACAATTGTGGGTCAGGGAGAGGCAAGGGAGCGCAGGCGCAGGCGCGTTTGTTGGCGGAACTCCTCGTGCTGGCGCTGGACGGTTTCTCCCTCGTAGCCTTTCGGAAGCAGTTCCCCCGGCAAGAGCGGATCGAGTGAAAAAGCGTGGTCATACGCCTGCCACTCTTCGCGCGCCAACGCAGCCAGCCGCGCCAGATTTTCGGACGCCTTCACTTGGCGGAGCGCGGCGACACGGCCCTGTTGGTAGGCGCATTGCCGTCGCGTGATTTCGATGAAATCCCAGGCCGATGCCGCCACTTCCGCATCAGTGCACAGGAACAGCCGCCGCGACTCAAAACCGCAGAAGCATTCCGGGACACCTTGGGCTTCGATGATTTCTTTCAGAATCGGCTGCACATCGTGTGGCCAGACCCAGACGCTGCGTTGGAGCAAGCCCAACCGCCGTGCACGCAACGCACGCCAGAGCCGCTGACGGTCTTTGCGGCGCACTTCCGGCAGGTCGAACGTTACCACCCGCCAGTGCCTGTCCCAAGGCCGCGCCCATTCGGTGCGCGGCGCGCAGTGTGCCCGTGGGTTTTCCTCAGAGGCGACGACCTTGTAGACTGCCTTCGCGCCGCGGCCTTCGCGTCTGACCCATCCATTGTGTTCCAACCGTCGCACCAGCCAGTCAGCTCGCAATGCTCCCACACACCCGACGTAACCTTCGACCAGCTTCAACAGCGTGGCCTTGGTCACTGTTTCGCCCATCGCACCCACATCATCCATCATTCGCAGCCAATCGACTATCCGCATGGCGAGTCTCCTTCTGTGTTCACACATCTACCAACCAACTCTCACCCGGACAAGCATTATTTTGGAAAATTTATGAGATGACCGTCTCATAATTTATCCATATTTTGGGAAGAGAGAGGGGTGGTGAGGGGGAGGCGTGTGTGTCAGGCGCGTGGGAGGGTGAAACAGAATCGGCTGCCCTGGCCGGGCGCGCTTTCGGCCCAGACGCGGCCGCCGTGGGCTTGGACGATGTGTTTCACAATGGAGAGGCCGAGACCGGTGCCGCCCAGTTCGCGGCTGCGCGCCTTGTCCACGCGATAGAACCGCTCGAAGATGCGCGGCAGATGTTCGGCAGCGATTCCCGGGCCGTTATCGGAAACACAGCACTCGATCTCCTCGCCGGCCAGACGGGCGCTGACGCCAACGCGACCGCCGTCGGGCGTGTACTTGAGGGCGTTGTCGAGGAGATTGGTGAAAACCTGGCGGAGACGTTCGCGGTCGGCGCGCACGAACGGCAACGCATCGGGCATCTCGACGGCGACGGTCATGTTTTTCTCGCGGGCTTGCGGGGCCAGTTCCTCGATGACGGCGTCGGCGAGGTCGCGCAGGCCGACGGGCGCGAACTCCAGTTGCGCCCGTTGCGATTCGAACCCGGAGATGTTGAGAAGGTCCTCGACGAGCCGTTCGAGCCGGTGCGAGTGGCGCTGGATCGTTTCGAGGAACTGGCGGGAGGTGGCGGCATCGGGCGGCGGGCTTTCGAGGAGCGTTTCGACGTACCCCTTGATGATGGAGAGTGGCGTGCGCAGTTCGTGGCTGACGTTGGCGACGAATTCCTTGCGAATGTTTTCGAGTTGTTTCAGGCGGGAGATGTCGTGGAACACGACAACGGTCCCGGCGTTGTTCTGCAAGGCGGCGGCGTTGACGGCAAAGGTGCGTTCACCGGGCGTCAGGAAGGTGAGTTCGCGCGCGGCGGGCGAGGCAATGAGCTGTTCCAATTCGATGTTGCGGAGCGCCTCCAGCGGCGTTTTGCCGATGGCCTCGTCGGTAAGCTGAAGCTGTTCGCGGAGCGCCCGGTTGATCAGGCGGATTCTGCCGGCGGCGTCGGTGACAAGGACGCCCTCGGTCATGCTGGACAGGATGCCGGCGAGACCGGCCTTTTCCTCGTCCAGTTCGCGCAGGCGCGTTTCGAGCTGGCCGGCCATGTCGTTGAGGGCGACTCCCAACTCGCCCAGTTCGCCGCTGACCCGGTAGGGGGCGCGGGCGGCGAAATCGCCGTGCGCCACGCGGCGGGCCATTGTGCGCATCGCGTCAATCGGCGCGCTGTAGCGGCGCGCCAGCCAGAACAGGAACGGGATGTCAATCAGCGCGACGATCAGGCTGGCTACGACAACGATTCGCCGGACGCGGCTGGTGGTTTCGGCAATCGAGTGCAACGGCAGGCCCACCCGCACCACGCCCTGCGGCGCATACGCGCCGGGCGGCAACGCGGGAAGGGCGACGTACAGCAAGCTGGCATGCACCGTGTCGCTGTGGCGGCGGGCGACGCCGATGCCGCGGTTGAGCGCATCCTGGACTTCGGGTCGGAGAAGGTGGTTCTCGATGCCGGCCAGCTCGTACGGCGGCTTGTCGGATTCGCCGACAACAGTGCCGTCGCGCCTGATCAAGGTGATGCGCAAGCCGACTTGGCGGCCGAGGGCGTGGGCGAGGTTGTTGACCTCATTGGTGTTCAGGGGGGTGGCGGCGAGCAGCGGCGCGGTCAGGTGATGGACAAGGCGGCCGTTGCGTTCGAGGTCCTGTTGGATCCGCTTCATCAGAAACGGCGGCAGGAACATGTTGAGACACAGAATCACCAGCAGCAGCAACGCCACCAACAAACCCGTCAGGCCGAGAAACCATTTCCACTGGAGCGAGAGTTTGAGCACGGGCGCAAGGTAGCCAATTGGAAGGAGGGTTTCAACGGAAACCGCTGCGAATTGTAAAGGATGTGTTGCGTTTCGGTGACAATTCGGTTACACGAAACAGCGCAACGGCTGCGAGTGCCGCTTGCAGGAGGATTTCATGTTTGATCAATGGAAGCAATTCAGTGTGGCGGCGCTGTGTGTCGCCGTGGCGGCGGTCGCCGGTTGCGGACGACGGCAAGCGGCGATCACCGTGGCCGGCTCGACAGCGTTCCAGCCGTTCGCGGAAAAACTGGCGGAGGAACTGATGGCAAAACGACCCGACCTTGCCATCACCGTGCAAGGCGGCGGCTCGGCGGTCGGCATCCAGTCGGCGTTGTCGGGCGCGGCGCAAATCGGCATGGCGGACCTGGTGGAGTTGCCGCCGGAAGCGCAATCGTTGACCAGCGTGGTCGTGGCGCGCGACGGCGTCTCGATGGTGGTGCATCCGTCCAACCCGCTGAGCAATCTCACGACCGATCAGATTCGCGGCATTTTCAACGGCGCCCTCCGCAACTGGAAGGAACTGGGAGGGAAAGATGCGCCGATCACGGTTGTTTCCCGCGAGGCCGGTTCGGGCACGCGCACGTCGTTTGAGCAAATCATCACCGGAATCAACTTGACCAGGGACGCCGTCGTGCAGGACTCCAACGGCACGATTCGCGAGACGGTTGCCAACGATCCGAACGCCGTCGGCTACCTCACGCACGGCGTCGTCAACTCAAAAGTCAAGGCCGTGACGGTGGACGGCAAGGATTGCACGACGGAAGCGATCATGGCTGGCGAGTACAAGCTGGTGCGCCCCGTTTTTTTCCTCATCAAGGGGGTGGCGGAAGGCACGGCCAAGGAGTTCATTGACTACGTGCTCTCCGCGGAAGGCCAGGAAATCATCAAGAAAAACGGATTGATCCCCGCGAAGTGAAGTTCAATCGTGAGAAAACAGTGGAGCGTCTGTTGCTGACGGTGGCGTTCTCGGCCATCGCCAGTCTGCTGTTGATTGCCCTGTTCATCTTCAAGGAAGGCGTGCCCTTCATTTTGAAAGTCGGCCCGCGCGACTTCCTGTTGTCGTCGGACTGGTCGCCGCAGGCCGGGAAATTTGGAATTTATCCGATGATCATCGCGTCGCTCTGGATCACGCTCGGGGCCATGCTCATCGGCGCGCCGCTGGGGGTGGCCGGCGCGATCTTTTTGAACGAGTTCGTGCCGCGCTCAGTGATGCGCATCGTCAAGCCGACCATCGAACTGCTGGCGGGCATTCCGTCGGTGGTGTTCGGGTTCATCGGCGTGGTGGTGCTCGCGCCGTTGATTCGGACGCATCTTGGCGGGCCGGGTTTGTCAGTGTTGGCGGGGGCGATTGTGCTGGGGATCATGGTGCTGCCGACGGTCATCAGCATTTCGACCGACGCCATTGGCGCCGTGCCGAACACCTACCGGGAAGGCGCGCTCGCGCTGGGCGCGACCCGCTGGCAGGCGGTACACATGGTCGTGCTCAAGGCGGCGCGCTCGGGCATCGTGGCGAGCATCATCCTCGCGATGGGCCGGGCGGTCGGC
>Ga0194112_10003229_pt1 | contig 22867 bp, 28 predicted proteins | sample TA2MahC400mmetaG_FD_146191 | JGI IMG/M metagenome (GOLD analysis project Ga0194112, IMG submission 146191) | Freshwater microbial communities from Lake Tanganyika, Tanzania - TA2015016 Mahale Deep Cast 400m | ecosystem: Environmental > Aquatic > Freshwater > Lake | place: Tanzania: Lake... | reverse complement strand
GAGAGCATCGCCCAGGAGGTGCGAGCCGTCTTCGCCGAATTAGACATGCGACAATTGGACATCACCCGGCGCCTGTCGCCCGCGCAACGGTTCAGGCAGGTGTGCGAACTAAACCGCTTTTTGCGTCGGGCCATGATTGCGGCGATTCGCCAACAGCATCCAGGCATCGGCGACCACGCTCTGCAACAACAACTGCTGCGCAGGATGGGTAATCTACGATGACGGAGCAAGAATCATGTTCAAACCACAACGTCTGACTTTTGATGAATTGAGCGAACGTCTGCGGACATACGAACGCAGGTATGGCTACTCGACCATCGAGTTCTACCGCCGCTATCAGAGTGGCGAATTGGGCGATGACGATGACTTGATGATGTGGGCTGGGCTGTACCACCTGTACTTGACTTCGTTGCCCATCCGTCAGTTCATGCAGCGGAAGGAGCTTGTGCCCGCGTGACCATTGATAGTCACGTAGTCGCTTGGTCGCATGGTCTGATAGTCCAGCAGTCTGACCAAGCGGCTATTCGCTCCACGCTCGCCTCGACCCCCATGGCACTCCGCTGCCCCTTCGTCCCAGGGCTCAGTCGAGCCGTCTTCATGCTTACCGCTCCTTTCCCTTACGGTTTGCCTCTATATTTTAACCCCATTGTGTTGGAACAAGCTGGAGGAGTGTTAGAGTTTCGCGGCAAGAAAATAGCCGAGTTGGATTTGTCCAACTCGGCTGTTTTCCCTGTCAGCGTTGGCGCCGCTCAGTTGAAGGAACGCGCAGTCCACTGACACGCCAATCTGCAAGGGACACATCGGTCGGCGTACGCGGCCCAGCCGACGTCACGGCTGCCACAACGACATCATGGCCGTCCAGCCATAACACGAGTACGGGGCGCTTCTTAGAAGCGCTTCCGTCTGTAAACGGGACCTCTGCAACCCAGAAATCACCGGGGTGGATAGTCATCATACAACCCCTCATCTTCTGGCGCGTAGCTGTTTAGGAATGCGCTGTGGCTGCGGATCGGTACGGGGAGGGGATGTATGGTGATGAGCCAACGCCCTGCCTCGACATGGGCGATCAACGACTCCGGCAGGGTTAGCTTTTCGCCAGGTTCAAGCTCAATTTCGTAGGTCAGGTTGACTAAACTGTTCTGCATATCAGGACCTCCTGATGTATCGTTTGCAAGGAGATGGCCTTGGATGCTGTTTGCTTGGTTGGCCTGAGCAACCATCAAGGGCACCTTCGCACCCATCGGCCAGGTTTCGTTAGCCTACTCGCCTGTCAACTCTGCGATGATCTGCAACAAATGTTCCGTCTCTTGCTCTAACTCGCGCACGTACTCCCGTAACCGGGCATTCGCTCGCTGATTGTGCTCCAGGGCTTGACGCAGGCGTTGCTCCTCGGCCCGCTGGAGCCGGAGTTCGATCAGTTGCGCGCGGTTCAGTCGCAAGCGTTGGATGTGAAACCAACCGCGTTTCGTCAAACCAATCAGCTGACCATCGGGAAGCGATCCGATATGTGCAGATAGGTCGTCCTGTTACGGGTGGAGAAGCATCAGGTCGGGGCTGGCCTCGGGCACGGGCCAGTGATCTCCCTTTAGTGGTTCGCCTGTGAGGTGATGATAGGCTTCCTGAATGGCCTGGTGACGACGTTGCAGGTCACGCAGCAATCGCCGCGCATCGGCCAGCAATTGCTCCTGTTGCGCAGCCAGGATCACCAGTTGCTCATTCGCAGCTTCGCTCTCTTGCACTTGTTGGCGTAGCGCAGCCTGCTCTGCCTGCATCTGAGCTAACGCGGGCGCTAACCGCTCCCGCTCTTCCGCTTCAAGGGACTCGATCAGTGCGGTTAACTCTGCTTTGCTCGCTTCGTCTAGTGTGCCCGCCAACTCGGCAGCGCGCAGTGCATCTAACCGGGCTTGCTTCTTATCATTCCATACTATATTCACCCATTCCTCCCTCACACTTGTTCTTGTTGCCCCCAATCGAACAAACGTCACTGTAGAGCGGCGTATTGCGTGAAACGTAAAACGTGAAACGTGAAACGTGAAACGTAATCACGCATCACGTTTCACGCATCACGTTTCACGCATTGGGTTGCTCATACCGCTACTCGAATCAGGCCGGCCAGACTCGGCGCTTGGGGCTGGAGGCGTTGAACTTCGCTGCGGTATTCGGCCTGGCGGGCCAGCCAGGTCCGATACACACTGGCCCACTCGCCAAAATCTAATACCCATATATCATGCCTGCCGCAACGCACGCCAAATCTCCGCTACCGAGGGCCGCTTGCCGTACATGAGCAGCCCCATGCGGAAGACCTTGGCCCCGGCCCACAAAGCCCCGCCGATGCCCAGGATCAACAGGATCAGGCTGAGGGCGATCTGGTAGAGTGGCACTTCGGTCATGCCCAGCCGCTGCAACATCATCACCGGCGAGGTGAGCGGTACGTAGCTGAGGATCTGGACCAGCAGCGAGTTGGGGTTCGTCCAGATGAAGCTGCTGACCATGAAGGGGATGGCTGTCAGGCCGGAGAAGATGCCGGCGATCTGCTGCCCCTCCCGTGCCGAGGTGCCCAGGGAGCCGGCGCTGGCCATCAGGGTGGCGAAGAGCAGGTAGCCCAGCAGGAAGTAGACCAGGGCCAGCACGATGGTCGCCACGTCCAGGGTGATGGCCCCGAAGAGAGCCAGGCCGGTTACGGCGATCCCGATCAGCGCCCAGCCGCAGCCGAGCCAGAAGAGGATCTGGGCCAGCCCCAGAGCTCCCAATCCCAGGATCTTGCCCGCCAGAAGCTCTATCGGTGTCAGCGAGGAGAGCAGGATCTCGATCACCCGACTCTCCTTCTCCTCGCTGACTCCCTGCAATAGAAAGCCCGAGGAGGTGAAGATGGCCATCACCAGCAGGATGGAGAAGGCGTAGGGGATGGCGATGTTGGCCACGAAGCTGGCGATGTCTTCGCTGCCCTCACCTTGCGGGGCGAGGGATACCGGCAGTAGATTCATGGGGGCGCGCACCCGGGCTCTGAGACCTTCGTCCACCTGCCCAGCCAGCAGGTGATCCACCAGGAAGGGACGAATCCGTTCCTCGCTCACGGAGATGGCCGTGGGAAGCCCCCGCCCCTTGCTGTAGCCGATCACCCGACCCGTGTCCAGATAGTCCCCCGGAATGAGCAGGAGGGCCTCGATCTCCTCGGCGAACAACGCTTCCCGCCCTGCCTCCTCGTTCGGATAGGGGATGAAAAGGTCCGCGTACTCAGGCAGGGGCGGCGTGAAGAGGCCAACCTGGTCCACGTAGCCCACCGCCTTTGGTGTTCCCACGAACTGTTGCTCGAGGAATTCGCCGGCCTGGCCGCCGAAGTAGGCGGACACGATCAGACCCACGATCCCCAGCAGGGGCAGAGCCAGGGTGGCGATGATGAAGCTGGGCCGTTTCAGGCTGACGATGAACTCGTGTCGTGCGACCTCCAGGATTTTACGCATCTTTCTCCTCCACAACCTGAATGAAGATCTCCTCCAGCGGCGGCGTGGCCACCTCGAAGCGCTCGACAGCGATCTCCCGCTCGACCAACTGGCGCAGGATGTCCTGGGGCAAGGCGTCGTCCTCCAGGATGATGAGGCGCTCCCGCTCGCGCTGCTCGATCCGCCGTGCCCCGATCAGGCCCTCCAGAGCCCCTGAGCAGCGCACCAGCACCGCGTGCTCGGCGTAACGGGCTTTGATCTCTTCCAACGGCCCGTAGAGCACCCGCCGCCCCTCGTCAATGAGCAGGATGCGGTCGCACATCCGCTCCACCTGGTTCATCATGTGGGTGCTGAGCACCACCGTCTTGCCGCGCTCCCGCAAATCTCGGATCAGCTCCTTGACCTGCTCGGTGCTGATGGGATCCAGCCCCTGGAAGGGCTCGTCCAGGATCACCACCTCCGGGTCGTGAACCAGGGTGGCCACCAGTTGCGCCTTCTGCTGCATGCCTCTGCTGAGGGCCTTCACCTTACTACCACCCTCGCCGCCGAGCCCCAACCGTTCCAGCAGCATCTCGGCCCGCTTGCGGACCAGCTTGCGATCCATCCCCTTTAGCACTGCCAGGTAGGTGAGGCAATCCATGAGCTTGAGATTGCGGTACAGGCCCCGTTCCTCCGGCAGGTAGCCGACGCGCTCCTGAGCTTCGGGGCCCGGGGAATGGCCCAGCAGGCGAATGACTCCCTCGTCGGGCTTGATGATGTCCAGGAGCAGGCGGATGGTGGTCGTCTTGCCCGCCCCGTTGGGCCCCAACAGCCCGAAGATCTCGCCCTGCTGGACTTCCATATCGAGGTGATCCACGGCCACCAGGCCGTCGAATCTTTTGGTCAAATTGCTGGTCTCGACAGCGATCATCTTTTTTTCTCCCTCATCTGTTTGCGAACCACACTCGATAGTCTTTGACGATTTGATGGTTGGGTGAATCCTCGTCCACAACCTCCAGATCGCAAAGCGGAAAGGCGTATTTTCTGCTTCCTCAGTCGAGAATCAATCGCGCCCGCTGGAAACGGGCCATCGCTGCCGCCAACAGTCCAAGGTCAAGCACCATGAGAACCGCTGCGGCAACGAGCACGATTTGTACCACATCGGCTCCCATCACCGCCTGAGCCAGGCGTGCCTTCCATTCGGCCGGCAGTGCCTGTACACCGAAAACGGGGACGAAGAGCAGCAGCATGATGGCGATGCTCATGGTCTGAGCGGCCTGCCGCACAGTGGAAGCCCGCAGGGAGACCAGAACTCCCACACCGGCCACCAGCCCTGAGGCCAGCAGACTCAACCCCATGATGCCCCCAAAGACGGCCGCCGGGTACAGCAGGAGTTCGCCCCGCCCGTGGGCCAGGTTCACCGTCACTAGCCCGACGAGCATAGCGGCCATCGTTAACCCCCACCCGTATCCCACGGCCGCGCTGACCTTGCCCGACAAAATCGCCCGGTCTGACAGGCGGCTGGCCAGCAGCGTTTCCAGCGTCTGCCGCTCGCGCTCGCCGGCAAAGGAGTCGGCGATGACGCTGGTCACCAGGAAGAGCGGCACCCACGCCCAGTAGATCAGCCCCTGCGGCGATTCCACCCAGGAGCGACCGGCTTGCAACGGCAGGAACACGCCAAAGACGCCAATCATGAGCAACAGGTTCCACGCCCCACCCCGCAGGCTGCCACGCTGGAGAAAGATCTCCTTCCACTCCTTCCACATCACTGTCCACACATCGGCTATCATCTTTCCTCCTCCATCAACGTCAAAAAGACTTCCTCCAGGCTGGCCTTACCCTTGCGTACCTCTTCCACCTCCGCGCCTGCGCTCACCATCAGGCTGACCAGGGGGGCAACGTCCGCCTCTCCGCGCAGGTCAATCAACAGGCGTTCGTTCTGCAGGTCGGCGGCAGCCACCTCCGGCCGTGCCCGCAGCAAAGCCAGCAACTTTTCATCGAACCCGCGCCCGATGACTTCGGCGCGGGGCGCACCGCTCCGCGCCCGCAATTCGTCGGGGTGGCCCACTGCCAGCAGTTTCCCCTGGCGGATCACACCTACCCTTGCGCACAACTTCTCCGCCTCCGCCAGGTTATGCGTGGTCAGAAAGACAGTCACCTTCTCGCGTGCGGCGAGAGCAAGCAGGTCCTCACGTAACGCGGCGGCCGCTACCGGGTCGAGGCCAGCCGTCGGCTCGTCCATGAAGATCAGGGATGGCCGATGCAGCAGGGTGCGGGCCACAGCCAGCTTCTGCTTCATCCCCCGGCTCCACGTCCTGACGCTCTCTTTGCGCCGCTCCCACAGACCCAAATGTGTGAGCAGTTCTTTGATCCGAGCCCGCCGCTCGTTGGTCGGCAGGTGCCAGACGCGGCCATAGAACTCCAGGTTGTCTTCGGCACTCAATCGCTCATAGAGGCCGGGGTGTTCGAGCAATGCTCCTGTCCTTAAACGAATCCCATTGGCCTGGGTCCTGGTATCGAAACCCAACACCTCGGCCCGCCCGCCCGTCGGCTCTAGCAGGCCCAGCAGCAGGCGAATGGTCGTCGTCTTCCCGGCCCCATTGGGGCCGAGGAAGCCAAAGATGATGCCGGTCGGCACTTCCATGGTGAGACTGTCCACCGCTCGTACCGTGCTAAAATCGCGGGTGAGGTTCTCGGTGTGAATTGCTATGTCATTCATGTAAACCCTCCACAGTGGGTTTTTTACAATTCCTGTCGCGCAAACACTACCAGCGCTATTCCCAGGCAGGCGATTATCCCTGCCAGGCTGACGGCTACCGCGCCCCAGGCCGGCTCTCCGGTCCCGGCCATCAGTACTCTCGCCCATTCCAGCAGCGCCGTAGGCATGTAATCTCCGAGGCGGGGCAATGCCCCCAGGATGGCCACCACGAAAACCGCTCCCAGCCCCAGGCCACCAGCCAGCACCTGGCTGCGGGTAATGGTGCTGCCCAACAAGGTCACCGCCAGGTAGAACTCGATGAACAGCGCCAGCAGCAGGTTCATCTCCACGAATCGGGCTTGCCCGATTCCCTTGAACAGCACGATGGTATAGTAGTAGCAGGCCAGCCCGGCCAGGGCCAGGGACAGGGCGAAGAGCAGGGTCAGGGCCACGAACTTGGCCAGCAGGAAACTGGCTCTGGAGGCCGGCTTGCTGAGGACCATCGCTGCCGTGCCTCGCTCTTTCTCACGGGCTAAGGCGCCCATAGCCAGCAGCACGGCCAGCAACACCCCGAACTGGCTGGTGTTCTTCACGTGCTGAAAAAGGGCGTCCTGGGCGGTGGGCGGGGGAATCTCGATCACGACCCCGCCAGTGCCGCCCAGGCTTTTCATCAGGTCGGGCAGCATTTTCGCGCTCAGCGGGGACAGGAATCCGAAGAACAGGAGCACTGCCGCCACCGCCACCAATCGCCGCGAGCGCCACTGTTCCATCAGTTCTTTACGCAACATTGCCAGGAAGATCATCGGATACCCTCCCTATTCACCAGGTGCAGGAAGACGTCCTCCAGTGTAGGACGGACCAGCTCGTAGCGGCTCAGGATGAGCTGGCTCTGTGCCACCAGGGATAACAACTCGCGCCGCGCCTGGGCTCTGTCGCCGACGTGCACCCGCAAGGCCCGGCTTTGGCGCTCCACCTGGCTCACCCAGGGCACGCCCTCCAGGAGGCGCACGAAGTCCATCACCTGGGCCTGCTGGTTGTCCCCCTCGTCCCAGCTCAGCTCGAAGACGGGCGGCGCGTAGCGGTCCTGTAGCTCCTCACGATTGGCTTCGACCACCAGCCGCCCGCGGTCAATGATGGCCACCCGGTCGCACACCCGCTCCACGTCGGCGAGGATGTGGGTGGACATGAACACGGTGGCCTGTTCCCGCAGTTGCTCGATGAGGGTCAGCACGTCGCGGCGTCCCTGCGGGTCGAGGGCCGAGGCCGGTTCGTCGAGGATGAGCACTGAGGGACGGTTGATCAGGGCCTGGGCCACCCCCAGGCGCTGCCGCATCCCCCGCGAGTACCCGCCGATGCGACGGCGACGCGCTTCTTGGAGGCCTGCCAGGTCCAACAGCTCGTCCACTCGTTTCTTCCGCTCGGTGTCAGACAGCCCAAACAGCCGCCCCACGTAGTCCAGGAACTCAGCCCCGCTCATCCAGGGGTAGAAGGCCGGCTCTTCGGGGAGATAGCCGATCAGGCGGCGGGCCGCTTCCCCGTCGGCGGTCACCTCGTGCCCGGCCACCCAGCCTCGTCCCCTGGTGGGCCTGGCCAGCCCCACCAGCAGGCGGATGGTGGTGGTCTTGCCGGCCCCGTTTGGCCCCAGAAAGCCAAAGATCGTGCCCGCTTCGACAGCCAGGTTCAGGTCCTTCAGGGCCGCTATCTGCCCGTAGGTCTTGGATAGCCCCTCACAGCGGATAGCTATGCCTTTTCTTTCAACGTCCATCATATTCTCCTGCGATGTGCAGTTACGCTTCACGCTTTACGTTTTACTTCCTACTCCTCCTCGCGCCCCAGGAGGAAGTAGGCCACAGGCCCCAGGATGCTGAAGATGACGATGATCACCAGCCAGGCCCAGCGGTCCAGGTAGCGGGTGCGGGGGCGGCGCGCCCAGTCTACCAGGGCGAAGATCATCAGCCCCAGTTGCAGTATCGCCAACGGTGCGATCAGAAGCCACCTCTCGTCCATTTTCGCCTCCTTTGCTCTCTCATGTGCCAGGCACTTCCACAGGCTTCTTGAGGGCGATAGTGCTTCCAAGCCAGATGAGGTCGCTCAATCGGTCGGCTGTTCGCAAGTGCCTGGCACGTTGATGGTTGCCCATAGATTATACTACTGAAATCTGGCAAAGACAAGTGCCGAGGCATCCGCCTAGAAACCACACGCTTCGGGGATCTGGCACTCACTGCACTCGATGATCTCCAGTTGCTCCGGTGCCTTGATGGGCATTTTGCGATTCTCTTTTCCCTCGGCCTTCTCGATCTTGCCGTGAAGCCGCACGCACTTGCCCTCGAACACCGCGCTGAGGCCGCCCTCGGGGAGGGGATCGTACAAGTTCTTCACGTATAACCAGCCGTAGAAGAGCCCACAGCAGTGGTCAATGTCCGGCACCGAGGGGTCGAGCACTAGGAAGAAAAGGGTGCGGGCGGGATTGGCGCTGCGCACGAAGTTGACCTTGCCCTCCACACACACCTCTTGATCCAGGAAGGCCGGGGTTTCGTACCAGGTGATGCACTCCCCTTCGGCCAGGGGGCGGGGAGTGGGGATGGGAGTAGCCGTTGGCTGCTCGAGGGTGGGCTCAGCAGTTGGCGTGGCTGGCACCGCTGTGTCGGTGGGCGCTTCGGTCGGTGGCGGGGTGGCCTTTGGCTCCTCAATGGTCGGCTCAGCCGTTGGCGTAGCTGGCACCGCTGTGTCCGTGGCTGAGGGAACCACCTTTGCCACTGGCTCGGTGGGCTCCTGGCGCTCTTTCCCTGCGCAGGCAGCGATAGTCAACAGGAGCAGACAGGCCACCAAAACCTCAACGATCCAGACTTTTCTCATTGTTACCTCCTGTTCTGAAAAGGCTACACTCTAGACAAAACCGATTGCATGGCCGGAAGTAGTGACTCTAGTCCCATCCCCTGTATCGCTTCGGGGACCCTTCCCTTCAACAACGCCTGGCCCAGGGCCGACAACCGGAACTCCCGCAGGTCTTCCAGATAGGGGTTCTCCGACAGTTCATCCCGCACAATCCGCCCGTCGCGCAAGGCCACAATGCGATCGGTGGAACGGGCCACGGCTGGGTCATGGGTCACTACGATTACCGTCATGCCTTGTTGCTGGTTCAACTGTCGGAACACCGTCATCACCTCCGCCCCGCTGGCTGAGTCCAGGTTGCCGGTGGGTTCATCGGCCAGCAGCAGGCGAGGCTGATTGGCCAGAGCGCGGGCGATGGCCACCCGCTGGCGCTCGCCGCCGGATAGTTTGGCTGGCAGGTAATCGGCTCGCTCAGCCAGCCCCACCTGCGCCAACAGTGCTTCGCTTCGCTCTCGTCGGGCCCTGCGGGGGATAGGACCTGCCTGCATGGGCACCTCCACGTTCTCCCTCGCGGTCAGCGTGGGGATCAGATTGTGCATTTGGAAGACGAAGCCCACCGTGCGACTGCGGAAGCGATCCAGATTTCGCACTTCGGCCAGCCGCTCCCCGGCCACGTAGACCTCGCCCGACGTGGGGCGATCCAGCGCCCCCAGCAGGTTGAGCAGCGTGCTCTTGCCGCTGCCAGAAGGCCCCATGACAGCCAGGAATTCGCCCTCCCGCACGGTCAAATTGACCCCATCCAGGGCGCGCACTTCTGCACCGTCGCCATAAACTTTGGTCAAATCGCGGGTCTCAACGATCCAGTCCATAGTACACCTCCTGTCTGTCACTCATACCGCAGTGCTTCTATCGGCTGAAGCCGCGTTGCTCGCCAGGCTGGGTAGAGGCCGCCCAGCGCACCCAGCACCAACGCCACAATCAGGCCCGTAGCGAAAGCAGGCGGGCCAAGACGGCCCACAAAGGCCCCTTTGAGAGCCGGGCTCAGGTTGATGAGTGCTACCAACCCTGCTCCCAGGAGGCAACCCACCAGACCTCCGGCCAGGCTCAAGGCCAACGACTCCTGAAGGATGAGCCCCAGCACCTGGCGCTTTTGCCAGCCCAGGGCACGCAACGTGCCGATCTCCCGCGTGCGCTCCAGGACGCTCATCAGCATGGTGTTCATTGTACCGAGCGCCCCAGCCAGCAAGCCAATGAGGGAGACTGCCCCAGCAATTGTCTGGAGGTTCTTGATGTCGGGTGCGTTCTGGGCAAACTCGGACGACCGGTAGGCAGCCACGTCCGGAAAACGCTCCTGTATCTTCTCGATCAGCGCGTCTACTTCTCCGATGGCCTCTAGCCGGACTTTGACTTGATACAAGCTCACCTGATCTCGTTTCTTGAACAGCCGCTGCGCTTCGGCGAGGGGAAGGACGGCTCCCGCGTCCTCGTAGGCCACGCCGGTCTCGTAAACGCCAGCGATGCGATAGCGCTGACCTTGCAGTATCAGTTCATCGTCCGGGCCCTTGTCGAAGAAGCCGGCTGCCATGCGGCCCAGCAGGACCTCGTCATCCCCCTGCAGCGACCTTCCTTCCACGATCCTGAAATGTTGGATACCGGCCCCTTGCGGCTCCATCCCCATCACCAGGAACAAAGGTCGTTGCTCAACAGGGAGAACGTTGAACAACAGGCCGGAGACCCACTCCACCTCCGGCATGGCGGCGATGGCCTCTCCCACTTCCTCACCCAGGGCGCTGAAAGACATGTCAGCGATCCCGTCCTGCATGAGGGTGAGATCGGCCCCGCCACCGGCTGCCATCCCGGTGATCTGGGCGGTCATGCCGTCGGCCAGGGCCAGCAGGGCCACCACCACGGCCACGCCAATAGCGATACCAGCCAAGGTCAACAGTGTGCGTCCTTTTCGTCGCCAGAGATTTTTCAGCACCATTGCTACACCTCCTGAATGGTAGATTGGTAAAGATGAACTACTGCGGCGCGCAGACCGCGAAGTACTTGGGCCAATCTATCTGCACCAACTGCAGGACGTTGCCGTCCGGATCGGTGAACAGGGCAATGCGACTGCCCCACAGGGTGTCGTGGGGCTCCTTGAGAAAGCGGACGCCCCGTTCGCACAGCGTCTGGTAAACCTCGTCCACGTCCCGCACCAGGAAGTCCATGCAGGGTGTATCTTCCTGCACGTCGGTTGTGCGGCCTGGCACCAGGCCGATTTCCACCCCGCCGCAGTCGAAGCCGGCGTAGGTGGAGAACTGGTACTTCTTCTGCAGCCCCAGAACGTTTTCGTAGAAATCCGCCGCTCGTTCCAGGTCGGCCACGGTAAAGGTCACGTCCCATACCCTGGTAATCATCGCTGCACCTCCTATTGATGTTTTCTTAAACAATGAACATAGTGAGGGCGATAAGAGCCAATCGTCTTGCGCCCGTTCGGCTTCCCATGAGCTAACCTCCCCCACTGCTTGATGCCAAGACCCCGAATAGCGTGCTGACTCTCCTCGCCAGCACAGCCAGCAAGACGGTCACGGCAATGGCAACGACACCGCCAGCGATCATGTAGGGCATCCTGGAACCCCCAACGATTGAGAGCAGGCTGATGGTGGCTCCACCGGAAACGGCGTTCGTTAATGCATGAAGCAGTACGGGGCCCGCCAGGTTCCGCGTGTACCTGAAGTAGGCGCCTTGCACAACCGCGAAGAGGAAGCCCGAGGCGAAGTGGAACGTCATGCTGCCAAGGTTCAGGGGGACAATCCACCCAACGATGTGCCACAGGCCGAAAAGGAGGGCCTGGAAGAATATGGCCTTCGTCGGCCCCACAACGCTGCTCATCTTGGTCTGTATGTATCCTCTGAACAATGCCTCCTCCGCCAGTGCGACGGCGAAAAGCTGAGACGGCAAGTAGAGGAGAAAGTAGAGCACATCATAGCCCTTGAAAGGGTTCACGCCCGTTGCGATGGCAGTGAAGCCCAGTGTCGTCACGAAGCCAAAGGTGACATAAAGAAACAGGCCCAACGCCAGATGCCTGGGCAGCTTTTGCGAACTGAACCCGAAAGAAGAAGGCGCATAACCCTCGGCCAGAACCATTGTGAGCAGCACGAGAAAGGTTAGCGGAATCTTCTCGTCCAAGGACTCGAAATACAGGTTGTGCAGGAGTCTGACCGCCATGGGCAGGGCAAACAGCAGAAGGCTAAGGCCCAGGGCAGGCCACAGAGCTTGGCCTGGGAACTCGCGCAAGGGCTTTGTCCGAGCTGTGCGCCGGTACCACAGATACAACGGCAGCAAGAGTATCAGCGTGGCATCATAGTTGAGGGGAAAGGCGTAGCGACACCCAAGGTCTTTGAACAGTTGATACAGCGCTGGGTCAATAACGGCTAACGCGGCTGCTAGGACGCAGAATATCCCGATTGCCATCAGGAGCATCCTAAGCTCCATCTTGGTATTCATCTCAACCTCCTTGCCAGACACGTACTTCAACATACATCCTTGTCAAATCTGCAGTTGCCGTCGCCGACCGAGGACAGCCAATCCAAGTAATGCGATGGTACAGGTCAGATAAATCAAGGGCATGGCTGTGCTGACGGATTGACCGCACACTCCCATAAAATCCAGGAGTGGCACCCGATTCAGCGGGCCGATGTACCACAGCACTGTGTACACTACCTCGAACAGTTTACTGCTGCTGCTCCAGCAACCCAGCGCCAGGGCCAGCGACGGGATGAATAGCGCACCGACCATCCAGGCCAGCAGGCTCGCCCAATCACTGGTCAGCACCAACCGCACCACCACCCCACTCCCCGCTAATACAGCCACAATCACACCTGCCAACCATGTGGCCGGAAGTTGGCGGCGGAGCGGGTGAGGGGCAATGAAGACGAGTTGCTCGGTCTGCTGCCGTGCCTCGCGAGTGCCCATGGCCGACCAGATCAGCAACGGCCAGATCCAGGCCACAGGCAGTATGAACCGTCGCGCCACATCCATAGCGCTGAACAGACCGGCAACAATCAATCCCGCTGAGACCGCGTACCACCGGGGGTGATGTTCTTTCAGCATCAGGCGCAGTTCGGCCAGCAATACCTGCCTGAAGCGCATCGACGCCGTCGCGGGTCGCGTCAAGTGAACAGGTGCAGGAAGGAGTACCTCCGCTTTGGGGATGGTCTCGGGTTCGCCGTCGGGCTGCAGAGGCTTTCGCCCCCCGCCCGATGAAACACGTCCCGCTGCCGGAGCCCGGAGGGCCAGTCGAGAAAAAAGACCGCCAGCGGGGTCAAAACGGTTGAAGAAGAGCGCGGCCATCAGGGCCATCCCCAAGGCGACGCCCACCCACGCCAGGCGTTTCAGAAGGATGTCAGGCGTCCAGGCAATGCCTTCCCAGCGAAACTTTTGCAACTCACGCCCAAACGGTGTGTAACCGAAGTTTTCAAGCCACTGGATGAACGGGGTTCTTACTCTTCCCAATGGGGCGAAACCCACGCCAAAGCTCCCGGTGTAATCTGGGAACGCAGGGCTGAGCGCGGCGGTTATGCTGGACCGAAGGACTGTTATCCCCAACACATCCGTACCGGTCCAATCTGGCAGGTCAAATACGCTGGTCGCCAGGAAGAAGTAGACGACGTTGCCAAAGCCGCCGCGCAGTCCTGGAATCGTTTCAAACAGCAACGCCATGGCTGCCACCACCGCCATTGTCGGCAACGTGATAAGCAGGAACGGCGAGAATAGCGGCCACAGCTCAATGTGCATCTCTTCGCCGCGGATCAGTTGCATGGCTAGGGCAGCCAACGCGAGGACCCCAACCATGGCCGCAAGCGTGGCGAAGTTGCTCAGCCATTTGCCCAAAGTGTAGAAGGCTTTGCGGAGAGGGGTTGCGGCGATGATCTCTCCCACACCCGTTCGTTGATCTCGCTCCACGGCGTTCTTGACTAGGTAGAAGCCGAAGTACCACAGAAACAACGTGGTCAACAGAGCGACTAGGCTACCGATCCAGGCCGAATTGTACACGCCGCGGTAACCGTCCAGATCCAGGGTAACGTAGTCGGCGTTGGTGGCGGGAACGAAGAAGTACCCTGCAACAATCGTAAGCCCCAGGCTGATCAAGAAGCTGTAGCGCCGCACGCGCTCCAGGAAGTCGGCCCGCACCAGGTGGTAAATGACGTGCAAACTTTTCATCTACCACCTCCATCCCTGCCGGTCGCGATCCAATGCAGGTAGGCATCCTCCAGGGCAGGTGGTACGGATCGCGCCTCGGGGTCGGGGGGCGCCTCGGAGATCAAACGCACATGTACGCCGTCGCTTCGCCGGACCGCGCTGCTAATGATGTGGCGCTGCCTGGCAGCGGTCAGATCAGCGCTAGGAATCATCCATTCCCATACCTTGCCCTCGACCGAACGCAACAATACCTCGGGGAGCGCGTGCCGCAGCAAATGCCCTTGGTTCAAGATAGCAATCTCAGTGGCCGCAGCCTCTACATCCGACACGATGTGCGTCGAGAGGATCACGATGCGCTCGCCAGCCAGATCGGACAGCAGATTGCGGAAGCGCACTCGCTCTTCGGGGTCCAACCCAGACGTCGGCTCGTCCACAATCAGCAATTGCGGATCGTTGAGCAACGCCTGAGCGATGCCAACGCGTTGTTTCATGCCGCCCGAATAGCTGCCCAACGGGCGCTTGCGCACCTCGACCAGGTTGACCACCTGGAGCAATTGGTCAATGCGCTTGCGGGCTAACTTGCCGTCCAACCCCTTCATGGCGGCCAGATATTCCAGAAACTCGACTGCATTGAGGTTGGGGTAGACGCCGAAGTCCTGGGGCAGGTAGCCCAGCACAGTCCGCAATTCGTCGGGCGATTTGGCGATGTCGGTGCCGTTCCAGGTCACTTTTCCTTCAGTTGGCCTAGTAACGGTGGCCAGGATGCGCATCAGGGTGGATTTGCCGGCGCCATTGGGTCCCACCAGCCCTAACACACCAGGGCCCAGTTCCAGGCTGAAATCCCGCAGTCCCCAGATCTTGCCTCTGTACAGTTTGCTTACCTCGTCAATGACCAGCTTCATCGTTCTTATCCCCACACGCTCAGCGATCCCGCACGCAGCGGTAGCCGTGGCGGGGGTTTCCCCAATCCTTTGGCTGGTAAGCGATGGCTCCGCCGTACCGCCCCCCACCGGTGTAGGGGACGTACCAGGCTTCTTCGGCGTCGTATTCGTCCGCCGACCAGTAGTAGATGGGCTCCTCGTCCGGGGCCCACAGCGGGCTGTCCTTGTTGGGTTGCTTCTCACAAGTGGCACTATCGGATTCGCCGTCCCAGGCACACCCGGCGTTTTCGCCACCGCGGACGAGGGAGCGGACGATCTCGTCGGTGGTGGGCATGTGCCAGATGTCCTGCGGCTCGGCCATCAGGGTCGTGCCATCCTGGCTCAGGTAGCGACAGAGGCCGGTCCTCTCCATGTCCTCCTGGATGGCGTGTCGGTGCTCGTAGCCCGGCTTGTCCCCCAAGCCTAGCGGCGGCACACCGTAGAGGGCGAGACGATCCCACGAAGGATACCCGCCCGAAGGCTGCTTCCAGTTCCAGCCCGGGCCTTCTGGAGCCCAGATCAGTGACACGCCGTTGCCCTCGATCAGCCGTGCGCCGCGGGCGCCGTCGTCCACGCGGGTCAGCAGCAAGGGGGCAAAGTAGGCCGAGACGCCGATCACCACCAGCAGCGGGATGCCGACGGCCAGGACGTAGCGCCCCCATTCGCTTCGCTCAGGGCATGGGTTGCGGCGAAGCCAGGGCTTCGGCTGTGTCCAACCCTCATCGTGCCGCTGCCGGCGGTAGCGCCATTCCAGGAGGAACAGCGCGCCGGTGAGGATGAGTAAGCTGCTGACCGGGAATGTGCCCAGAATCCATGTCAAGGACAGCCAACCCCGCGCGGCAGCCAGCCTCCACCACCAGGCGGTGAAGGCCACACCGATGACAATGAGCAACCAGCCTCCGGCGCGGGGCCAGGTCAGCGCCACCAGCGTTAGGGCCAGACAGGCAGCGGCAGGGATCAGATAGCGTATGGGATAGGGGAACGGCAGCCCCCAGCCTTCGTAGTACATCTCTCCCACGCCCCAGTAGGTCCAGAACGTGGTGGTCAGGATCACCAACGCCGTGGCGACGTAGCCGGGGAGCTTGCGTTTGAATTGCGAATGATGCATGGCGCACCCCCTTTGTATTTCTCTACGAAGATCTGGATTCGTAACCAGCCCAGAGGCTCCTGGGTGTAAATCACCAGCGACGTCGAAATGTCCTTAAGCCCCAAAAGCCAACGATTCCAAAAGGCAGAAGAATCATCTCTACTATCCATGCCCCAAGAGTCGTAAGATTCTGCACTCCATACGTGATTTGGATAGACCCAGCTATTGCGTCTAGGGCAGTCTTGTAGAAAAAGGATATCCAAAACCACTTCCATTCCCTGGTCCGCACTGCGTAGATAATAAGAACGCATGAGAAGGCATGCAGTAGAACAACTACGAGCCTCTCAACAATCGGGATGGGAATGTCCAGAAGCGAAGCTTTCGCAGAAGTTGCCAATTGCAGCAATTCTGGTGGAAGCTTGTCAGGAATCAGAATAATCAAGAGAATAACAAGAAAGGAATAGGCCCCCAGCAAAAAGGCTTCTATCGCTCCGAAACCTAAGCCAAATCCGACCGCTTCTCTCCAGTTAACGGTGCGTATTCTCCTGATGTGAGCAAATCCAAGGGTGGCTCCACACTCAAAGATCCCTGTCAACAGACCGATATACAACCACAATAGGGGTTCCGAGAAGTACCTGGGCAAAAGGGCCCGGACATTACCTATGATTGTGGACATTGGGATGGCAGCGATGGATTTCAGAACGTTTCCTGCCACCCACGCCAGAGCACCCCAGAAAAAGAGTGCTGAAGCCACTTTGCTGCGCCGCTTCCAATAGACCACTGCTACCAAAGCGATGGCCATCATTCCCATACCCGATAGAAGAAATAGGGGGTTCATTCTTTTACTTCTCCTTCCATACACTTACGGATAACCCTGTCCTCAAAGCTCACACACGCGGCGGTAGCCGTAGCGGGGGTTTCCCCAGCTTTATAGAAGATGCTCAGGATCACAAGGGATTCGTCGTGCCTTCCTCCCTTGGCTTTGGAAAGTTCCTCATCCAGTCAATTGAACTATCCGGCAGGATTCAACGTAGGCGCCACAAAACAGCAGGACAAAGGCGAGCAGCAGAAAGACCTTTTCAGATTTGGTTAGTTTGACCTCTCTCCATCTTTTCTGCTCGCTATGATCGTCTTGCGGTCAGAGTACCAGAGTGTGAACTTGAACGATACGACGGCTGCCAGCAGATAGGCAGAAAACTCCAGAAGTCCTGAGCGGTGAAGTATGTCAAACATGCCCACCAGCCGATAATGGAGAGGTGGGGCGGCGGTGGCAACACCAAACGACCAGGAGCCCGTTATCACGGCAAATAGGATCGTGAGCCCCCAGAACGCCGTGTATCCTATCGGCACAAACCTTTCCTTGACCAATCTGGACTGTTGCGCAAGTAGATTACAGGCGATAATGAGGGTTGTCGGAATGAGGTTATATCCAAATATCTGTAGCGTTGAAACCCACACATGGGGTGAGAACTGGAGCCGACTGATGATCGGATGTTTCCCTCGGAGGATCCCTTCAGGCAATAGATAGTAGCTTAATACAGTTACCGATACGTAAAGCAGGAAGAAGGAAACGTACATCCAGCCAATGCGTCGGTAAATCCTCTCGTCCGTAACACCATCGGTGATTTTTCTGAGCAGATTCATCTTCTCACCTCCGATTACAAAATCACTTTCTCTGGCCAGGGCTCTTGCTTTGAAGTTCCCCAGAGCTGGCTGATGTATTCTATTGAGAACAAGTCCTGCAATACGTGGAGCCAATATGTGCCGTTGTCGGAAAGAACGATCTCATCCCCATCGTCCTTCTTCAAGAATCCGAGGAGAGAGAATAGCGTCATGTACTTTCCGTAGACCCTGTCAAATTCCTTGCCAAATCTTTCCTGGAAATCGCTTCTTTTGAACCTCGTCTCATAGATCCTCCAGTAAAGCCAGCCTGCCATTTGCATGTTTTCTGTCAGATCAAGTGACAGGGCGATTGGCATCCTCCCATTTTCGAGGGCCTTGATATACTCTCGAACATTGAACGTGTTGAGGTAAAAGACATCCTTCAGGTAAGATCCTCCGCTGGCACCCAGGCCAACGTAGAGGGGCACGGTCACGGAACAATATCTTGGAACCCCTGGCCTGGTGAAGGCCCAAACCGAGGTTCTTTCAAAGCCTGCGGCATAGAAGATCCTCTCCAGGATGCCCAGCATCTTTCTTCTCTTGAAGATGCTGGAGATGCTGTGGTTGCTTTCCCTAGCACTCCGTCCCAGTTTGGTATAAGGGAATTTGAAAAGCGGGTAAGCGGCAACCTGATCAACGCCCATTTCAACCAGGGTGTGGCCAGCTTGCTCAATCTCGCTGTAGGTTTGACCAGGCAAGGCGAAGATGAAATCCGCATTGACACACTTGAATCCGTTGCTCACAGCTCGACCGACTGCTCTCACGACGTGCTTGACAGAGTATGGCCTGTGGAGGGCCTTCAAGTGGTAGTCTTGAAGAGCCTCTACCCCGATACTCAGGTGCCCCACTCCGAGGGAGCTAATAGCCTTGAGACTATCCAAGGTCAAATCATTGGGATGGCTCTCCAGGTGTATATCGCACTGCATATTGAAGGACTCAAAGATGTGTCGCAGAATCTTGTCGAGCCCGCTATAGAGCATGGTGGTGGGGGTTCCGCCACCGATGTAAAAGGAAGTTACAGGCTTATTGCCAATCAGCTTAGAATAGATGTCAATCTCTTTCTTAACAGCGTTGGTATACCTTTCCGCTACCTCAGGGTGATAAATCTCTTTGTTGTAAGGGCAGTAAGGGCAGATCTGGCGGCAGAAGGGGATATGGAGATAAAGGCCGAATTCGTCTATGTCCTGAAGCCTGCTCTCGAGCAAGGGGATCTTGCTTTCCAGGGCAACATGACTCTGTTTGGTCAACAATCTCTTGAGTTGGGTTCTAAGGAAGCCGTCGAGCCACATCACAATCCCTCAATCCTACTTCTTTCTCAAGTCCCATAGCAGCAGGGAAGGTAGGTACCCTGTTAACGTAATCCTCCCACGCCTGACCGAAGTGTCGGGCCAGGGCCTGCTCCTCCAGACGTGCTCGCCAGACCATGCTGGGCAGGAAGGCGACGAAGGTGAACAGAATGCCTAAGGCGCTTCGCAGCAAGAAATCGAGTCCCAGCATGGTGATGGCGAAGCTGACGTACATGGGGTGTCGCAACCAAGCGTAGACGCCGCCCGTAACCAGTTCCGTCACCGGCTCGATCTCGCCGCCGAAACCTCGCTTCAGGGCAAGGAGCGAGAGCAGGTTGATGGCCAGCCCCAGTCCAAACAATGGATAGCCTATTGCCTGTGCTGTCGCTTTGGCTATCGGCAGTTGCCATAAGGGCAGTACAGCGACGTTGAGCAATCCCACCAGCAGCATGATCAGATGCGCTTTCTTCTCTAGTTGGTCTTTCATATGCATTCCCTTTGAGGTGCAACGCACTTCGAGAAAAAAGTGCGTTGCACCTGGCCTACTTTCTAGATCGTCGCCAGCAGATCAGGAACAGGATTCCCGCTGCCAACGGGGGCAGGCCCAGGGTCAGGCACATGAGCACCAGGCCCGAGGCGCTGAAGTTTGCCAGGAGAAATGCGCGCACGATGAAGCTCAGGGCCACGAGACCCTCCAGCGCCAGCAGCGCCCCTCCGATGCCCTCCCAGCGCCAGGCTACCAGCGTGCTCAGGGTGAATATGCCTCCTGGCACCAGGATGTGCATCAGCCAGTTGAATGGGCCGGCGTTCTCAACGTACGCTGAGCCGATCCCGAACCACAGCCAGAAGACGATGGCGATGATCATCAAGACCCGGGCCACTGAGCGCAGCCAGGCATATTGAACCTGAGTCATGTTCGTCTCCCTGTTTCCGGTTTGCTGGTACGGAAGCCCAATACAAAAGCATAGATCGAGATCATGAGTAGTGGGATATGCAGCACCCCCATCCACCAAGCTGATGGCATCACAACAAACCACACCAGCATGTTCACTGCACCGAACAGCATCCCCACAAAGCTCGTAACCCTGAGCACGGCCGGGTTAACCGTAGGATGATACAGCGTCATCACGGCCAGAATCACCGGCGTCATCATGCAGTAGGTTAGGCCAGACTCATTGGTCAGCAGGCGCGCTGGGCTGAAATCGGGCGACATGGTGCTGGTATCTATGGGAGCCAGAAGCGCCAGAAGGGCCAAAGGGGCCACCCACCATTTCCAGGGTGGCCGCTGGCGAGGGGTGAAGTCGTTTCTCTCGGCGAAGGTTTCCCAAATCCAGAGCAGCGCTACAACCAGGATGAGCGCCAGATTGCCAGAGATGATAACCAGCCCGTATGTATCTGTCAGGGCCGTGTGCTGAAAACAGGCCACAGCGACGTACAGCAGGGCTACATATCCGTTGAACACGCCTCTGATCCTGTTCCCGAGGACCATCAGGCCCACAATCAGCACAACGGGTATGGCCTTTGCGATAGGCATCAGAAGGGGGAAGCTGTAGATCAGGGGGTGTGACAGTGCCTCCAGCATGAGGTCCATCCATTCCCGTGGATCGTAGCCCTTGGATGCGTATTGGCGGATGAAGAACAGGAGTACCAGCAACGGATAGAACCACCATTTCCTTGTGACTGCATCCAGCTTTGTTTGCATTCCCTCCCTCGTCATGCTCGTCTCCTTCCTAGAGTCTATAGGCCGTCGCTAAACAACAGCCCCTTTGTGCTTCTATTAAACCACAAAGGGGCTGCCATTACAAGAGCAAAAACTGCCAAAAACCGCCAATGGTGCGTCAAACGTCATGCGTCAAACGTCAACAGCATTTGACGTTTCACGTTTGACGTTTCACGAGGCTAGTCTCCATCTCCTCCAGCGCCCTGGCCACGCCGCGAATGGCCCGACGGCGGGCGCGGTTGAAAGTGCCCTCGCCGACGTAGAGCTTGGCCATGATGTCGCGGTTTAGCTCCCCCAGCACGTAGGAATCGTGCAGGATGACATACTGGTGCCATTCCCGCGTGGGAGGCGAGGGTTGTGGGCCGGGCGGCTTCAGTTTCTCCAGGGCAGTGGTCAGCACGTCCTGCAAAGCCCTGCCTCGGTCGAGGTGGGTGACGAAGCTGTCTTCTTTAACGTCGAGGTGTGCCTGCACGATGCGCAGTTGAGCCAACTGGTGCTCTCCCAGATAGGCGTAATCGTACAGGTGCCGCAGGGCGTCCTCCACCAGAGAGACCAGCTCCCTCTCGCTCATCCCCTCCAGGGTGGGCGGCTTGGCCTCCAGCATCTCTTGCATCCTGAGCCTCAGCTCCCTCTCCCGCTGGCGAAACTCCGTTACCAGGGCGTCTATCTGCTGCACGCTTTTCTCCTGCAGACGCACGTTGTGCACCACGCTGGCCACCCTCTGCGCCAAATCGTCCAGCAAGTCCAGGTCGTCCTCGGTGTAGGCGCTCCCCGTGGTCTTCGGACCTAGAACGACGGCTCCTATTTGTTCGCCGCCATAGTGCATGGGCACCAGCAGGACCATGCCTGCGAGCTGGGGAGAGTCCAGGGGAGGGCAAAGGGCAGTTATCTCGTCTGTGGCCAACGCCTGGACGGCGATGCCAGTGCCCTGTAGGTCTGTTGGGTGGGCGGCGACCATGGCGAAGCCCTGAGCTTCCCGCAAGGCGATGAAGCCTTGGCCCGCGTCCAGGGATCGGCAAAGGGTCTGGATAATGACCTGCAGTTGGTCTGGTAGATCGTGGCCCAGAGCCGCCTCGCGGGCGAAATCCCGCAAGTTGGCCCTCAGTTCGCGGTGCTGCTGCCGATAGAAGAGCCGATCCAGGTAGGTCCGAGCCCAGTCGTAGAGGGAGTGAGAGACAATGGCCAGAATGATCACGAAGATGAAGGCGATGAAGGGGACATCGTAGACGACATAAGAGATGAGGGCGACCAGCAGGTACACGCCCGTGACCGAGCCAATGGCCAGGGAGGTGTAGAGGAAGTCCCGCCCGATGGCTCGTCCCTCGATGAGGGCGTTGTAGCGGGCCACGCCGTAGCCGAGGAGGGCCACTCCCGTGCCCAGGCTGAGGGCATTCACCAGCGTGGGGGTATCCAGCCCCAGCCAGGTGGACAGGTTGGCATAGCCTCCGCCCAGGATGGCCAACGCGGTGGCCCACAGCAGCAGAGCAAGTTGTCGCTGGAGGGTGGGGCCTTGAGCCCGTTTCCAGCTCAGGCGGAGGTTGTAGAAAGCAAGGGCGGGGACCACGATCAGGAAGAGGCCAAAGAGGGGGAAAAGGGGGCCGGGGCTTTGGGCGCTGTTGTAGATGGCCGGTTTCATCGTCGCCCCGGCGAACACCCAGGGGGTATAGGCTTCCATGGCCACGAAGTTCAGGGTGAGCAAGTAGACGAGGATGACCAGCGGGCGCTGTTTTTGGGCCAGCTTGCTCGGTAGGAGGGAAACGCTCAAGTGGAACCAGAAGGGAGCCGCAAAGGCGGCGCTCCACCCCCACCACCAGGGTAGAGCGCCCTGCTCTGGTGACACGTTGATGTAGGTCAGGGTGTTCAAGAAGGAGCCGGAGAGGGACCAGAGGGTAGCGCCGGCCAGCCAGGAGACCCTGCTTCGCGGGCTGTGGGTGACGATGTAGAACCCCAGCCACAGCGAGAGAGCCAGGCAGAGGAAGTTGACGATGGACGTCAGGGTGAATAGAAAGGATTCCACAGTTGCGATGACATCCGTTGGTGCTTAATCATACCAAAC
>Ga0194112_10003223_pt1 | contig 22898 bp, 18 predicted proteins | sample TA2MahC400mmetaG_FD_146191 | JGI IMG/M metagenome (GOLD analysis project Ga0194112, IMG submission 146191) | Freshwater microbial communities from Lake Tanganyika, Tanzania - TA2015016 Mahale Deep Cast 400m | ecosystem: Environmental > Aquatic > Freshwater > Lake | place: Tanzania: Lake... | reverse complement strand
ATATCGATCCGAGCGTTCGCAACAAGGCTCTTCAGCATCTGTCTGAGATCATTGCTCGCTAGCGAGAAAACGTCGGGCCGCAAGAGGTTGCCCGCCTTGGTCGAGATAGGCCGACGCTTCATTCGTCGCCTCGGAACTTCTCACGATTCAGTCAACGAGAGACCGGAAGGCATTCGCACGCCCTTGCCATTTCTCGCATCGTTGTCCATATTAGGCAACAGTCTGCCGCACCTTTTCTTTCGCGCCTTAAAAGCACATTCTCGAGGAGATATCGGATGAGAATTCTCACTTTCACTCTTTCAATTGCGCTTCTGTTGGCGACAAGACTAGCGGCCCAACCGCACCAGAATCTGCTGGACGCCAAAACGCGTGATCTGTTGCACGAAGCGTTGAGCGGTGAGCTCGCGAAGGAACACGTCATTCAGATCTCCCGGCACCACCGCATCCAGGGGTCGCGTGGCTATCGCGATGCTGCTCACTATGTCGTGGAGCAACTTCGAACGTATGGCTACACCGAAAAAGATGTCTATATCGAATCTTTCAAATCTGACGGGCGTGTGACGTATCAGACGTGGCAGTCCCCGTCAGGATGGGACATCTCATGGGGCGAGCTCCGGATGCTCGAGCCGTATGAAGAACGTATCGTAGGCTATCCCGAGATCCCCATGAGCGTGATAACATATTGCAATCCGGGTGATGTGACCGCGGAGTTGGTGTGGGTTGGGGGAGGCACGAGCGACAATGATTATCAGGGCAAGGACGTGACCGGTAAGATTGTCCTTGCAACAGGATATGGCGGCGCCGTGCATCGGCTTGCAGTCTTGAAGTATGGGGCGAAAGCCGTCGTCTGCTATCTTGATGATGAGCGCGCGAAGGAGTACCCTGACATGATCCAGTACACCGGGATGTGGCCGAGAACGGAGGAGCTGGATCGCGTGACGTTTGGATTCAATCTCAGTCACCGGCAGGGGGAGAAACTGAAGAACCTGCTTCTCTCCGGGAGGAAAGTCGTGGTGCGCGGCCAGGTGAAAGGGATCGGGCTTGAGCCGTTCTTTATGGATATCGTCGTTGCACACTTGAGAGGAACGGAAAGGGCGGAGGAGGAATTGGTGTTGTGCGCACATCTTGATCACCCCAAGGAATCCGCCAACGACAACGCAAGCGGGTCGGCGGCGATCCTGGATATCGCGCGAACGTTAAAGGAATTGACCGATTCGGGGCGCTTGCCGAGGCTAAAGCGGTCGATACGCTTTGTCTGGGTGCCCGAATGGAACGGAACCATGCCCTATATCGATGCCCATCCGGAGCTCGTCGGCCCGGAACTCGGGGGGAAATTCTTGGCAAGTCTCAACCTCGATATGGTCGGGGAAAACACCGAACTGCTTCATTCGAAGATGATTCTGACCCGAACACCCAGTTCTCTCCCTTCGATCGTCAATGACGTTGTTGAGAACATGGCCAGGATGGTCGACGGAATGAACATTCGGACGACACGGGGCAGTCTGTCGGAATTCAACTATCGTGTGACGGGTTATAGCGGGGGAAGCGATCACATGATGTTCATCGATCGGAAGATCCCGGGGATCATGATTGTCCATGGGCCGGACTACACGCACCACACCACAGAGGATACGCCTGACAAAGTCGATCCGGTCGAGCTCGAGCGGACTGAGGTTATCGCAACCGGCACCATGGTCTATCTGGGGAACCTCGATGGGGCGTCTGCACGCGATCTGGTCTATCTGGCCGCGGCAAATGCGCTCGAGAGGTTAGGCCACGCAGGACGACGAGCATTTCAACTCGTGAATGAGGCACAGCCAGACTTGCTGTCAGAGAAGTTCGGCGAGGCGAGAACGATTGTCGACGAGAACGTTCGCGTCGAAAAACAATGTTTGGCTTCGGCACTCTGGTTCTCATCTGATGAGGGCGTTCGCCGGGACATCGACGTATTTCAGAGGCAGCTTGATGGATATGGCAAGGCGTTGAATGAGCAGATCGTGCAGGTTGTCACTGCGCGGGGCGGTAAGAAAGCCTCGATGGTACCGCCGTCCAAGATTGATAAAAGAATCCCTGTGCGATTGACCCGCGGGCCATTGGATTTCGGTTTGCCGGAGAGCAAGCTGCCCGAATCGGAACGAACAGCCGAGCCGCCGAGATACCGGCTTGGGGGTAACGTGCGATTTGAGATTGTCAATTTCATCGACGGTAAGCGGAGGATTACAGACATCGAGCGGGCGCTCATCGGTGAGTTCGGAGCCGACGCAATCGCCGGCTTCGACCGGTACATCGAAGACCTGGTCAGGCTGGGTGTGGTGAAGTGGAAGTGAGGCGCCTTGGGTACAGAAGGAAAACGAGTCACCCCCTAGAATTCAAAATCCCGAGGTGAATAAGAACATGAATTCCACAACAAACCTGTTCCGTTGCCTGCTTGGGCTGATCGTCTCCGTTGGCTCTATTGAGGCCAGACAGGTGACCTTCAAAGATCCGCTCAGCCCGCGCATCGCGAACTACGCGATCTCTGTCAAGCTGGACGCAGAGAAGAAAATGATCTCTGGCAAGGAGAAACTCACCTGGCGGAACACGTCAAAAGACGCTATTCGTGAGCTACAGTTTCATCTCTATCTGAATGCCTTCAAAAACACCGAAACCACGTTCATGAAGGAGTCCGGTGGGCGTTCGCGCGATATCGGCATGCCGGAGGGAGGCTGGGGATGGATCGACGTCACTTCGATGAGAACCGCCGATGGAGAGAATCTCACCCCCCGCATCGAGTTCATCCATCCGGATGACGACAATGAGAAGGATCAGACTGTCTTCCGGGTTCCACTCACCAAACCGGTTCTGCCGGGACGTACCATCGAGGTGGATATCGAGTTCAGGGCGCTGCTTCCGCGCATCTTCGCGCGAACCGGCTACTATCAGAACTACTTCTTCGTAAGTCAATGGTTCCCGAAAATCGGTGTCTATGAGTCGGCCGGCCAACGGTACGCCACAAAGGGTCAATGGAATTGTCACCAGTACCACGCAACCGGAGAATTCTACGCAGACTACGGGACGTACGACGTCGACATGACGGTGCCGAAGGACTATGTGGTAGGTGCAACCGGTGTGCTGCAGCGCGTGCAGGATAATAGTGACGGAACCAAGACGGTTTTCCATCGTGCAGAAGATGTCCACGACTTTGCGTGGACAGCCTCGGCCTCCTTTGTCGACATGACGGAACAGTGGCGGCATGTGAAGATTCGTGTTCTGATGCAGCCGCAGCGAGTGCATCAGGCTCAGCGCTATTTTCAGGCTGCCAAAGCCACACTCGAGTACTTCGACAAACATGTCGGGCAATATCCTTATCCGAACCTGACGATCGTCGATCCTGCCTACGGCGGTTTCGGCTCCGGCGGAATGGAGTATCCCACCCTCATCACGGCGGGCTCGTTCTGGGGACTTGGCCCGGAATTGAAGTTTGCTGAACTCGTGACCGAACACGAGTTCGGTCATCAGTATTGGTACGGAATGGTGGGAAACAACGAGTTCGAAGAAGCATGGCTGGATGAAGGAATCAACTCGTACTACGAAGTGCGCATCATGAACGAGACCTATGGAGACAGGACATCGGTTGCAGACCTTCCGGGGTTTCAGATCGGCGACCTCGAGAATAGTAGAATGAGCTACACGAGCATGAGAAACCCCAAGATTTGCCCCGTGTTCACCAACTCGTGGGAGTTCAAGCAGGGCGGATACGGCAACCTGGTGTACCAAAAGGCGGCGATCTTCATGACGACGCTTGATCGCCTGATCGGTCGGGCGGTCATGGATACTGTGATGAAAACTTACTTCAACCGCTGGAAGTTCAAACACCCGTGTTCGCGCGATTTCATTGACGTCGTCAATGAAATCGTTCCAAAATACCATGGGGATCGGTTCGGTAAAGACCTCAACTGGTTCTTCGATCAGGTTCTCTATGGAACCGACGTCTGCGATTACGAACTGACCCGGATCCGCAACATCGAGATCCAGAAGCCAATCGGTGTGTTCGACCGTAACGGGAAGAAGGTAACAGCCGCTTCGCGACGAGATACGACCGGTTCAAGGCTCTTCGAATCCAGCGTTGTGGCAAGTCGGCTGGGTGAGGTCAAGATGCCGACGTCCGTGCTCGTCCATTTCGACAACGGGGAGGAAGTATGGGAATCGTGGGACGGCCAGAGCCGGTGGGTGGAATTCAAGTATCGAAGGCCCGAGAAGATCGTCTGGGCGAAGGTCGATCCGGACACGGTGTTGACGATCGACATCAACTGGATGAACAACAGCTGTACAACGGAACCGGCAGGCGCGCCGATCTGGAAATACACGGTGAAGTTCCTCTTTTGGTTGCAGAACATCCTTCAACTGGCAGCGATGATCGGATAGGCAAGGAAAGCTCAATACTACCGAGGTGATGACCATGAACGTCGTGAGCATATTCACATTTGCTTTGAAAAGGGCAACAGCGGAAAGACGCATGCTGGTGCTTCTGTATGTGATCAACGTGATCGTCGCGGCGGTGCTCGCTCTCGCATTTCGTTCGGTGTTGATTTCAGGATTCGGCTTCACGATGGCAACATCCGAACTTATGCAAGGCCTCAATTTCAACACGTTCCAGGAGTTTATGCTCAAGCATGGCGCGGAAGTTGGTGTGATATTCAGCCAGATTGGGTGGTATGCCCTTCTCTACATAATCATCAACACGCTGTTGGCAGGCGGAATCCTCGCGACTCTCCGGGAAAAGGAAACGCGCTTCACGGTGCGGGAGTTCTTCGCCGGATGTGTCACATATTTCTTCCGGTTCTTCAGGCTCTTCCTGCTGTTCGGCATCCTGTTGATCCTCTTGGCCGTCATATGGATGGTCGTGCTTGGTGCGCTCTTCAGTGCAGTGACCGCCGGGGGCAGCTCCGAGGTGCCCTACATCGTCTGGACCGTCGTTACGGTGATCCTCTTCTTCGTTCCATTGATGGTGTTGCTCGTTATTGCCGATTACGCCAAGGTGGGTACGGTCCTGTCCAATACGCACGCGATGGTCCGGGCGGCCTGGCGGTCTGCGAAGTTCGTTTTCCGTAACTTCCTCAAGGTGATGAGCCTCCAGCTCCTTATGCTCCTCGTCCCGATCGCGTTGTTCATTATCTACGTGTGGTTGGATCTTTCCATCGGTATGACCACTGTGACGACGATTCTGGTCATGTTCGTGATCCAGCAGATCTTCATCCTCACCCGCGTCTGGACGAGGGTGTTCTTCTTTTCAGGGGAGTTGGAGCTGTACAGCGCACTTCAACCACGTCGATAATCCTCTGGCGGGCAAATCCATTGACCTCGAAGAGTGTCGCGAACCCATTCCACATTCCTGTTGTTGAGACTGGAGAAGGGATGAGGGGACTCTTCACGTGAAAAGTGAGAACCACCAGTTCCCTCGCGGCGGTTTCTCCTTTGCCATTTCACGGAGTGTTTGATATATTCTTCACAATTGAGACTGTAGTTTGTATATCAGGTTTGACCCAGAGCATTTCGCAGGAGACTGAGCATGGAACACTTCAAGGATAGCATGCTGAATCTGGTTGTCGAGACTTCAACGAACCTGCCGCCGGATGTCCGCCGCGCGCTCAAAGATGCGATGCAGCGAGAGAAAGCCGGTACACAATCTGACCTCGCCCTGCAAACCATTGCGATCAACATCGACATGGCGGTGACCAACTGCGGGCCGATATGTCAGGATACAGGCATGCCGACGTTTGAGATCAAGACGCCGGTGGGTGTTAATCAGATGGTGATGAAAAAGGAAATTCAGGAGGCGATCGCTGAAGCAACGAAGCAGGGTAAACTCCGCCCCAATACGGTCGATTCGCTCACCGGAGTAAATTCCGGGAATAACCTCGGCGCCGGAGCGCCTATTCTCCATTTTGCGCAATGGGAGGAATCCGACATCGAGGTCAGGCTCATTCTCAAAGGAGGTGGATGTGAGAACAAGAACATCCAATATTCTGTCCCATGTGAGCTCCCCAATCTCGGCCGGGCGGATCGGACGATCGATGGCGTGAAGAAGTGCATCATGCACGCGGTCTGGCAAGCTCAGGGCTACGGGTGCAGTGTCGGCGCAATCGGCGTGGCGATTGGCGGCGACCGGACATCGGGTTACTCGTACGCGAAACAACAGCTCTTCCGTGAGCTCGATGATATCAATCCCAATCCTGAGCTGGCCAAGCTTGAAGCGTACGTGATGGAGAACGCGAACAAGCTCGGAATCGGAACGATGGGGTTTGGCGGAGCAGCGACGCTCATCGGCTGTAAGATCGGGTCGTATCACCGACTTCCGGCGAGCTTTTTTGTTACGGTGGCTTACGACTGCTGGGCGTTCCGTCGGCTGGGTGTGATCATCGATCCGGCCACCGGCAAGATCAAACGCTGGCTGTACAGGGATGAAACGCCCGCCATGAAGATGGCAAGGGCTGAAGCATTGCCGTTGACGGGACGGGAGGTCCGTTTGACAACTCCGCTCTCGGAGACCCCGGTGCGGGCGCTTAAGGTTGGAGACGTGGTTTTGTTGAACGGTGTTCTCCACATGGGACGCGATGCGCTCCATCACCATTTGATCTCGCACGATTCACCCGTGGATCTCAAGGGGGGAGCGATCTACCACTGCGGTCCGGTCGCGTTGAAGCAAGACGGCAAATGGTTCATGAACGCCGCCGGCCCGACGACCAGCATACGCGAGGAGCCGTATCAGGGGGACGTCATCAAGAAGTTCGGCGTACGGGCGGTCATCGGCAAAGGCGGGATGGGAGCGAAGACGCTTGCCGCATTGAAGGAGGTCGGTGCTGTGTACCTCAACGCCATCGGTGGAGCGGCGCAATACTACGCCAAGTGCATTGAGGAAGTGGAGGGGGTTGATTTCCTGGAGTTCGGTGTCCCGGAAGCGATGTGGCACGTGCGCGTGAAGGATTTCCCCGCGATCGTCACGATGGACGCGAACGGCAACAGCTTGCATGCAGATGTTGAAAAGGCCTCGGCCGCTGAGTTGGCGAAGTTTGCGTAGCCTGCTGGTCTGTGGGAGGCGGCCGCATCGGGTTCGGACGAGGCCGGAGCACGCACAACGAACATGGGAGAACGAGAGAGTAGCGGTACGTACCGGTTGATCTGGGAGGTCGTCCGGCAGATCCCCAGAGGAAGAGTTGCGACGTACGGTGAGATCGCACGCGAGGCCGGATATCCTGGACAGGCTCGACTGGTCGGGTATGCTCTCCACAGTCTTCCGACCGGTTCCGGCATTCCGTGGCATCGGGTCATCAGCGCCCAGGGGAAGATCTCCCTGCCGAAAGCGAACGGTGCCTATCGAGAGCAGAAGCGACTGCTCATCGGCGAGGGTATTGCGTTTGGTGGGGAGAGAATCGATCTGCGGAGATTCGGTTGGCTGAGTTCCGTTCGGCGAAAGAAGGTGACTCGTTGAATGTCGAAAGGGAACTATCCCGTTACAGCTGCTGTCCGCGTCTTGCGGGGGAAGGGGATCACGTTCGAACCGCGCTTCTACACGTACGAGGAACATGGCGGTACGAGGCATTCGGCAGCGGCTCTGGGTGTTCCCGAGCACGAGGTTGTGAAGACGCTCGTCATGAAAACCGACAGGAATGAACCGCTCATCGTACTGATGCATGGGGATCGTGATGTCTCGACGAAGCAGCTCGCGCGCCTTCTTGCAGTTAAGACCGTGGAACCGTGCGACGAAGCGACAGCGCACAGGCACACCGGATATGTCTTCGGCGGAATGAGTCCCTTTGGCACGCGTCGTCCTATGCCAGTCTATGTTCAGAAGTCGATCTTTGACCTGCCGCGCATCTATATTAACGGCGGGAAGCGCGGCTTCCTGGTCGAGATCGATCCCGCCGCACTCCGAACCGCCCTGGAGTTAACGGAAATCGACGCTGCAATTTCACCATCCTAGAACGGTGGATCATGTATGAACGCGATCGAATGGACGATTGAGCTTCGGCTTGTGATTGCTCTCGCGCTCGGCTTTCTGGTTGGGCTGGAACGGGAAAGCACGAAGGTGGAGCATCGTGGTATTGTGTTTGGGGGAGTGCGCACCTACCCGATCATCAGCCTGTACGGCTTCGCGTGCGCGTGGCTTTCCAACGCTGGTGTATCGTTGCTCCTCCCCATCGGCCTGGTGTCTATGAGCGTTCTGGCTGCAATTGCATATATCACGAAGATCAAGGCCGGACGGTACGGATTCACGAGCGAAGCTTCGGCCCTGCTCACCTTCATCGTGGGGGCGCTGGCACTGCTGGCTGATGTCTGGATTCCGATGGCGCTGGGCATCGTCAACACGATGTTGCTCTCGGAAAAAGCCGAACTTGAATCGTACGTCGATCGGTTCAGCAAGGTTGAATTCCTTGCCGTGGTCAAGTTCCTCCTGGTGACGGCCATCGTGCTCCCCGTTCTTCCGAATCAGGAGTACACGCAGTTCCATTTGAATCCCACGCGGATCTGGCAGATTGTCATTCTCGTTTCATCAATCGGCTTTGTTGGCTATTTCCTGTCGAAGAGATTTGGCAGCAAGGTGGGTCTGTGGATGTCCGGCATCCTGGGCGGCATCGTCTCGAGCACGGCAACGACCCTGGCCGTCGGCAGGATCGCCCAGCGGCATGCCGATCGCTCTCGAACAGCCCTGCAGGCATCCATCCTTGCAAGCAGTGTCATGTACATCCGCATCCTCATCCTCGTGCTGGTGGTCAATCCGGTGTTCCTGCCAGCTCTATGGTGGAAACTCACAGTGCTTGCGGTCATCGGCGTGGCGCTTTCCTTTCTAAAAAGCGATGTTGACCAGACCGTCGAGGAATCAACGTTCCCCAATCTCCAAAACCCCTTCGAGATCCGACCGGCCATGGTGTTTGCACTCCTGTTCGTTGTCCTGTCGGTCGTTACGACCTTGATTTATGAAAGTGCAGGGCGCGCAGGAGTCCTCGCCCTGGCGGCGGTTGTCGGAGTGACGGATATCGACCCCTTTATCCTGTCGCTTTTGCAGCCTTCGGACGCTCAACTGCGCCTCGTGGTCGGGGGGATTATCGTCGCGATGATGAGCAACGTCGTGGCGAAAGGATCGTATTTCGCTTTCCTTGCCCCCAACGTGAGGCGGGAGACGTTCTGGAAATTCGGGCTGCTGGCCGTTTGTCATGTTCCCTTGCTGCTGATCGGATGACGTCAGCCCTACGCCTTGCCGCAGTTCGGCGGATCAATCACCGGATAGAGACAACGGACAGTTCACGATGAAGATAGTGGTCCTGGATGGCTACACGCTCAATCCGGGAGATCTTACATGGCAGCCGATTGAATCGCTGGGCGACCTGACGGTCTATGACAGGACGCCGTCGGGTGAGGTGATCGATCGGTCGCTGGGAGCCGGGATCCTCCTGACGAACAAGACAAACATATCCCAGCATGCCATAGCCCATCTGCCGTCGTTGCGCTATATCGGCGTACTCGCTACAGGATACAATGTCGTTGACGTCAATGCCGCCCTTGAACGGGGGATCACAGTGACCAATATCCCTGGCTACAGCAGTAATTCAGCGACGCAACTGGTATTTGCACTTGTCCTGGAACTCATCGGCCACACCTCGGACCACGTCCGCGCAGTAAGGGAGGGACGATGGGTTGGCTCCCCGGATTGGTGCTTCACTGTCGCGCCGATCCATGAGCTTGCCGGCAAGATGCTTGGCATCGTCGGGCTTGGGGCCATCGGCAGACGGGTCGCGTTCGTCGGTCACGCTTTTGGCATGCGCGTCATCGCCGTAGGCAAGCCGGAGGAGCCGCCGACACAGCTGCCGGGTTTTCGGATCTTTCGGTATCCGCTCGACGGCATACTGGCCCTGTCCGATGTCCTCACCCTGCACTGTCCCCTGACACCTGAGACCGCGCACCTGATGAACGCTGAGCGGCTGTCGAAAATGAAAAGGACGGCGATCCTCATCAACACGGCGCGGGGTCCACTCATCGACGAGCCGGCTCTGGCTGATGCTCTCCGGAAAGGTATCATTGCAGGCGCAGGACTGGACGTCCTGAGTTCAGAGCCGCCATCCGCCGACAACCCTCTGCTAACGGCCCCTCGCTGCGTGATCACTCCGCATATCGCCTGGGCAAGCGTCGAGGCACGCAAACAGCTGATGCAGCTCGCTGGCGAGAACATCCGGGCGTTCCTCGATGGTAGGCCGAAAAACGTCGTTAGCGGATAGAGTTTGCAATGGATGAAAGCGGGCTGTTGCCATGAGATCGATGCCCAAGGTGCAGCTGACCAGGACTCTTTGGATCCTGTTCATCGCCGGCATAGCCAGTTCGCCTTGCTTGTTTTCGCAGGTTCTCCCTCGAGCAGTTCTGAAGGGTCACGTTCGTGATGACTCGACGGGCGCCGCCCTCCCCTTGACGAATGTCTTTGTCGCAAACTCAACACTTGGAACCGCTGCGGATTCAACCGGGAGGTTCGTCCTCAAGGATGTTCCTCTTGGCACGCAGGAGGTCGTCGCGTCCATGGTCGGCTATGAGCCGAGGAGCTTGAGGATCCGTTTGCCTGAGAGTGGAGAGTACGTTCTCGAGTTCCGGTTGAGACCGCGGCCAATTTCTCTCCCCCTGTTCGAGGTGGTGGAGGAAGCACCCGTCGAATGGAGAACCAACCTTCAGCGATTCCTGAACTCTTTCCTGGGGTCAACGCAGAACGCCTCCGCATGCACCTTGCTCAACCCTCAAGTGCTGGATTTCACGATCGACAGGGAATCGGGGCAGTTCTCTGCCCATGCGGGCGCGCCGCTGGAAATTGAGAACAGGGCTCTCGGGTACCATGTCCAATACTTTCTCAAGGAGTTCACTGAGTCGCGTGATGTGATGAGCTTTTTTGGCACATCGAAGTTCGAGAAGCTCACTCCCTGGAATACGGAAGAGGCAGCGCGGTGGAGGGGCAATCGCCTGAGGGCTTACCGCGGTTCGAGTCAGCACTTTCTTGCCTCCCTCGTTCGGGGAAACGCGAGAGAAGAGGGATTCGAAGTCTACGGCGTTGCCGATGTCTGGTACGCGCAGGCGCTTGTGCGAATTGCAGGAAATGAGATCCTCCTGGAGAGGTTGATCGCGCCGGGCAACCTGCCGCGTGAACGAAGGCTTTCCTTCCCCGGATGGCTGCAGGTGGTGTACACTCTTGAGCCGGCGGAGCAGGCTTACTGTGACTCGCTCGAGAGGCTTCTTCGCAGGGATGTCGGACCGTTCTCGCGTTCTCAACAGATCTCGCTGATCAAGATGAGGGGCCCGGTTGTGGTCATCGAGAGCAACGGACTGCTAGCCGATCCACTGTCGTTGACGAACTACGGCTACTGGGCATACGAGCGAACCGCGGAGAGCCTCCCTGTGGACTACGATCCGAACACCGATAGGGTGGAGCCTGTAAAATGAGAGCGAAGGGTGCGCTTCGCCTTGCCTGTTTCTGCGGGAATTCAAGATGGTCGGTGACGCGCCGGGATATGTCGGTTTCGCCAGGTTTGAGGCGTTGAAGCCGCGAGACGACGTGGAGAGGATGAAATGGGAGATCGCCCGCCGCATCGCGCACGAAGGGTCATTTCGGCACTTTCTGTCTGCGCTGGCGCAGAACCGACTGCGTCAGGTAAGATTCAGCATCTCGTGGTCTCCCCGCAGTTCGGCGGCCAATGGATTGCTGGGAAGAAGAGGGCGCGCGGTCGATATCGATGACATCCTCACCGCTACAGAGCGTCCGTATGAAAAGATGCTCTCTTCGGATGGATACCTGCAGGTGAGCTATCAGCGCGAGGCACCGGAGTCCGGATACATGGATTTCCTGGCGCGGCAGCTCGCTTCGAAACGGAGCTTGCTGTTATCTCGGATCACGCCGGGGAATCCGCCTCGAGTGGCAAATCCCAGAATCCAGGTTTCTCTCATCCGGACGGATGGGATCCCTGTCCTTACCAACACCTCCGGTGACGTAGCTGATCCTCTGGTCATCCAGCGGAGCGGATACTGGTCCTACGAACGCGCAGCTGAGTTGCTGCCGCTCGATTACGCATCCATAAAACGGCAGGCCCCGTGCGCGTGTCGCGGAGTCCGGGCCCTTCGCTCCGCCGCGAACTTTTCTGAGATCTATACGTATTCCCTAACGATGCCTCCCTGCCGTAGAATCACGCAATCCTGTAACTCCGGGACCCCGTGATGATCAAGACAACGACACAGTTTCTGAAAGACTTCTACGATCTCTTTACCAGCGGTCTGACGGTGAATGAGATCGAGCGGCTGATCAATGTTGACACCCGGGATACGTACGCCTTCTACATCCGCCACATGAAGAAACCGACGGAGGAACGGAACCGCGTTGTCCGGTTTCTCGTCTTCTGCTGGAACCTCTTTCTGGCCTTCCTCCTGAAGCTCACGCCCGCGCGGCGTCTATTCTATGCACTTGCTCTGGTTGGCCTCATCTTTGCCCTTGCACAGGACAGCTTGACCTACGCCTTCTATTCGTTTCTGATCATCAATTTCCTCCTGGCCCTTGAGGTGGCGGACAAGTTGATCACAAGGGATGAACTTGTGCTTGCCCGTGATATTCAGCTCAGCCTGCTTCCGACCGGGATTGTTCCGCCGCCCGGCTATGAAATCGCAGCGTACAGTGATGTGGCGAAATCAGTGGGGGGCGACTACTACGATGTCCTCAGGCTCGACGATGGCTCAACGCTCCTCGTCATCGGGGACGTCTCGGGGAAGGGGATCTCCGCCGCGCTCTATATGGTCAAGGTGCAGACGACGCTCCAATTGCTCATCAAGGAGTCAATGGACCCGCGCGAGCTCCTGATCCGGCTCAATCGATACTTGTATGGCCACTTGAAAAAGAGCTACTTCCTTACGGTCGCGCTCGCACAGATCTACCCTGAAGGCAGGTTCAATTACTGTCGCGCCGGTCACACCGCGGCGATCCTGTTCGATTCTCGGAAGGGCGCGTTCGTTCGACTGCAGCCGCACGGCGCTGCGCTGGGTATCACCTCGTCCGAGGGGGATTCGGGCGAAAATGCCGCAGGACAAAGTGCGGTCTCTCAACCGGCTCGCCTGTACGGCGAGACGCTTGAAATCCACTCCGCAAGCCTTGAACCGGGAGACGTCATGCTGCTGTTTACCGATGGGGTCATTGATACCGTGAACACCTCGCAACAAGAGTTCGGTGAGCGCCGCGTCACGGACGTCCTGATGAGACACCACACCTCATCAGCCGAGACCATCAAGACAGCCCTTGTCGAGGAGCTGGCCAGTTTTCGCAGCGCAGCGGAGCTGAGGGATGACACCACGTTTGTGGTCTTGAAGAGAACGGCCTAGCGTCGCCCGCAGCAACGACATGGGGTTCCTGTATTCTTTCCCCGCCGGGATCCTTCGCTCGAAACATCTGAGGGAGGAGACCGAAATGCAATGTGTTCAAAGACATGATCACTTTTCAGAAGCAGGCCTAATCACGAGTCGAGACAAGGGTTGATAGAAGGGGGCAGCAATGCGCAGTTACTCTGTTCGTGCGTGCATTTTCCTGGTCGTTCTCTCACAGGTGGCTCGAAGCCAGGAGTTCGAGGTTCCCCGAGCAGACGGCGGGGGCTGGTTCAAAGGAAATACCCACACGCACACAACGATGAGCGATGGGGATTCCTCTCCCGAGGAAGTCACTCGTTGGTACAAGAGCCACGGGTACAGGTTCCTCGTCCTGTCCGACCACAACATATTGACTGATCCGCGGACGCTTTCCACTCTCGTCGATTCGTCGTTCCTGCTCATCCCGGGTGAAGAGGTGACGTCAAGCTTCCAGAAGAAGCCCGTCCATGTCAATGGATTGAACATCTCACGTGCCGTCTCACCGCAGACAGACAGTACGCTTCTCGGAACAGTTCAAAGAAACGTGGATGCCGTGCGTGATGCGGGCGGCGCCCCGCACATTAACCACCCCAACTTCGGATGGGCGATCGATCAGGCGACATTGGCGCAGGTGAAGAACAACAAACTGCTCGAGATCTTCAATGGTCATCCATCCGTTCATAACTACGGGGGGAGCGGGAAGCCCGGCCTGGAAGAGGTGTGGGACCACCTGCTGACCTCAGGCATGCGCATCTACGGCATTGCTGCTGACGACGCGCATCATTTCAAGGAAGAATTTGCACCGAATCGCTCAAATCCAGGCAGGGGATGGGTCGTAGTGAAAGCTTCGCAGCTAGATGCAGAAGAGATCATTCGCAACCTCGAAGCGGGCCACTTCTACGCGAGCACAGGAGTGGAGTTGGAGGATGTCCGGATCGAGTCCAGGCGAATGGAGATCAGGATCAAGCAGAAGTCGAATTTCGGGTACCGAACTGAATTCATAGGGTCGGGAGGGAAAGTATTGCATCGAACGGAGTACAATCCGGCAGTGTTCGAGCTAGGGGGAGAGGCGAAATACGTTCGAGCGAAGGTGAGGGATTCGGGCGGTTTTGTGGCCTGGGTGCAGCCGGTGTTTGTCAAAGTGAAGTAACAATTGGGACGTGAGGAGGGAGAGAGGGACCGGTTCAAGAACAGACAGGCTGTCCAAAAAGGAGCAAATGTCATTCTGAACGGAGCCCTGCCTGCCGGCAGGCAGGGAAGCGGAGTTGAGCCATAGGCTCATGAGCCTCCGGCTCAGAAGAATCTGCTTTTTTGAATCAGATTCTTCGTCCCACTTGGGAAGCAGTGGGACTCAGAATGACTTTTTGGTCAGGCTCTTTTTCATATGATGTTCCGTTGACGTTGTGACTAGTGAAACGAATGCCCACCACGAACATGCCCTGCACGAACGCTCTGTACGATCCGAAGTTGTTTGATGTCCTGTTTCTTTGTCTTCTTGCGGGACTCGAGCACACTGAGCCTTCTGAGAATTGCCCTGGGTTGTCCCGAGTCTGTCTTCAGAGGCACATGAGCTTGCTTCATATATTCCTCCTTGGAAAGATGGGCGGATTTCAAAGAGCGTAGACTGCTTCCTCAACCGGATTGTACTGAGGCGACCGGTCAATGTCAAGCGCGGAGTGCAAAATGTGGAGTTGCCCTCTGGCCGGTTTTTCGCTATGTTTCCTGATAAGGCTAATAGGAGAATCGTTGACTGTCATCAGACAACGTCATCAACGCAAAGAGACCTGAGCAACGATGGGCAATCCCAGACTCGAAGAAGCCATCCTCGACTACCTGAAAAAGCATCCCACAGCCAAGGACGATGTGGAGGGCATCGGCCGGTACTGGCTTGGCGACAGAAAGGTCACCGACTACAAACTCCTCCGACTGACGCTTGAAGATCTCGTGCGGAAAGGAAAGCTGAGAAAGCAGCGCCGTAGAGATGGGAAAGAGCTCTACTCCTCAGGCGAACCCAAGTAGGGAATCGGCGCTCACCAATGCCATCTTCCTGAGTCGCATCCACGCACATGATCTGAGACAGGGCGAACGATTTCGTTCACAGAGGAGACCTTGCGTGCTCATGCTGACGCGAGCCGGGATAATTATCCGGAGTTGACTATTGCTCCGCGCCCGCTTTTTTGGTATATTGAATGAGTTAATGCTGAAGTAGCTCAGCGGTAGAGCAGCGGTTTCGTAAACCGCAGGTCGTGGGTTCAAATCCCACCTTCAGCTCAAAGCGGCTTCGGGATAAACCGGAGGTCGTGGGTTCTGAGCCGAAGGCTCATCAGCCTTTGGCTGAAAATCCCACCTTCAGCTCAAAGCGGCTTCGGGATAAACCGGAGGTCGTGGGTTCTGAGCCGAAGGCTCATCAGCCTTTGGCTGAAAATCCCACCTTCAGCTCAAAGCGGCTTCGGGATAAACCGGAGGTCGTGGGTTCTGAGCCGAAGGCTCATCAGCCTTTGGCTGAAAATCCCACCTTCAGCTCTTCATTGTCGTGTTGTGCATTCAGAGGTTTCTGATTGAAATCCGCCTCGAGCGGATTTTTTATTGACTACTGATCATGCTATGAACACATACGACGTTATCGTCATCGGCGCCGGGCCTTCCGGACTCTCCTGTGCCATCGAGGCCAAGAAACAAGGGCTCTCGTGCGTCGTCATCGACAAGGGTGCGGTTGCCGATGCGATCCGAAGATTCCCGGTCAATCTCATCTTCTTCTCGACGCCCGAGCTGCTCGAGATTGGCGGCCTTCCGTTCACGGCCGGCGGATTTCGTCCGACCAGAATGGAATGCGTACGATACTATCAGACGGTTGCGCGCTATTTTGGGCTCGATGTCCGGCGAGGGGAGGAAGTGCGCCGGCTGCGGAAGGGCTCTGAGGGCTTTGAGGTTGTGACGAGCAAATCGTCGTACTCGGCCCCCAATGTGGTGGTTGCCACGGGATACTTCGACAATCCCGCGCCGTTTGAAGTGCCCGGTGCGGACCTGGCCAAGGTCATCAGGTGCTACGATGAGCCATATGCCTTTGAGGGCAGAGACGTAGCGGTGGTCGGTGGTAAGAATTCAGCTGTGGAGGTTGCCCTCGACCTGTTCCGCAACGGGGCGAAGGTTACCCTCATCCACCGCGGGCCCACCCTCAGCGAGGGAGTCAAATACTGGATTCTCCCTGACATCGAGAACAGAATCAGGGCGGGGGAGATCAAGGGATTGTTTGAAACGCGCGTCCGCGAAATCCGACCCGAGTCAATTCTCGTTGAGGGGAAGCACGAGATCGAGATACGGAATGACTTCGTGTTTGTGATGATAGGATATCGACCGGATACGACGTTGATGAAAGAAAGCGGAGTCGAGATAGACCAGCATACACTCGGGCCGATATATAAACCCGAAACGATGGAAACGAACGTCAAGGGTCTCTATGTCGCTGGGTCCGTGGCCGCGGGCAAGTACAACAACAAGATCTTCATCGAAAACGGACGGGTACACGGGCCGATGATCGTCAAGGAAATCAAAAGAGTCCGTTGATTTTCGGGCAAGATCTTCGTAATCTTTATCACTTTTTTGGGAATTCCATCGATTTTGAAGCGAAAGGTAGCACATGACCGAAGGCACGATCATTCAGATTATTGGTCCCGTCGTCGATATCGATTTTCCGCCTGGGAAGCTCCCTGCGATCATGAATGCGGTGAGGATCCCTCGGGTCAATCTTGAAGGAGCGAAGGAGGATCTGATCGGCGAGGTTCAGCAACAGCTCGGCGAAGACCGCGTCCGCGCTGTCGCAATGGACTCCACCGACGGGCTAGTGCGGGGGATGAAGGTCTACGATACAGGTGGGCCGATCACGGTACCTGTTGGCCCGAAGGTCCTTGGGCGATTGTTGAACGTGGTGGGACAGCCAATTGACGGCCTTGGTCCGGTCGAGGCGAAAGCCCAGTACCCCATTCACCGGTCCGCACCGAGCTTCGACCAGCTCTCGACTCAGAGGGAGATGTTCGAGACCGGAATAAAGGTGGTTGATCTCCTCGAGCCGTACACGAAAGGCGGGAAGACAGGATTGTTCGGGGGAGCGGGCGTCGGAAAAACGGTCATCATACAGGAGCTCATTCACAACATAGCAACACACCACGGCGGATATTCGGTATTTGGTGGTGTCGGTGAGCGGACCAGAGAGGGGAATGACCTGTGGCTGGAGATGAAGGAGTCGGGCGTTCTTGAGAAGACGGCCTTGATCTTCGGTCAGATGAACGAACCGCCGGGCGCGCGTCAGCGCGTTGGCCTCACGGCATTAACCGCGGCCGAGTACTTCCGCGATGAAGAAGGCAAAGATGTTCTGCTTTTTATCGACAACATCTTCCGCTTCGTTCAGGCCGGTTCGGAGGTCTCGGCTCTCCTTGGTCGTATGCCGTCAGCCGTGGGGTACCAGCCCACCCTCGGAACGGAGATGGGTGAACTCCAGGAACGAATCGTTTCGACGAAAAAAGGTTCGATAACTTCTGTCCAGGCAATCTATGTCCCCGCAGACGACCTGACAGATCCTGCTCCTGCAACAACCTTCAGCCACCTCGACGCCACGACGGTCTTGAGCCGTCAGATTGTGGACAAGGGGATCTACCCGGCCGTCGATCCGCTCGATTCGACATCGCGAATCCTCGACCCGGTCGTCATAGGCGAGGAGCACTACAACGTGGCGAAGAGAGTGAAAGAGATTCTTCAGACCTACAAGGATCTCCAGGATATCATCAGTATTCTCGGTATGGACGAGCTTTCTGACGAAGACAAGTTGACCGTGTCCCGGGCAAGGAAGATCGAGCGGTTCCTCTCGCAGCCCTTCTTTGTCGCGGAAGCGTTCACAGCAAGATCAGGACGCTATGTGAAGTTGGAGGACACGATTCGCGGGTTCAAGGGGATAGTTGAGGGTGAGTTTGATGATCTGCCTGAAGGTGCCTTCTGGATGGTCGGCACGATCGAGGAGGCGGTCGAACAGGGAAAAAACATGAAGGCTGCGTGAGACCCATGGCGGAAAAGCTCTTTCGGCTTGAGATCGTTACTCCGAAGAAAGTTGTCTTCAGTGGAGACGTGACCAGCTTCACGGCTCCGGGAGTCGTCGGTGGATTTCAGGTGCTGAAAAGTCACGCACCGCTGCTCTCAAACATTGCGATTGGCGAGGTGAAGATCATCGACGCGGCGGACGCCGAGTCCCGGTACGCGACAAGCGGCGGCTTCGTGGAGGTTCATGACAATAAAGTTGTGATGTTGGCGGAAACCGCCGAACGGTCTGACCAGATTGATGTGACCCGGGCGGAGGCAGCGCGCGACAGAGCGAGAGGCCGTCTGGCAGAAAAAGCAGCTGGGACGGACGTTGAGCGGGCACGGCTCGCCCTCCATCGTGCGATCAACAGATTGAAAGTGGCAGGACGAGGCTAGAACTGAGAACAAGGATGACTGTTGAATGAAGCCCATCAAGGGAATCTTGATGGGCTTTCCTCTTGTTTTGGGGAGATGGGAGCGCGGGCTCTCGGCTGCCGAGGTGCGCGTGCCTCCTAGCCCACATTGACTTTGAGTCCGGCAACGAGTATATTCGCCGTTGCCATGCAGCCACTTGAGCTGCATCTGGTACCACAGTTCTCACGCATTCAACCTACATTTCTCTTCAACATTCCACAAAGGAGCTGCTATGTGTGATATCCGCAGAGTACGAACGGCTCTTTGTTTCCTATTGTTGACCTCGGTTGTGGTGGCTCACGTGGTGAGGGCGCAAGAGGCGAGAAGAACGTACACCATCACCGGCACCGTTGTTGATGCCAAGACATCGGAGGCGTTGGTTGGCGCCAACGTCACGATCCGTGGGACCACGCTCGGTGCTGCAACAAACAGAGAGGGAAAGTACACCATCCTGGCAAATCTTGCTCCGGGTACCTATCGGATCGCGCATTCATTCGTGGGATACAAGATGAAGATCCAGGAAGTCCAGTTAGGTAGCCAGACAATCGTAGAGGTCGGTCGCGTCGCGCTCGATGAAGACCCGTTGCTCATCCAAGAGGTTGTGGTTACCGGCACGGGGACTGCGACGGAAAAAGCGCGGTTAGGAAACGCGATCACGACGTTATCCGCGTCAGCGGTCGCGGAATCGTTTGCGCCGACCGTTGATGCGGCACTTGTTGGAAAGATCGCCGGTGCTCTCATTCAACAGAACTCCGGGACACCTGGCGGCGGCGTGTCCGTCCGCTTGCGTGGAACGTCAACCATATCGGCGAGCGCAGAGCCGTTGTATATCATCGACGGCACGATCGTCGACAATAGTTCCAACGAGCTGGTGAATCTTGGCGGGTACGTCGGCAACCGTATCGCAGACATAGACCCGAATGACATCGATCGCATCGAGGTTGTGAAGGGTGCTGCTGCTGCAGCGCTGTACGGGTCTCGTGCAAACAACGGCGTGATCCAGATCTTCACCAAGCGCGGACAGCTGGGTGCGCCTCGGATCGTTTTCCGGGCGCAAGCCGGCATGAGCGATATCCGGAAAACTTACGAAGTCAACACGTATCCCTATGATAAACCCCCCACTGACCCGACCCGGAAACAGGTGGCCCGCAGGGATTACCAAAAGGAGATTTTCCGGACCGGATACGAGTACGACAATTATCTCGCGATATCGGGCGGAACGGAGGCAACGAAATACTACGTCGGCGGCACGTATGGGTACGAGAGCGGCGTCGTCCAGGCAAGCGACTACCAGAAGACGAACTTCAGGGCCAATCTCGACCAGCTCGTCGGAAACTGGCTGAAACTCTCAATCGGGGCCAACTACATCTACTCATTCACGAATAGGGTGCCGAACGGGGGCATTGTAGGGGGGGAGGGGGTTATCACGAACTTTGCCTTTCAGCCGAACTGGTTTGACTTGAGCCCGAACGCCGAAGGGAAATATCCGACACCGCCATTTGCTGCCTTCGCAAATGAGCTCGAGGTCATCAACAGGTGGAAAGCCCCCCTCAAGGTGAACCGCTTCATCGGGAGTCTCGGATTGACTGCCACCCCCTGGACGAACGTGAGCATCGACTATAAACTCGGATATGATCAATACCGCGAGAATGCGAACCGGGAGATACCGGTTGGATCGTCGGCCGGGTACGTGACAGGGTTTTCTCAACAGGCGACACTCGACGTCTTGCTGGTCAACAACGATGTAACCGCTACTCATACCCTGACGGTGTCGGACTTTGGCTTCACAACGGTTGCGGGATTCAGCCATCAATACTTCGAGGGCACCAACATCACCGCGTCAGTGCGAGACCTGATTCCCGTCGCCACCATTCTGAGCTCCGGCGCAACGGCGCTGGCATCAGAGTATCGCGAAAAGCGGGTTATCTACGGATCGTTTATTCAGGAGACGATCGGATTTCAGGACAAGATATTTCTGACAGGTGCGCTCCGTATCGATGGAGCGTCGACATTTGGCAAGGATGACCGCTTCCAGATCTTCCCCAAAGCAAGCTTGTCGTACGTAGTCTCCAACGAGGACTGGTGGAGAGAGAATGTCGGGAGCGTCGTCAACCGCTTCAAGTTCAGAACGGCCTGGGGTCAATCGGGAGGTCAGCCGGCCGGAACGTACGACCGCTTTTCGGTCTACGTGCAGCAAAGCAACAGCAACAGGCCGGGCTTGGTGAACTCGGTACTTCTCGGGAACCAGAAGCTCAAACCTGAGCGGATGAGCGAAATTGAGATTGGTGCGGATATCGGGTTGCTCAACGACTTGGTCAGCATTGAGGCTACTTACTACAACAAGAAGGTTAGCGATCTCCTGCTCCAGCGAACTCTTCCGCCTTCGACAGGGTTCTCGGGTATTCTCGACAACGTCGGCGAGTTGGAGAACAAGGGATTTGAATTGTTAGTCAAGGGCGTTGTGTGGAACAGCGAAGACTTCCGATGGCTCAGCACGCTGACGGTCTCACAGAACAAGAACAAAGTGACGGAGCTCTTCGGGCCTGATTTTGCAGTTGCCAACAGCTTTGGCATTGCACGAGTGGCCAAGGGTGAGCCGCTGGGAATCTTCTACGGCCCGAAATACCAGCGGAACGCAGACGGCTCGGTCAAGTATGATACACTTGGTCGACCGCTGCGCGATCCTGTTGCACAGAAGATTGGCGATCCGAATCCCGACTTGCTTCTCGCATTCGTCAATGATTTTGAGATCTTCAGGAATCTCAGTGTACACGTTCAATTTGATGGTGTGTTCGGTCAAGACGTATTCAACTTCACGCGCCGTATCCTCGAAACGCCGGCGTTTGGCAACGGCAAAGAGTACGAGAAAGAGTTAAGTGGTGAGGTTGCCGTCGGGTATTTCAACAACCGTCGAACGATTTTTGAGGAGTACGTGGAGGACGCGTCGTTCGTGAAGCTCCGTGAACTGTCGGTCAGCTACCGGCTCGATCAGGACTTCATTCGGAATCTCGGCTTGCGAAGTCTCGAGGTGCGGCTGACGGGAAGAAATCTGCTGTCGTTTGACAACTACAGCGGCTACGATCCCGAGGTAAACGCTGCCTCCCAGAGCACGCTTGTCCGCGGCTTCGACTGGTCTACCACACCCTTGCCACGCACGTGGATTCTGAGTCTGACATTTAACCTGTAGCCGTGCGGATGCGCGTTTGACTACACTAGCCACTCAAGAAAAGGATTTTGCTATGAAAGCACATACTCTGTTGATAGCACTGTGTGGTACAATCCTCGTGGCTGCCGCGGGTTGCTCGCTGGACCAGCTCAACCCGAACGCCCCGACGGACGCACAGGTTCTCTCGACGCCAGAAGGTATCAAGGCGCTTGCCGTTGGCATGCAGGCGCAGTACGGCGAGAGCATCAATGAGACCGTGGAGGTGTCAAACTTCCTGGCGAAGCAGTTTGCGACGATGCCTGCTTCTGTTCTCGGTCTCCGTGAGCTGGAAACCGGTGGAACGGATGTTCAGGGATTTAACGGGACGGTCAACAATGTCTGGTCGACGCACTACAGAACGATCAAATCGGCTGAAGATCTCATCAAGAATGCGCCCAACGTTCCTCTGACGCCCGGAACACGGAGCGGCATCCTCGCCCTGGCCCGGCTGATCAAGGCAATGTCGCTCGGCGAGTTGATCGAGAGCTTTGAAAGGGTCCCGATCGATGTGACCACTTCAACGACCCCGACGTTTGCAGACAGAACGACCGTGCTTGACCACATCATTTCTCTGCTCGAAGCTGGACGCACTGAGTACGCCTCTCAACCCGCGTCGGCGTACACCGACTTCAACAACACTATCCTCGGTATCGGCTTCGATCTCCCGAACACGATCCAGGCAATGATTGCCCGCTATGCCTTGATCAAGGGGGACTATGCGAAAGCCATCGCGGCGGCAAACCTCGTTGACCTGACGAAGACGTCAAGCCTCTTCTACAACAGCACGACGTCACGGAATCCGATTTGGGCGATTACAGTTCAG
>Ga0194112_10003219_pt1 | contig 22912 bp, 28 predicted proteins | sample TA2MahC400mmetaG_FD_146191 | JGI IMG/M metagenome (GOLD analysis project Ga0194112, IMG submission 146191) | Freshwater microbial communities from Lake Tanganyika, Tanzania - TA2015016 Mahale Deep Cast 400m | ecosystem: Environmental > Aquatic > Freshwater > Lake | place: Tanzania: Lake... | reverse complement strand
GAAAAGATAGTCCGAGAAGACCTCTTTACCTCTATACATGTGGAAGAGTTTGAGATTGAGGCTACTGAGACGCGCCTGGGAAACGAAGAGGTTACGCGCGATATTCCCAACGTCAGCGAGGAGGCCTTGAAGAATTTAGACGAGACCGGGGTAGTCCGCGTCGGCGCCGAAGTCGGGCCGGGAGATATCCTGGTCGGCAAGGTCACTCCGAAAACCGAATCCGAGCTTTCCCCCGAGGAGCGGTTATTGCGGGCAATCTTTGGGGAAAAGGCCTCGGATGTGCGGGACACTTCCCTGACTGTGCCTCCGGGCGTAGAAGGCATGGTGGTGGATGTGCACGTATTCCAGCGCAAAGACCGCGGCAGAAAGTCCAAAGAGGAAAAGACCAAGGAGCTGGCCAGGGTTAAGGAGTTGAAGGCTTACTACAAGCAGGAGATAGAGTTTGTGCAGACGGAAAAAATCAGCCGCTTGAGCCAGTTGTTAGGCGTGGATAAATCCCGCGTAGAAAAAACGGATTACAGCGATAATGAAGAAGCCAAGATTCTGGCGGATTCCTTTGACGAGCAGATACAGGAATTATTAGCGGAACAGGAGCAGGAAATTGACAAGGTAAAGCGCGGGGATGAATTGCCCGCCGGCGTCTTAAAGAGAGCGGTGGTTTACGTGGCCATAAAACGTAAGTTAGCCGAAGGCGATAAATTAGCCGGCAGGCACGGCAATAAAGGGGTGGTGGCGCGGATAGTGCCGGAAGAAGATATGCCTTATCTGCCGGACGGCACGCCTATTGAAGTTGTGCTTAATCCCCTGGGTGTTCCTTCGCGTATGAATGTGGGCCAGATTTTAGAGACCCATTTAGGCTGGGCAGCCAAGGTTTTAGGGATGCAGGTAAGTTGCCCGGTTTTTGACGGCGCCACAGAAGATGAGATTAAGGAGATGCTCAAGAAAGCGGAGTTACCCGAAGACGGCAAGATTAACCTTTACGACGGCTATAACGGCCAGTCTTTTGACCAGAAGATTACCGTGGGATATATCTATATGATGAAACTGGTGCACCTGGTTGACGATAAAATCCACGCCCGCTCTATCGGCCCTTATTCTTTAGTGACCCAGCAGCCTTTAGGCGGCAAGGCGCAATTCGGCGGCCAGAGATTGGGCGAAATGGAAGTTTGGGCTTTAGAGGCATACGGCGCGGCATTTACCTTGCAGGAGATGCTGACGGTAAAAAGCGACGATGTTTCCGGCAGGACCAAAATTTATGAGGCTATCGTCAAGGGCGAACAGCGCCTGGCCCACGGCACGCCGGAGTCGTTTAATGTGTTAATCAAGGAATTACAGGGTTTGGGTCTGGATGTGCGGACAGAAAAGGCCAAGTAACACGGATTCTCGCGGATAAAAACACGGATTCACACGGACAAAGCTTTTATCCGTGCTTATCCGTTCTTTTATCCGTGTATATCCGTGCAATGAGGAGCGTAAGCGACGAATGGAAGAACACGTTTTATTTGACAGTATTTCCATAAGGATTGCTTCAGGGCAGGTAATCCGGTCCTGGTCCAAGGGCGAGGTAAAGAAGGCGGAGACTATAAATTACCGCACCTTGAAGCCGGAAAAGGACGGTTTATTCTGCGAGAAGATTTTCGGGCCGGTGCGCGACTGGGAATGCAATTGCGGCAAATATAAGGGTATCAAGTTTAAAGGCATTACCTGCGACCGCTGCGGGGTAACCATAGACCGCTCCAGCGTAAGAAGGGAGCGCATGGGGCATATTGAATTAGCCACCCCGGTTACGCATATCTGGTTCTTTAAGGCTGTGCCCAGCAGGATGGCCGCCTTATTAGATATCAGTCTCAGGGACCTGGAAAAAATAATTTATTACGAAGAATACGTGGTAATTGATCCGGGCAATACGCCCTTAAAGAAGAAGCAGCTTTTAAGCGAAGAAGAATACCAGGAGGCGCTGGCTAAATACAGCACGAATTTTAAGGCCAAAATCGGCGCTGAAGCGGTGCGGGATTTATTAAGGGAATTAGACCTGGATACCTACGGCCGTAAATTACACCGCGATTTGGAAAAATCCAAAGAGATATTGGGGAACCGTAAGACTTTGAAGACCCTCAAAATTGTGGAAGATTTTAAGAAGTCGGTGAATAAGCCCGAGTGGATGATTATGGAAGTTTTGCCGGTTATCCCGCCGGATTTGAGGCCGCTGGTGCCTTTGGACGGCGGCAGATTTGCCACCTCTGACCTAAATGATTTATATCGCCGCTTGATTAACCGCAACAACCGCCTGAAGAAGCTTATTGAGTTAAACGCTCCGGAGATAATTATCCGTAATGAAAAACGCATGCTCCAGGAAGCGGTGGACGCGCTTTTGGATAACGGACGTCACGGCCGCGCAGTGATGGGCGCGAATAACCGGCCGTTAAAGTCGCTTTCCGATATGCTTAAGGGCAAGCAGGGCCGTTTCCGCCAGAATCTTTTAGGTAAGCGCGTGGATTATTCCGGCCGCTCGGTAATTGTGGTAGGCCCGGATTTAAAACTGCATGAATGCGGCTTGCCCAAGCAGATGGCCCTGGAGTTATTTGAGCCGTTTATTATCAAGAAACTGCGGGAAAAAGGCTTTGTGCACACCATTAAGGGCGCGCGCAGAATGGTTGAGCGCGGAAAGATTGAAGTCTGGGATATCCTGGATGAAGTAATCAAAGACCACCCGGTGCTTTTAAACCGCGCACCTACCTTACACCGCCTGGGTATTCAGGCCTTCCAGCCGCTTTTAATTGAAGGAAAATCCATTAAAATCCACCCCTTAGTCTGCACTGCCTTTAACGCTGATTTTGACGGCGACCAGATGGCCGTGCATGTGCCTTTATCCCTGGAATCTCAGCTTGAGGCAAAAATCCTGATTCTTTCCAAAAATAATATTTTTTCTCCCGCGGACGGCAGGCCTATTGTTACCCCCACGCAGGATATTGTTTTGGGCCTGTCTTATCTTTCCAAGGAAAAACCCCAGTCAAAAGGGGAAAATACCATGTTTGGCAATGCCGATGAAGTGCTCGTTGCCTATGAAGATAAGGCCATAGATTTACACGCCCAGATAAAATTAAGGATAGATAATTTATTCGATTTAGACGAGAAGAAAAACATCGCGGGAAAACAGATGCTCGCAACCACCGTGGGCAGGGTAATTTTTAACCAGCTTCTGCCTAAGGAATTCGGTTTCGTCAATAAGGAGTTAAATAAGTCTAACGTGGGCGAGGTAGTGACTGAATGTTATAAGCGTTTCGGCCATGACCGGACTATCCAGTTACTTGACGATATTAAAAGGCTGGGGTTTGATTCGGCTACCATGGGGGGCATTTCTATCGGTATTAATGACTTGCAAATCCCTAAGGCAAAAGATGATATTTTAAAAGAGGTCAGGGGAGAAGTCGCGCGCGTGGAAGAGCAGTATCATAAAGGTATTATCACCGATTCGGAGCGCAAAAGCAAGATTATTGATATCTGGACCCACACTACCGATAAAATCTCCGATGAGCTATTTAAACAGATGGAGCCTTTTAACCCCATATTTATGATGGCTAATTCAGGGGCAAGAGGTTCGCGGCTGCAAATCCGGCAGCTGGCGGGCATGCGCGGATTGATGGCCAAGCCCTCGGGTGAAATTATTGAATCACCGATTACCGCGAATTTCCGCGAAGGCTTAACCGTTTTGGAGTATTTTATCTCCACTCACGGCGCGCGCAAGGGCCTGGCGGATACCGCCTTAAAGACCGCGGATGCCGGCTATCTTACGCGCAGGCTGGTGGATGTGGCCCAGGAAGTAATCGTGAGCGAAGGCGATTGTGGCACGCTGAACGGGATTACGGTTTCCGCGATTATTGAAGGCGATGAAGTGGTGGTCAGCCTTAAGGACCGGATTGTCGGCAGGGTCGCGCTGGATAACGTCGTGGACATTATTACCGACGAGGCCATAGTAGAGCAGGGCGCGGAAATCACCGAAGAAAAGGCCGATATGATTGAGAAATTAGGCATAGAAAAAATCCGTATCCGCAGCGTCCTGACCTGCGAATCGCCCATAGGGGTTTGTACTAAATGTTACGGCAGGAACCTGGCCAGCGGCAGGTTGGTGGAGTTAGGCGAGGCAGTAGGGGTAATTGCCGCCCAGAGCATCGGCGAGCCCGGCACGCAGTTGACTATGAGGACGTTCCATATCGGCGGCACCGCTTCCAGGGTCGTAGAGCAGTCTTTTATAAAGTCTAAGAACAAGGGAATCGTCAAATACCATAACCTGAGGGTCGCCGAAAAGAACAAAGGTTCTATTGTTTTAAACAGGAACGGCTCCATCAGCATAAATGATAAGCAGGGAAGGGAATTAGAGCGTTATACCTTGCCGCAGGGCACTGTCCTGAGCATAAAAGATGGCGGAGAACTGCCCAAGGGCGTGCTCTTTGCGCAATGGGACCCTTATACCTTACCTATTCTAACCGAAGTCAACGGGCGGGTAAAATATGAAGACCTGCGGGAGGATATCACAGTCAGGGAAGAATTGAATCCGGTGACTAAGCTGACCGAGCGCGTAGTAGTGGAACATAAGCAGGAATACCATCCGCAGATTGTTATTCTTGATGAAAAGGAAGAAGTATCGGGTATTTATCCCATACCCATAGGCTCGCATATACTGGTAAAGGACGGGGAAAAGGTGGAGGCAGGCGAGCTTTTGGCCAAAATCCCGCGCCTGGTAGTAAAGACCAGGGATATCACCGGCGGCCTGCCGCGCGTGGCGGAATTGTTTGAGGCCAGGCGCCCCAAAGACCCGGCGATTATCAGCGAAATAGACGGGTTTATAGAATTCGGCGAGACCAAAAAAGGCCAGCGCGTGATTATCGTCAAGTCTTCCACGGGCATGCAGCGGGAATATATTATCCCGCACGGCAAGCACCCCAATGTGTATAAAGGCGACCGAGTAATTGCCGGGCAGCAGTTGACTGACGGTCCGGTAGTCTTACAGGATATCTTAAGGGTCTGCGGGGATAAGGCGCTGCAGGAATACCTGGTGAATGAAGTTCAGGAAGTTTACCGGCTCCAGGGCGTGCGCATTAACGATAAGCATATTGAGTTAATTATCCGGCAGATGTTAAAGAAGGTAAAGATTGAGGACCCCGGCGATACGGAATTTTTGGCGATGCAGCAGGTGGATAAATGGAGGTTCCAGAAAGAAAATACCCGGATTAATAAAAAGGGCGGCAAGCCCGCGCAGGCTACGCCTCTGCTTTTAGGGATTACCAAGGCGTCGCTGACCACGGAAAGTTTTATTTCCGCGGCCAGCTTTCAGGAGACTACGCGCGTTTTGACCGACGCCGCGGCCTCGGGTAAAACAGACGAATTATGCGGCCTGAAAGAGAACGTGATTGTGGGCCACTTGATTCCGGCGGGAACAGGTTTTCGCAGCCACCGCGAGATAGAAATAGTAAAAATACCAGCAACCAAAGGAGTAGAGTAGTTAGCGGGTGAGTGGGTAAGCCGGTGTGCCAGTTTAACCGGCTAACCGGCTAACCGGCTAACCGGCTAACAAATTATGCCGACTATAGGACAACTGATCAGGTGGGGCAGGATATCAAAGAGAAAGAAAACTAAATCACCGGCTTTAAAGGCCTGTCCGCAGAGAAGGGGCGTCTGTCTTCAGGTGCGCACTATGACCCCGAAGAAGCCCAACTCGGCCTTAAGAAAGATTGCCAGGGTAAGGCTAACTACCGGCATAGAAGTTACTTCGTATATACCCGGCGAAGGACACAATTTGCAGGAGCATTCTATAGTTTTAGTCAGGGGCGGCAGGGTAAAGGATTTGCCTGGCGTCAGGTATCATATTGTCAGGGGCACCCTGGATGCCGCGGGAGTGAACCAGCGTAAGAAGTCGCGCTCCAAGTACGGGGCGAAGCGACCCAAATAACATGTATCCCTCGCCTGAACACTTGAAGATTTCTTACGAAATCTTCTGCGTAGACTTCGGGATAAATTCGCAGACGCTGGAAACAATTAACGAGGCAGCTACAATTTACGTCGTTACACTCCGTAAATTGTCTGCTCATTTATGAGAAGAAGAAAAGCGCAGGAAAGAGAAGTTTTAGCTGACCCGAAGTTTCACAGCAAGGTACTGGGTAAGTTTATTAATATGCTGATGCTGGAAGGCAAGAAGGCAGTTGCCGAGAAGATTGTTTACGGCGCATTTGAAATCATAAAGAAACAGCTGAACGAGCCGGATGTGTTGAAGGTTTTCAATAAGGCGATAGATAATGCCCGGCCAAGGCTGGAGGTAAAACCCCGGCGCGTAGGCGGGGCGACTTATCAGGTGCCGATAGAAGTCAGGCAGGAGCGCGGCACTTCCATCGCGCTGCGCTGGATCAGGGATTTCGCCAAAGGCAAAAAAGGCAAGACCATGGAAGAGAAGCTTGCCGAAGAAATACTCGCTGCCTATAAGGCGGAAGGCTCGGCCATTAAGAAAAGAGACGAAACGCATAAGATGGCGGAGGCAAATAAGGCGTTCGCGCACTTTAGGTGGTAAGTGAGGACACGACTTACGGAATGAAATGAACGTAAGTCGTTTGTCCGAACTTATCCCGACGAATATATCAAAATTGTCGTAAGAGAATTTTGATATATCTTATGAGTCGGGAGATTAAAGCATATGATGAAAAAGATACCTTTAGATAAATTAAGGAATATCGGTATTATCGCGCATATAGATGCCGGTAAGACCACAACTACCGAGCGTATACTTTTTTATACTGGTAGGACCTATAAAATCGGCGAAGTGGACGAGGGCACGGCGACGATGGACTGGATGGTTCAGGAGCAGGAAAGAGGCATTACTATTACTGCCGCCTGTACTACCTGCTATTGGCGCGACCTGCGCATTAATATTATTGATACTCCCGGCCACGTAGATTTTACCGTAGAGGTAGAGCGTTCGCTGCGGATATTGGACGGCGCGGTAGTTGTTTTTTGCGGAGTGGGCGGAGTTGAACCGCAGTCAGAAACCGTCTGGCGCCAGGCTGACCGCTATCAGGTGCCCAGGATCGCCTTTGTGAATAAATTGGACCGGGTGGGCAGCGATTTTTTTGAGGTGGTCGCGCAGATGCATAAAAAATTAGCGGCTAATGCCGCGGCAATCCAACTGCCTTTGGGCAGAGAGGAAAATTTAAAAGGCGCGGTTGACCTAGTGGAGAGAAAAGTTATCAGGTACACGGATGATTTAGGCAAGGAATTTGTAGTAGAAGATATTCCCGCGGAGCTGAAAGAAGAAGCGGAGAAATACCATAATATCCTGCTGGAGAGGCTGGCAGAGGTGGACGACGTGATTATGGATATGTTTGTGCACGGTAAAGAGATTAGCGCAGGCCGCCTTAAAGAAGCGATCCGGCGCGCGACCATAGCGAATAAATTCGTTCCTGTCCTCTGCGGTTCGTCACTGCGCAATAAAGGCATCCAGACTTTAGTTGACGCGGTTTGCGATTACTTGCCTTCGCCGCTGGATGTGCCGGCGATAAAAGGGACAAATCCCGATACCGGCGAGCACGAGGAGATTGTTACCGCGGATAAGGCGCCCTTCTGCGCTTTATGTTTTAAGGTGACCACCGACTCTTATGTAGGTAAGCTTAATTATATTAGAGTTTATTCCGGCACCTTAAAATCGGGCCAGCACGTTTATAATTCCACTAAAAGGCAGGATGAGCGGGTAACTAAGCTGGTCCAGATGCACGCCAACCGCCAGGATATCATTGAAGAGATATCGGCGGGAGAAATCGCCGCGGCAGTGGGTTTAAAAGATACCAAGACCGGCGATACGCTTTGCAATGAATCTAATCCGATTTTAATTGAGGCAATGCGTTTTCCCGAGCCGGTAATTCAACAGGCAATAGAACCCAAGACCAAGCAGGACCAGGAAAAATTGGGCCTGGCCTTACATAAACTGGAAGAGGAAGATCCCTCTTTTCGCGTGACCTATAATAACGAGACCGGCCAGACGATTATCGCCGGGATGGGGCAGTTGCACCTTGAGATAATTATTGACCGGATGATGCGGGAATTTAATGTCGCGGCCCAGGTGGGCGCGCCGCAGGTGGCCTACCGCGAGACGATTACCAGGAAGGTGGTTTCAACGGGTAAATTTATACAGCAGAGCGGCGGCCGCGGCCAATACGGCCATGCCGTAATTGAAATGGAGCCTCAGGAAATGCCGGGTGCCGGCGTTACTTTTGACGATAAGATAAAAAGCGGCGCTATTCCGCGCGAATTTATACCTTCGGTAAAACAGGGGATTATGGGCGCCTCAAAGAGCGGGTGCCTGGCCGGTTATCCGGTTACCGATGTAAAAGTCACCCTTGTTGACGGCTCGTTCCACGAAGTGGATTCTTCGGAAATGGCCTTTAAGATGGCCGGCGCGATTGCCTTTAACGACGGGCTGAAAAAGGCGAATTCCATTTTATTGGAGCCGATTATGGATATGGAAGTAATTGTCCCGGAGGAATATATGGGCCAGGTAATCGGGGATTTAAACGCCCGCCGGGCAAAGATAGTTTCCATAGCCACGCGCCTGAATGTGCGCATCATCAAGGCGTATGTACCGTTAGCGGAAATTTTTAACTATGCCACGGCATTGCGTTCGTTGACACAAGGCCGTGCATCCTATACAATGGAGCCCTCATTTTATGCTGAGGTGCCTTCACATATAGCGGATAAGGTTATGACAGGTACGGCAACAGCGAGGTTTTAATTTAGTTAGCCGGTTAGCCAGTTAGCCAGTTAGCCAGTTAAACAGGCAGACAGGCAAACCGGTAAACAGGCAAACTAGAAATAGGAGGTGTATTAAAATGGCTAAAGAGAAATTTGTCAGGTCAAAACCGCACGTAAATATCGGGACCATCGGCCATATTGACCATGGTAAAACACTTTTGACTTCCGCGATTACGCACGTATTGGCCAAGTTAGGCAAGGCCCAGGTCAGGGAATATGCGGATATAGCCAAGGGCGGGGCGGTAAGGGACGCTTCCAAGATTTTAACTATCTCCGTGGCCCACGTTGAATACGAAACGGATAACCGTCACTACGCGCATATTGATTGCCCGGGGCACGCCGATTATATCAAGAATATGATTACCGGCGCCGCGCAGATGGACGGCGCGATACTGGTGGTATCCGCGGCTGACGGCCCGATGCCCCAGACCCGCGAGCATATTCTTTTGGCCAGGCAAGTAAACGTTCCGGCAATCGTAGTGTTTATCAATAAGATTGACGTGGTGCAGGATAAGGAATTGATTGACCTGGTGGAAATGGAAGTAAGGGAGCTCCTGACTAAATACGGTTTTCCGGGAGACAAGACCCCGATTATCAGGGGCAGCGCTTTAAAGGCCATACAGGCAGCCGGAGACAGCAACAGCCCTGATGTTAAACCGATTTTGGATTTAATGAAAGCTGCGGATGAGTTTATTCCCATCCCGGTGAGGGATTTGGATAAGCCCCTATTGATGGCGGTAGAAGACGTTTTTAGCATTGAAGGCCGCGGCACAGTAGGCACCGGAAGGATTGAACGCGGAAAAGTAAAACTTAATGACGAGGTAGAGCTGGTGGGCTTAAGGCCGGAAGTCAAAAAGACGGTAGTTACGGGAATTGAAATGTTCCGTAAGATTCTTGATGAAGGCCAGGCCGGTGATAATGTGGGTTTGCTTTTAAGAGGTGTGGATAAGGATACCATAGAAAGAGGTATGGTTATCGCCGCGCCCAAATCCATTACTCCGCATACTAAATTCAAAGCCCAGATTTACATCCTGACCAAGGAAGAAGGCGGAAGGCATACGCCGTTTTTTGCCGGCTACAGGCCGCAATTCTATTTCCGCACCACCGATGTTACCGGTTCGGTCAAACTTCCTGAGGGCGCGGAAATGGTTATGCCCGGGGATAATGTCAGCCTGGAAGTGGAATTGATTACGCCTATTGCTATGGAAAAGGAATCGCGTTTTGCTATTCGTGAAGGCGGCCATACGGTAGGCGCAGGAGTAGTTACGGAGATAATTGCTTAAACTTAGATGGACACGCAAAAGATACGCATAAAACTAAAAGCCTACGATCACCGCCTGTTAGACCAGGCGGTGATAGAAATCGTGGAGACGCTTCGGCGCACAGGCGCCAGGATGTCCGGGCCATTGCCTTTGCCGACCAAGCGCGAGATTTATACGGTGCTGCGTTCCCCGGTCATTGATAAAAAGTCGCGCGAGCAATTTGAATTATCCACGCACAAGCGGCTCATTGATATCATTGAGCCGACCGCTAAGACCATTGACGCCTTGAGGAAATTGAATCTTCCGGCAGGGGTGGATGTTGAAATTAAGTGATTCGTTAGCCCGTTGCCAGTTAACCCGTTATCATTTTAACAGGCTAACAGGCTAACAGGCTAACAGGCTAACAAAGATATGATAGGTTTACTTGGTAAAAAGCTCGGGATGACTCAGGTCTTTAGCGATGACGGCAAGATGATTAGCGTCACCGCCATTGAGGCTGGGCCCTGTCCGGTATTAGCCGTCAGGGATAAGAGCATCCAGATAGGCTTTGACCCGATAAAGGAAAGCCGCGCCAAGAAACCCCTTTTGGGATATTTTAAAAAACGCAGCGTTAGCCCGGTAAAGTTAATCAGGGAAGTAGGCAGGGACTCCGCGAAAGAATATAAAGTCGGTGAAATGCTAAAAGCGGATATCTTTAAAACCGGGGATTTCGTGGATGTTACCGGCATGTCCAAGGGCCGCGGTTTTCAGGGAGGTATGCGGCGCTGGAATTGGAGCGGCGGGCCAAAGACACACGGTTCAACCTCTCACCGCAGGATTGGTTCAATAGGTTCAACCACCACCCCGGGCAGGGTCTGGAAAGGCCATCATTTACCCGGCCATATGGGAGCCTGCCAGGTCACGCTGCAAAATTTAAGGGTGGTAAAAGCCGACCCTGAAAAGAATATTTTACTGATTAAGGGCGCGGTACCGGGCGTTCGGAACACCTATTTGATTATCAAAAAGGCGAAGAAAAAGAAATAATTATGGAAGCCCTATCCTTACCTATATATAACATAGAAGGCAAAGAGGTGGATACAGTAAAGCTGGATGCCAGGTTATTTGACGGCACGGTAAATACCGCGGCCATCCATCAAGCTGTGGCTGCCTATCGGGCTAACCAGCGCAAAGGCCTAGCCTCTACCAAGACTATGGGCGAGGTTTCTGGAGGCGGCCGCAAGCCCTGGAAGCAAAAAGGCACTGGCCGGGCCAGGGCCGGGTCCACGCGTTCGCCCTTATGGCGCCATGGAGGCGTAATTTTCGGGCCGCACCCGCGCGATTTTTCTTACAACGTGGCGCAGAAAATCCGGACGCTGGCGTTAAAATCTACCCTCAATGCCAAGGTTAAAGAGAATAACTTGCTGGTGGTAGATGATTTTACGCTCGCTCAGCCTAAAACCAAAGACGCGGCAAAGGCGCTTTTAAATTTAAAGATCAGCGCCAAGGCCAATAAAAAAGCCCATCCCGCGCTTTTATTATTAGACAAGATAGACGGTAATTTAAAACGGGCATTAAATAACATAGAATATTTAAGCGTTAACCAGGCCAAGGATGTGCATGCCTACGAGGTCCTGGCGCACCGAAAGCTCATTATTACCAAAAAGGGGCTGGAAGAGTTATCCAAGAGATTAAAGAAATGATGACATCCCAGGATATAATTAAGTCTTTATTGAGGACCGAAAAAGCAACGTTTTATGAGCCGCAGGCAAAATATTTGTTCCTGGTGGATAAAAGGGCGAATAAAATTCAAATCCGGCGGGCGGTAGAAGAGATATATAAGGTAAAGGTAAGCAATGTGAATACGCTTATCTTTGCCGGAAAATTGAAAAGGGTAAGGTACCAGCTGGGTAAGACTCCCGATATTAAAAGGGCGGTAGTTACTTTAAAACAAGGCCAGAAAATAAGTGAGGCCACAGCTTAGCGAACGTAAGTGAAGCTAATTTGTTTGGCTGAACTTACCCAGCACCAATTAAAATTAACCCAAAGCACAGCTTGAAAATTAGTGCTGGGTTAAAATCGCGCAAATAACTTACGTCGCAATTTCCGTGCTCCGTAAGTTATGCGCTCATTTAATATGGCGATAAAAAAATATAAACCGACCACACATTCGCGGCGCTGGATAACCGGTTATGATTTTTCCGAGATTACCAAGGATAAGCCGGAGAAGTCTTTACTGGCCCCTTTAAAAAAGACCGGAGGCAGGAATGCCTATGGCCGGATCACCACCCGGCATATCGGCGGCGGCCATAAGCGCATGCTGCGTATCATAGATTTTAAGCGCGATTTGCGGGAAACACCGGCTAAGGTAATAGCCATAGAATACGACCCTAATCGCTCAGCTAGGCTCGCCCTGATAGAATATCCGAATAAAGAAAAAAGATACATTATAGCGCCGGTAGGCCTGGATGTCGGAGCGGAAATTATTTCCTCTATTCAGAAGGACGCGGAGATAAAACCGGGTAATTGTTTGCTCTTAAGGCATATACCGCAGGGAACACTTATCCATAATATAGAATTAAACAAGGGCCGGGGCGGCCAAATTATCAGGAGCGCCGGCAGTTACGCCCAGATTATGGCCAAGGAAAATGAATTCGCGCATATAAAGCTGCCTTCCGGAGAGGTAAGGTTAGTCAGCCTGGATTGCCGCGCTACTATAGGCCAGGTGGGCAATATTGAGCATGAGGCAATAACTATAGGTAAGGCCGGCAGAACCAGGTGGATGGGCATTAGGCCGACAGTAAGAGGCCTGGCAATGAACCCCGTAGACCATCCTCACGGCGGCGGCGAAGGAAAATCCGGACAGGGAAATCCTAATCCGGTATCGCCCTGGGGCATGCCTACTAAAGGGTATAAAACCAGGAAACACGGCAAATATTCGGACAAGTTTATCATAAAGAGACGTAAATAATAAAGATTAATAGCATGGGAAATTGCAAATTCCAAATTACAAACAATTCCAAATATCTAATGACCGAAATTCAAAGACAACTGGATAAACAGCTGTTTTGGTTATTGTAATTTTGGTAATTGTGATTTGTTTGTAATTTGGTGCTTGTGATTTGAAATTTAACATTTATAATTATAGCGTTCTTAAGTAATCGGGGGGAATAAATGCCGCGTTCACTAAAAAAAGGTCCTTTTGTTGAGGAGAGGTTATTGCAACGGGCAGAGAGAATACGCCGCTCGGGCCTAAGGCAGGCGATAAAGACCTGGTCCAGGCGCTCCACGGTTGTGCCTGATTTTGTCGGTTTAACCTTCGCGGTTTATGACGGTAAAAAACACGTGCCGGTTTTTATTACCGAGAATATGGTAGGCCATAAACTGGGGGAATTCGCTCCCACGCGGATATTTAAAAAACACGGCGGAGTAAAAGCCAAGAAGGCCCCGGAGAAAACGTAATGATAGTCAAAGCCGAAAGTAAATTTTTAAGGATTTCGCCGACAAAGGTCAGGCAGGTCATAGCGCTCCTGCGCAATAAGGATGTCGTCGCTGCCCAGGCGATACTGGTTAATTTAAATAAGGGGCCGAAGGAATTTTTGGCAAAAATATTAAAGCAGGCGGTAGCAAATGCCAAGGTAAAGGGGTTCAGCCCGGATAAGCTCTATATCTCCAGGATAATTTGCAATGTCGGGCCGGCATGGAAGAGGTATAAAGCCGCCGCCTTTGGCCGGGCAGCGCCCATTAAAAAACGGACAGCGCATATTAAAATAGAACTAGACACAAAAAATCGTTAACCTGTTATCCCGTTAGCCTGTTGTTCTATTGACGGGCAACGGGAAAACGGGCAACGGGAAAACGAAAATATGGGACAAAAAGTACATCCATTTGTACAGAGAGTAGGTTTTACGAAAAACTGGCATAGTCGGTGGTTTGCCAAGCCCAAGGATTATCCCCGGTTTATTGAGGAAGATTATAAAATCAGGAAATTTATCAAGAAGCAGTTTAAGCAGGCCGCTATTTCAAAGATTATCATTGAACGCCTAACCGAGCAACTGAAGGTAAGGATTTTAAGCGGCCGGCCAGGTATTATCATCGGCCGCCATGGCGCGGATATTGAGCGTTTACGCCAGGATTTAAACAGCATGGTCAAAAGAGAGGTTTCTATTGATATAGAGGAAGTAAAGAGGCCTGCCTTGGACGCGCAGCTGGTAGCGGAAAATGTGGCCTTGCAATTAGAGAGAAGAATAGCCTATCGCCGGGCAATGAAACGCGCGATAGAGCAAACTATGAGCTCGGGAGCAAAAGGCATAAAAATCAGTTCTTCCGGCAGGCTGGGCGGGGCAGAGATGTCCCGGGAGGAAACATTTAAACAGGGCAAGATTCCGCTTTCTACCCTGCGCGCGGATATAGATTACGGCTTTGCCGAAGCCCTGACTACTTACGGGCTGATTGGAGTTAAGTCTTGGATTTATAAAGGGGATATTTTGGGTAAGCCCACGTTTCAGGAAGAAAGCGGAAAAGAAGCCGAGAGGGAAAAGGTCCAGAGAGCAGAAGGACGTTTTAAGTAAGGCGAGGTAAATTATGGCGATGATGCCTAAGCGGGTAAAATATCGTAAGCTGCAAAAGGGGACACGGCGCGGCGTAGCCACCACCGGATGCGATTTGGCTTTTGGCGAATTCGGTTTAAAGGCGCTTGCCAACGGCTGGCTGAAAAATACCCAGATAGAAGCGGTGCGCGTAATCCTGGCGCGGCAATTACATAAGGGCGGCAGGCTTTGGATCAGGGTTTTTCCGGATAAATCCATCACCAAGAAACCGGCAGAAGTGCGGATGGGAAAAGGCAAGGGCGAACTGGACCACTGGGTATGCGTGGTAAAAAGGGGCCGGGTTTTGTTTGAGCTGGGGGGAGTCCAGGAGGAATATGCCCGTCGGTGTTTTCGGTTGTGCGCTTATAAATTGCCCATAAAAACAAAGTTTATCAGCCGTACACACAGGTAACGAAATATGAAAATCCAAGAATTAAGCAACCTTTCAAGAGAAGAGCTTTTGGTTAAAGAAAAAACGCTTAAAGGGGAACTATTTAAGCTTAACCAGCAGCGCTACGGCGGCAGAGTAGAAAAGCCGCATATGTTTTCATTGTTAAAGAGGGATATTGCCCGCATCCGGACGATTTTAAACACAAAGACACGGATACGCACGGATAAAGGCACGGATACGCACGGATAAAAAGCATTGTCCGTGTAAATCCGTAAAAAATCCGTGTACATCCGTGTAATGAGGAGCGTAAGCGACGAATGGGAAAGAAAAAAGAATTTACCGGTATCGTTATCGGCGACAAGATGCAAAAGACGCGCGTGGTCAGGGTAATGCGCCTGGCCAAGCACCCCAAATACAGCCGCATCCTGAAAAAATACAATAAATTTAAGGCGCACGACGAGAAAAACGCCGCTAAAATCGGGGACCTGGTGCGCATCAGGGAGTCCAGGCCGCTCTCCAAGGAAAAACGTTTCAGAATAGTGGAGATTATTAAAAAATCCGCAGAACCGCAGATAGAACTCAAGGAAGAATAAAATGATTCAGGTGCGTTCCATATTAGACGTGGCAGACAATACCGGCGCAAAAAAGGCGTCGTTTATCGGCGTATTAGGAAAGAAAGACTGCCTGAAAGCCGAATTAGGGGATATCATTAACGTTAATGTCAAAGAGTCTGTGCCCGAGGCAATGATTAAAAAAGGCGAAGTTGCCAAGGCCGTGGTAGTCAGGACCAGGGCGCCTATCAAGCGTCCGGATGGCTCAATCTTAAGGTTTGACCGTAATGCCATTGTTTTTATTGATACTCAATTTAACCCCAGGGGCACGCGTGTTTTTGGTCCGGTAGCCAGGGAATTGCGGGATAAAAATTTCACTAAGATTATCTCTTTGGCGCCCGAGGTGATTTAATGTTTAAAATCAGAAAAAACGATACGGTAGAAGTGGTAAAAGGCAAGGATGTCGGCAAAAAAGGCAAAGTCCTGCAGATATTTACTGACCGGAATAAGGCGATAGTAGAAGGTATAAATTTAGTCAAAAAGCACAGGCGCCAGACCCGCCAGGACCAGCCCGGAGGCCTGGTGTCAATTGAAGCGCCGATTAGCCTGCCTAACCTTTTAGTCTTATGCAAGCATTGCGACCATGGGGTCAGGGTAGGGTTTAAGGTTTTAGCCGACGGGACAAAATCAAGAGTGTGCAAAGACTGTAACGAGGTAATCTAAAATGGCATCTCCCAGGTTATTAGACAAATACAAGAATGAAATTGTGCCGCAGATGATGCAGGCCTTTTCCCTGAAGAATAAACTGGCGGTGCCGCGCCTAGAAAAGATAGTAGTCAATATGGGCGTGGGCGAGGCCCTGACAGATATCAAGCTCCTGGAAAAATCAGTGGATGAATTGGCTTTGATTTGCGGCCAGCGGCCCATTACCAGAAGGGCAAAGAAGGCGATTGCCAATTTTAAAATTAGGCAGGGCTTACCCGTTGGCTGCAAGGTTACTTTAAGGCGGGCAATGATGTATGAATTTATGGACAGGCTGCTTAATATCGCCTTGCCCCGTATCCGCGATTTCCGGGGAGTGCCTGTTGATTCCTTTGACCAGGCGGGAAATTATAATCTGGGCATTACCGACCAGAGTATCTTCCCCGAAATAGAATATGATAAGTTAACGCGCGTGCAGGGGATGGACATAGCTTTTGTGATTAAAAACGCCAAGTCCCACGAACAGTCTAGGGAGTTATTAAGATTATTCGGTATGCCGTTTGCTAACACGGATACACGCGGATAAAGATACGGATACACACGGATAAAAAGCATTGTCCGTGTAAATCCGTAAAAAATCCGTGTACATCCGTGTAATGAGGAGCGTAAGCGACGAATGGCTAAAAATTCACAGATAGCAAGATGGAAGAGGCCGGCTAAATATTCCAGCCGTAAATATAACCGTTGCCCGCTTTGCGGCAGGAGCGGCGGTTATTTAAGAAGGTTTAGGCTCTGCCGCATCTGCTTTAGGGAATTGGCCTGGCAGGGATTAATCCCCGGCGTCAAGAAGGCCAGTTGGTAAAACTTTAAAAGGAGCATGAATGTCCAGGACTGATTTAATTGCCGACGCGTTCACGATAATACGCAACGCCATTATGGTAAAAAAGGAAACAGTAGATGTGCCTGCTTCCGGCACGCTGAAGTCTATATTTGAGATTTTAAAAAAAGAAGAGTATATTGACGATTTTAAGCCGATAGAAGATAAAAAGCAGGGGATATTGAGGGTTTACCTGAAATATACCCAGGCCAAGCCCGCAATCAGCAATATAAAACGCGTTTCCAGGTCCAGCCTGCGCGTCTACGTAAAGCGTGATAAAATTCCCTCTGTTTTAAGGGGCCGGGGACTGGCTATTATTTCCACCCCCAAGGGGATAGTGAGCAATAAAGAGGCAAAGGCCCAGGGCATGGGCGGCGAGGTCATCGCATATATCTGGTGAGCGAGGCCACGACTTACGGAACGTAAGTCGTATGGCCGAACTTATCCCGACACCAACTAAAGTTGGCGTCGGGGTTAAATTCGCGCAATAACTTACGGAAACGCGTTACCCGAGCTTATCGGAAAGCTCGGTATGCCGCTTTCTGCGGCAACACCCGAGTTTATCGGAAAGCTCGGTATGCCGCTTTCTGCGGCAAGCGCGACGTAAGTTATGCGCTCATTCAATATGTCAAGAATAGGAAAAAAAGCTATTAGTTTACCCAAGGACGTAAAGATAGAATTCAAGGATAGGCAGGTTTCTGTGGAAGGGCCAAAAGGAAAGCTGAGCCGGATTTTATCCGACCGCATTACTTTGGAAGTAAAAGATAACCAGGTTTTTTTAAGGCGCGCCGTGGATACCAAGCTGGACCGTATTCTGCACGGGCTTTCCCGCGCCCTGGTCGCTAATATGATTAAGGGGGTTAGCGAAGGTTACAGCAAGGAATTGGAGATTATCGGCGTGGGATTTAAGGCGCAGGTTCAGGGCAATAGCTTAAATATGCAGCTGGGTTTTTCTCATCCGGTAAATTTCCCTATTCCTGAAGGCATAAAGATAGAAACGCCCAAGCCTACTCAGATTGCAATAAGGGGCGTGGATAAGGAAAAGGTGGGGGAAGTCGCCTCAGAGATACGCATGATTTTCCCGCCGGAGCCTTATAAAGGCAAGGGCATCCGTTTTGTGGGCGAATATGTAAAGAAGAAAGTCGGCAAGGCCCAGGCCGCTACCGCAGCTAAATAAGTGAGGCCACGACTTACGGAACGTAAGTCGTATGGCCGAACTTATCCCGACACCAACTAAAGTTGGCGTCGGGGTTAAATTCGCACAATAACTTACGTCGTCAGCTTGCGGCGAGACTTGCGTAAGTTATGCGCTCATTTAAAATGAAAACAAAAAATAAAAGAGAACTTTCCCGGGCAAAGAGGCACGCGGCTATACGCCTGCGTGTGCGCGGAGACAAATCCAGGCCGCGCCTGCTGGTCGGCCGCAGCTTAAAAAATATGCGCGCCCAGCTTATAGACGATACCGAGAATAAGACGCTTTTTTCGCAGAACGGCGCCTCTTGCGGCAATGTCAAGACAGCGCAGTTATTCGGCGAGAGTTTTGCCGCCAAGGCAAAAGAGAAAGGCATTACCCGCGTTGTCTTTGACCGCGCGGGATATTTATATCACGGCCGGATTAAGGCGTTTGCCGACGCACTGAGAAAAGGCGGCCTTGAGTTTTAGCCAGGCGAGGAGTTAATTATGCGTGAAATGAAAATAGAGAGCCAGCCGGAACTGATAGAAAAGATTATTACCATTAACCGCGTCGCCAAAGTCACCAAGGGCGGCAAGAAACTTTCCTTTAGCGCGTTGGTGGTGGTGGGGGATACCCGCGGCAAAGTAGGTTTTGCTTTAGGTAAAGCCAATGAGGTAGCCGATGCTATCCGCAAGGCCCTGACTAAAGCCAAAAAAGAACTGGTTACGGTATCCCTGGAGGGTTCTACCATACCCCATGAGATAATCGGACACTTTGGCGCAGCTAAAGTCCTTTTAAAACCCGCCTCCGAAGGCACCGGCGTAATTGCCGCCGGCCCGGTAAGGGCGATTTGCGAAGCCGCGGGCATAAAGGACATCTTAACCAAATGCCTTAAATCCAATAATCCCGTAAATGTCATTAAGGCTGTGATGGGCGGATTAAACAATTTAAAGGTGCAAAAGAATGAAAGCAAAAATACCCCAGAGCAAAAAGAGCCCGCCAGTTAAAAAGGCCGGCCCCGGCAGGGCGAAAAAAGTAGTTAAAAAAGCTGCCCCGGCACTTACCAGTTACTTGGGCATCCATAACCTAAAAAGCCCTCTGGGCAGCCACAAGAAAAGGAGAATACTCGGCCGCGGCACAAGTTCAGGGCACGGCAAGACTTCTTCGCGCGGCAGCAAAGGCCAGACTTCGCGTTCCGGTAAGAGCCGTTATTTAGGATTCGAAGGCGGCCAGATGCCGCTTATCCGTAGAATTCCTAAACGGGGCTTTACCAGCAAGTTTAAAAAGGAATATCAGATTGTAAATTTAGAGGCCCTCCGGAAGATAAAAGAGCCGAATATTACTCTTGAGGCGCTGGAAAATAAAGGCCTGATTAAAGATAAAAATAAATTAGTCAAGATTTTAGGCGACGGCGAGTTAAAGAATCCGGTTACTATTCAGGCGCACGCGTTTTCTAAGAAAGCCGCGGATAAAATCACGGCTGCCGGCGGAAAACCAGAGGTAGTGAATGCTTAGCGCGTTAACCAATTCATTCAGGATCCCGGATTTAAAGAGGCGCTTACTGGTGACTATAGCGCTTTTGGCGGTGTACCGCATCGGCTGTTATGTGCCTACCCCGGGCATTGACGGGGCGGCCCTGACCGAATTTTTCAGCCGCCTGTCTAAAACCCAGGGCGGCACGCTCTTTGGCATCATTAATATGTTCTCCGGCGGCGCGATGGAGCGGCTGACTATTTTTGCGCTGGGTATTATGCCTTATATATCCGCGTCAATTATCCTGCAGCTCTTGACCGCGGTGATACCTGCCCTGGAAAAGTTAGCCAAGGAAGGTAAAGCCGGTTATGAAAGGATTAATCAATATACCCGATACTCCACTGTGGCGCTTGCCATCATCCAGTCGTTCTTCATTGCCCTGTGGCTGGAGAATCCCGCCCGTTTCGAAGGCTTAAAGATAGTAATGCACCCGGGCGTGGGATTCAGGATATTGACGGTGTTGACTTTAACTACGGGCACGATATTCATTATGTGGTTAGGCGAGCAGATTCAGGAAAGGGGCATCGGCAACGGCATATCGCTGGTAATTACCGCGGGTATTATTTCCCGCATTCCGGCGGCAATGCACCAGCTGTTTATTTTACTTTCGCCGTTTTCTCCGTCCCGCAGGCAGGTCCAGCCTTTTACGCTCCTGGTGATGGCGGCATTTCTGGTCGGCGTAGTTTTCGCGGTAATCTTAGTCACTCAAGGCCAAAGAAAAATCCCGGTGCAATACGCGCGCAGGATAGTAGGAAGGAAAATCTTCGGGGGGCAGAGCACTTATATACCCTTAAAGGTGGATACCGCGGGGGTTATCGCCATTATCTTTGCCCAATCCATAATTTTATTTCCGGCAACGCTGGCCTCATTTATTCCTAACCCCACATTCCAAAATTGGGCGCAGGGCCTGGTCAGAGGCCACCTGCTTTATACCGTGGTTTACGCGTTGATGATAATTTTCTTTTGTTATTTTTATACCGCTATTGTTTTTAACCCGCTTGACCTGGCGGATAATATGAAAAAATACGGCGGTTTTATTCCCGGTATCCGGCCGGGAAGCTCTACCGCTGAATTCCTGGAGTTTGTGATGACCAGAATTACCCTGGCCGGCGCGTTATTTATCACCTTTATCGCCATATTTCCGGATTTTATTATGGCCTGGCTGAAAATCCCGCACCTGGTGGCCTCTTTTTTCGGCGGCACAGGGATACTGATTATAGTAGGGGTAATGCTGGATACGGTAAAGCAGATTGAATCGCATCTCCTAATGCATCATTATGAGGGATTTATTAAATCCGGCCGCATCAAAGGAAGAAGATAATGAAGATTATCTTGCTGGGCCCTCCGGGCGCGGGAAAAGGCACGCAGGCGGTTAACCTGGCCCAAAAGTTGAAGTTGGCGCATATATCCACCGGCGATTTATTAAGGCAGAATGTTTCCGGCGGCACGGATTTGGGCAAACAGGCGAAAAGCTATATGGAGAAGGGCGCGCTGGTGCCGGATGATTTAGTGACTCAGATGCTCCAGCGGCGTATCCAGGCGCAAGACGTCAAAAAAGGTTTTATCTTAGACGGTTATCCGCGCAATATAGCTCAAGCCAAGGCATTAGACGCTATGTTAAAACAGGAAAATGCCGCCATAGATTTCGCCGTCTATTTAGAGGCCTCTGAGCCGGTGATTATACAGCGTTTAACCGGCCGCCTGGTCTGCAAGAATTGCGGCGCGAATTTCCACCGTAAGAATATGCCGCCCCGGGTGGAGATGATGTGCGATAAATGCGGCGGCACGCTTTATCAGAGGACAGACGATAACGAGGCGACCATAAAGACCCGTTTGGAGGTTTATCGCAAAGAGGTTTCGGCTTTACTCCAGTATTATGAAGCAAAGCGCCAATTGCACCGCCTTAACGCGGATGAAGACGCGGACGCGGTTTTAAATGAAATTATCCGTCTTGCCGCCAAGGCTTGAGCCAGGCAAAGTGATTCCTTTAAAGTCCGAAGAAGAGTTGCAGGTTTTAAGAAGCGGAGGCAAGGTTTTAGCTAAGGTAATGCGGCATTTGCAACAGTTTGCCGTCGCGGGCGTTTCTACCATTGAAATTGATGAATTGGCGGAAAAACTGGTGCGCCAGGAGAATGCGTTGCCTGCCTTTAAAGGATATAAAGGGTTTCCGGCAACTATCTGCGTTTCAATTGACGAAGAAATTGTCCACGGCATACCGGATAAACGGATTTTGGCAGAGGGCAATATCGTCAGCCTGGATTTAGGCATAAATTACCAGGGTTATTTTACCGACGCGGCCGTTACTTTGGCCGTGGGCCGGGTTGAGGCGCGGGTAAAGAAGTTAGTGGAAGTTACCAAAAAAGCTTTATCTGAAGGCATAAAACAGGCGCGCATAGGCAGCCATTTATCTGATATCTCTTATGCCATTCAGAATTACGTAGAAAGCCACGGATTTTCAGTAGTCAGGCAGTTTGTGGGCCACGGGATAGGGCAAAATTTGCACGAGGAGCCGGAAATACCCAATTTCGGCAAGAGCAATCAAGGCCCTTTGTTAAAAAAAGGGATGGTTTTAGCCATTGAGCCGATGGTAAATATGGGAACTTGGGAATCCAAGATTTTAGATAATGGCTGGACAGCGGTGACCGCAGACGGCCTGGCCTCGGCGCATTTTGAGCATACGATAGCAGTAACCGAGAACGGCCCGGAAATCTTAACCAATTAATATGGCTAAGGAAGAACTGATTGAGACTGAAGGAAAGGTGATTGAGGCTTTGCCCAACGCGATGTTCAGGGTGGAGCTGGAAAACGGGCATGTGGTATTGGCGCATGTTTCCGGAAAGATGCGCATGAATTTTATCAGGATACTGCCCGGAGACAAGGTGAAGCTGGAGCTGTCGCCTTACGACTTAAGCCGAGGCAGGATTACATTCAGGGTTAAGTGAACCGCAAAAGCGCAAAAATAGAGATAAGATAGTGGCGCACACCGCAAAGGCGCAAAGAAAAAACTTTGCGGTTTAGCGGTGTAGAAAAAGGTTCAAAATTAATTTAGCGGTTTAGCGATAACAAA
>Ga0194112_10003216_pt1 | contig 22922 bp, 15 predicted proteins | sample TA2MahC400mmetaG_FD_146191 | JGI IMG/M metagenome (GOLD analysis project Ga0194112, IMG submission 146191) | Freshwater microbial communities from Lake Tanganyika, Tanzania - TA2015016 Mahale Deep Cast 400m | ecosystem: Environmental > Aquatic > Freshwater > Lake | place: Tanzania: Lake... | reverse complement strand
TGGCGTCGTAGGTGCGCGCCACGGCGATGGCGTTGGCGAACTTGGGCGTGTCGAGCCAGAGGATCAGCTCCGGCCGGTCGGGGTCGGTGATGTCGACCACTTGCAGGCCCGACTGGCCCGCGGCCACGTAGGCGTAGTTGCCGAGGATGGCGACATCCTGGGCGTCGCTGCGCAGGGGGACCCGCCCGGAGATCCGGTAGGGGCTCACCGGCGGCTTGTAGAGCTCCTGCTCACCGCAGCCGGCCAGGGCCAGCCCGGCGACGAGCATCCCCAGCGTCGCCAGCCATCTCGTGTGCGTCACCGACGTCCTCCTTCGCTCCGGCGGCCCGGCCCGCGGGCCGGGCGATCCGCCCGCTATCGCCAGGGCAGGGCCACCGCGATCCAGTAGCGCGCGCCCGTGTAGTCCTTCTCCTCCGAGGGGTCGTTCTCGCCGATCAGCCCGGCGGGGGCCTTGGCCGTCCGCTCCGTGTAGCGCAGCCCGGCCGAGAGCGTCATGCGTTTGTAGACCGGCCTCGAGTTCCAGCCGAGCTGGATCTGCCGGCTCTCGTCAAACCGCCCGACGTGGAGCGGGTCGACGAAGAGGGGCCTCGTGCTGGTGTAGAACTGGCGGCTGTAGGTGAGCTGTGCCTCGCAGCTCGAGGTGCGCGCGGCGGCCAGCGCGCGCTCGATGAACGCCCCGACATGCCGCAACGCCCCCGTCGCCGCCCCGGCGAGGCCGGGCGCGAGCGGTCCCGGGGCGGGCACGACGGTCCGGGGGCGGTAGGCGACGCGCAGGCGGTAGGTGTCCTTCTCGTACGATCCGTCGCCGTCGTTGTCGGAGTTCTCCAGCGTCTCGCCCACCTGGTCGTAGCCGCGGGCCTTGACCAGCGCGTAGCCGTACTCCGGGCGCACCGAGAAGCGCCCCTTCGAGACCTCGGCGTACAGGTCCGCGTTCCACTCCCAGAGGTCGTTCTCCAGGAAGTGGCGGTTGTAGAAGCGCAGGACGCGCCCCCCGCCGGCGCGCAGCGCCAGCCAGGCGTTGGCCCGGTAGCGGTAGCCGACGTCGAAGGCGTTGCGCGTGATCTCGAAGGGCAGATACTCGCGCGGGACGGTGCGCGAGAGGTACGGCGGGCGGTCGCCGAGCTCCTTGATGTAGCCGTCGGGCGCGTAGGTGTACATCGCCTCGAGGTAGTCGCCGTGGCGGAAGTGCTGGCGCAGGCGGACCTGGACCTCGTCGTTCGTCTTGATCGGGTTGCGCATGTACTCCCAGCGCTGGACGCGCAGGCGCAGGCGGGTGGCCTTGCGGAAGAGCAGCGACCCGTGGGTGATCTCGGCGCCGACGACCGGATGGAGGATGAGGTCGTCCTCGATGTCGATGCCGAACTGGGCCGGGTCGAGGCCGCTGCGCAGCTTCTGCAGCGTGGCCTCCGAGAAGCGGGCGATGTTGTCGTCGTAGATGCACTCGAAGGAGAAGTCGCCGGCGAGGCGCCAGGGGCTCCTCTTGGGCGGCGGGCCCTGGTAGGAGCAGGCGGCAAAGACCGGGTCTCCTCCCGCCGTCGCCCCGCGCAGCGTGACGGTGTGCCGGCCCTCCGGGATCGGGCAGAGGATCCTCGCCGCGCCGGTCGGCCGGCCGGGCCGGTCGTCGGCGAAGGTGTCGCGCCGGGAGCGGCGGAGCGGCTCGACCCAGCGCTGCTCGCCGAACCCCTCGAGCCCGGTGATCGACACGACCACCCGGCGGGGCTCGTCGCTGCCGGGCGGCGCCGCGGCGCGCACGAAGAGGCGCAGCAGGCCGGGGCCTTCGAGGAGCAGCCGCGCCCCCGCGTCGATCCCGTAGTAGCCGGTGAAGCTCTCCCCCTGTCCGATGCCCACCGGCAGAGCCGGCGAGTCGGCCCGCGGCGGCAGCGGCGTGACGCGGGCGAAGCGGGCCGCCTCCGCCTCCTCGGCCGACGGGGGGCCGTCGTAGACGAGGCGGGCGTAGACGGGCTCGCCGGGGGCGCCCGCTCCATGGACGCGCAGGCGGTGCACGCCGCGGGGGACGGCGAAGGTGAAGCGCAGCGGGGTGGTCATCCGGCCCGGCCGCCCGTCCTCGTATCCGAACTCGCGGGCCAGCAGGACCTGCCGGGACCAGTGCTGGGGGGGGTACGCGGCCAGGCCCTCGACGGTCACGCGCAGCGATTCCGGCGCCGCGGCCCGGCTCTCGACGTGCCCGCGAGCGACGCCCTCGACGAGGCCGGGCCCGGCGATCGTGATCGTCACGCCGCCGTCGATGCGCACGAAGTCGAGGAAGTCCCCCCCCTCGCCGAGCGAGACCTCGTCGGCCCTCGAGGCGTGCGGCGGCACATCGGGGATGAGCAGGCGCTCCCCGCGCGCCGTGGCCAGCGCGAGCAGGGGGAGGAGCAGTGGAACGATCCGACGCATGGGTCGCTTGGGCCCTCGGTCTAGCGGATGAGGTGGCTCAGCCCGACGCTGCTCTTCGGGATCAGGATCCGCGTCGTGAAGGACGCGGCCCCGCTGCCGGTCGGCCCGAGTTCGTAGGTCCAGTTCCCGCTGGGGACGCTCAACCGGAGCAGCTGGCTCTGGCCCGGCGCCGTGCCGGGACAATCCTCGTAGCCGGCCCCGGGATCGATCCGCGCTTGGAAGCGGCGCTCCACGTCGGGCCGGTCGTTGCGCTGGATGCCGACGACGTACTCCTGGGCGCCCAGCGTGCCTTCCTCGAAGTCGACGCGGGTATGGATCTGCAGCTCGGTCGGCCCCTGGACGGTGAAGCGCACCGGCCTCTCCGGCGTCGCGCGGAACCAGGTGTAGCGATTGCCCTGGGCGGTGACGAGCCGGCACTGACGGTCGAACTCGAGCGGCGAGAAGGCGATGAGCCTGGCGCCGGCGCCGGCGCGAGCCTGGCGGAAGAAGCGGGCGGCGACCGCCTTGCCCGGCTCGTCCACGGTGACGCGGAAGGTGTGCTTGCCGCGGGGGACAGTGATCACGCTCTCCCCCGAGGCGCCCACGGCCGTCGCCGCCTTGGTGCACAGCTTGGCCTTGGCGTCGCGGCTCCGGGTGATCTTCTTCCTGAGCGCCGTCTTGCCGTCCCGCTCCACGACCAGCGTGTAGGAGCGCTTGCCAGTTTTTCCCTGAACCGGCAGGTGGCGGGTGAGGATCCGCAGCTTGCTCGGCCCGTGGACCGTCAGTTCGACGCCCTTGGCGGGGTCGAGCTGCGTGTACTTGGAGGACTTGCCCGCGACGCGCAGGCAGGTCTGACGGCCCGCCTTGTCGGGCTGGACCTCCTTCCAGACGAGCTTGGCCGCGACCGGGCCGGCGAGCCCCAGCAGCAGCGCGACAGCCAGGGCTCCGGCGGCGAGCGCTCCGCGCCCAAGCGGGATGCCCTTGCTCCGCGGCTCAGCGGCCTTCCGGCCGAGCGTGTCGAGCGAACCGGTCATGCGGCTCCTCCCGGAGAAGTCTTGACGAAGCGGCGACGCAGTTCCGGCAGGGTCAGGATCAGCGTGAGGATCCCGTAGAAGACGAGCATCGCGGCGGTGAGGCCGATGTTGTAGCCCGGCTTGCCCAGCGCCTCGCCGTCCCCGACGGCCGGCAGGTAGTCCGGGGCGACCGGCAGGCCGAAGCGGCGGGCCATGTTCTGGGGCAGGCCGAGGTGGATCACCGGCACGCCCATCTTGGCCAGGCGCACCATCGTGCCGGCGCGCGGGAAGTTGCGCGTCCAGAGGTCGGTGTGCAGCCCGGAGGGCAGCGGGATCTGCGCCAGGCTGAAGCCCAGGCTGGCGATGCTGCCGCCGACGTTGACATAGGCGGCGATGTCGCGCCCGCCCGCGCGCTCGAAGTAGACGTCCATCCGGTTGGAGATCGCGTCCAGGATGTTGCGGCTGGTCAGGATGCGCACGCCGTTGCGCTCGCAGGCCTCGGCGACGAGACGGCGGCCCTCGGCGCTCAGGCTGTTGCCCATGTCGTTGCTGCCGCCCGGCGTTGCCGCCACCGAGCGGATGCGCATCAGCCCCTTCTCCTGCAGCACCCGTTCCATGTCCAGCCAGGTGAAGTCGGGATCGGTGGCCCCCCAGGTGGAGGAGCCCACGGTCGTGATCACCACCGGCTGCAGCTCCATCGCCTCCATCGCCGCGTAAAGGTTGACGGTCATGGCCGGGAACGAGCTGCTCAGCGCCACGGCGACGACATCTCCGGGCTTGAGGTTGATCTGCTGGAAGTAGTCGACGATGACGGCGGCGAAGTTGGGGTTGATGCTCGTGCGCTTGGCCGCCAGGTTGCCCTGCGAGTTGCGGATCGGGCTGGACCGCGGTCCGATCATCCCCGTGGCCGCGGGGTCGTCGTCGGGATTGATCGTCCGTCCCAGGTCGCCGACGTAGTAGTCCTTGAGCGCGTCGTAGGCCCGGTCGGCCAGCTCGGCCGCCCTCTTCTTCACCTCGTAGCCCGGCGCGCGACGGTAGACCTTGGTCTCCTCGAGGATCCAGGTGCAGGCGACGGCCAGCACCGCCAGGACGCCGACGAGGATGCGCCTCTGCGTTTGGTAGGAATATGCCAACTCTCCTGCCCTCCTGCCGCGTGCCTAGATGAGCGTCGTGCGGATCAGACCGCCGCCGTGGACCAGGATCAGGACCAGGCGCACGATGAACGATGCGCAGAGCACCGTCGCGGTCGTCTCGGCCACGCCCTGGCGGACCATCCAGTACCCGATCAGGCCGCTGATGATGTAGCCGATGACGCCGATGTCGACCGCGCCAGCCCCCAGGCCCGTCCCCAGCAGGGGCGGCACCGCCTGCCCGACCAGGTAGCCGACGATCACGCAGAGCACCATCGTGCGCCGGCCGAAGAGGACGATGAAGCGGCCGATCAACTGCACGACCAGCATCGTGACGATGCCGGCCAGCAGCGTGCCCGCGACCATCAGCGGTTGGTTGAGGTAGAGGGCGATGTAGCCGGGCACCACCAGCCCGCTGGCGGTGAGCCCCAGCGCCTCGGAGAAGAACAGGCTGACGATCAGCCCCAAGCCGATGGCCTCAGGAAGCATGCCGGCTCCTTTCCTGTTCCAGGAGGTCCATGAAACGGACTCCGAATCCGCCGATGTTGCCGATCCCCATGATCGCCGCGCGCGGATCGGCCAGATCGAAGAGCTTCTGCAGCACCTCCTCCGGCGTCCGCCCGCCCATGTGGACCATGCGGTTGCGCGGCAGCCCCGAGCGCGCCGCCATGTCGATGAAGGTGGAGGCCTTGTCGCCGACGACGACGAACCAGTCGGCGGCCATGTCCTTGGCGATGACCTGGGCCATGTCGACCGCCCGGCGCATCCGATCGGCGCGGTTGTTGATCATCACGATGGAGCGGCGATCGCCGCCGCGGTGCATGTTGAGCAGGCCCCAGAGGAAGACGGTCGACTCGCGGTCGTTGGCGGCGAAGGCGTTGACGAAGGTGATCTCCTTGTCCTCGCGGCGCAGGTGGATCTGCGTCGTCGCGCCGACGTCGGGTGTCACCTTGTACATCCCGGAGAGCGCCGTCACCCGGTCGACGCCGACCTCCTCGCACACGTCAAGCGCCAGGGCGACATTCTCGGGGATCTCCACGTAGCCGAACCCGGACATCTCCTCGGGCGTCGGGTGGCGTTCGGCGGTCGTGACCGCGCACTGCGTGCCGCGGCGCATGGCCTCGCGCACCAGGTAGTCGGAGTAGGCGCCCTCGGTGGTGAAGAGCTTGCCGTTGTTCGGGATCGTGCCGCTCAGGGCGATGGCGACGTTCTCCAGCGTCGGGCCCATGACCTCGAGGTGGTCGGGGCGCACGTTGGTGATCACCCCGATCGTGGAGCGGACGATCTGATGCTCGGTGACCTTCTGGAGGTCGGGGCGCACGGCCATGCACTCGATGACCAGCGCCTCGGCGTTTTCGCCGGCCGCCTGGCGGATGATGCCGATCTGCTCGCGGATGTTGGGCGCCGAGCGCCGGGGCACGGGCTCCTCGGAGCCGTCGGGATGGATGAGCCGCGCGGCGGATCCGGTAGTCTTGGCGAACGTGCGCAGCTTCCCGGCGCGCAGTCCCGCGGCGATGAGCCGGGCCACCGAGGACTTGCCGCGCGTCCCGTTCACATGGATGCGGATCGGGATGCGCTGGACCATGCGCCGATGGCGGGCGCGCTCGAGGACGAGGGCGGTCGTCAGCCCGAGCAGGAGGAGGAGGAGCACCAGGGAGAAGGCCCCCTTGCCGAGAAGAGGCGGTAGAAGATAACTCATGGCAACGAAAAGACCTCCAAGGATGAGCCCCTGGGCCTCCGGCGCCGGTTCGACCCGGTGCGTGGAATTCCGCCTCGCTGGAGGGGGAATCAGAACGGACAGGATACCCCAGCGGCGAGTCCGCTGTCGATAGAGGAGCAAAGGAAACCGCCGGCCCGGCGGGGCGCTCCGCCGCCCCGAAGACGAGGGGGTCCGGGTCGGAGGCGCGGGCCCGCCGGGCCCGGTCCGCCCTCCGGCCCAAGATTGACAGGGCGCACTCCCGCTCCGTACGGTGCGCCCGACCAGCGCTGCGCCGGCAGGCGCGAGCCCGATTCCCGGGCCCGCCGGAGAGTGGGGCGGGCCCGGAGCGCGGAACACGGACGGGGGGGCGAGTGGCCGTCAAGGACCGGTTCATCTTCGTCGATCAGATGCGCGGCCTGATCATCGCCCTGATGGGGCTCGATCACGCCTCCGACTACTTCAACTCCGTCTGGAGCCGCGTCGAGTACCGGGACTTCCTGTTCGACTCGTTCCCGCAGTTCATCCTGCGCATGGTCAGCTACCTGTGCGCCCCCGGATTCCTGATGCTGGCCGGGGCGATGGTCTGGTGGGCCCTCGAGCGCAAGGCGGCCCAGGGCGCGCCCCTCTGGAAGGCGCGCGGAGGGCTGATGCTGCGCGGGCTCTTCCTCGTCGCCGTGCAGCTCGTCTGGGTCAACGCGAGCTGGGGGGGCTTCGCCCGGCTGCGCCTCGACCACTTCGGCATCATCGCCACGATCGGCTCGGCGATCATCCTGCTGGCGCTGGTGGCCCGCTGGTTCTGGTGGCAGCGCCTGGCGCTGGCGCTGGGCCTGATCGCCCTCCATCCACTGCTTCTGCGCATCCCCTACGATCCGGGCACGACCGACATGAAGATGCGGGCGATGCAACTCCTGGTGGACGCCGGAAGCTGGAACCTCTATCCGGTGCTGCCCTGGTTCGCCCTGGCCGTCGTCGGGTCGGTGGCCGGCGAGCTCTGGTTCCAGCGCTGGCGCGACGATCGCGGGCGCATCCGCAACACCCTGTTGGTCGGCATGCTCGGCGTCGTCCTCTTCTTCTTCGCGCGGATGCCGGCCGGCTACGGGAACATCATGCCCTTCGATCGGGTCGGATCGTTGAGCTTCTGGTTCGAGCAGAAGTACCCTCCAGGCTTGGCGCACAACATGCTTTTCCCAGGGCTGGTGATGCTCTTCTCGGCGGCCTTCATGGCCGTCGGGGTTCGCCTGCGGGCGCTCTTCCATCCGCTCGAGGTCTACGGCAGGACGCCCTTCTTCTTCTACGTCGTCCACATCCCGCTGCTGGCGATCGTCACCCGCCGCCTGGGTCTGCTGCCCTACCGCCAGGGCGAGGTTGCGGCCGCCCTGCTCGCCTGGCTGGGGCTGCTGATCGTCATGTATCCACTCTGCCGCTGGTTCGCCGGGGTGAAGGCGCGCTCGAGGCACCCGCTGGTCAAGATGATGTAAGCCGTCCCCACGCCGGGGCCCAGTGGCCGCGGGATGGGAGAAATCGTGCGCCGATACTGACTCAACTTCCATTTTAGCAATGGATTGGCGTGCCCTTCGCCGGTCCTTCCCGGATCTCGTGCGAGCCGGCCGGGCCTCCCCCTGAGGTTGCGCGGAGGCCTCGGAGTGGGGAGGAATGCCGAGCGGCCGGCGCCCTCTACATTCCCGCACCCCCCCCACGGGGGCGAGGGGGAGCCGTTGGGGCAGGGGGGGCTTGGGGGCCGCCCGCCCAATCGGCCGCGCCCCGCGAGGCTGGAGGGCCCGGAGGCGCGGGAGCAAAGAAAGGGGTGGACAACCTTGGGGCGGATGGCGATAATCCGTGTGGTCCTGTCAGGAACCGTTGACCGCGGTTCGATGGCGGGGCGGCATGGTGCCTGAGTTCAGGGCTCGGAAGGAGATCTCTACCAGCCTATCCAATCCGCACTCTGGGTACGCCAGGCAGAAGTTCTGCTGAATCGGATGCGTTCTCCCCTCGCTAGACCTCACCGTGGGTGCTTCCTGGGGCCGACGACAGAGCGTGCAGGCAGGGTTCCGCCGGGCGCCCATGGGGGATGTTCTCGGGTCAGTCAGTCGTTTGGAGCACGGGCGCGTATCGGTGCGGTGATGCGGCCCACAGTTAGAGGGTAAGCGGACATGTCCAACAAGTTGTACGTCGGCAATCTCCCATTCGATGCGGGCGAGGAAGATCTCCAGGGGCTCTTCGCCGCTCACGGCGAGGTGATCTCCGCCAAGGTGATCACCGACCGCGAGACAGGCAGACCGCGTGGCTTCGGCTTTGTCGAGATGGCGCAGGCCGAGGACGCCCAGAAGGCGATCCAGAGCCTCGACGGCAAGGAGTTCATGGGCCGGGCGCTGAAGGTCAACATCGCCCAGCCGCGTGAAGGCCGTCCGGGCGGCGGCGGCGGCGGCGGCCGTCGCGACCGCTGGTAGTCGGGACGCGGGGGAAGGTCCGGGCTCGGGCCTTCCCCCTCTCCTACATCCCCTACATTCTCTTTCCCGCGTCCGCGCGGCCGGCGCCCGGTTCGCCGTGGCCGGCGCGCTGAGGCCGGAGCTCGGCTGTCGTTTCGCTGTCGCCGGCGCGCTGAGGCCGGAGCCCGGTTCGCTGTCGCCGGCGCTCTGAGGCCGGCGCCCTAACGATAGGTTCCCCATTCCAGGGCCCAGGTCTGCTCCCGCCGCAGGGGCGCGAGCCACCCGTCGATCAGCCCCGCGATCGCCGCGCCCAGCCCGCCGCTCTTCAGCGACTCGATGAACCCCTTCGCCTTCGGGTAGTGGACGAACTCCACCTCGGCGTCGGCGGCGATGCCCGCCTTCTCCTTGGCGATGCGCACCGCGTCGTCGAAGGCGCCGAGCTCGTCGATCAACCCGTGGGCGAGCGCCTGCTCGCCGGTCCAGACGCGGCCCCGCCCGACGCTGTCGATCTCGGCCGCGGTCCGGCCGCGGAAGCGGGCGATGTCGTCGATCCAGTCCTGATAGTCGCGCCAGTGCCGCTGCTTGAACGACGCCCACTGCTCGGGCGTGTAGTCGAAGTAGTCCGAACCCATCAGCGCGTTCGGGCCGCGGGAGACGAAGTCCCAGGTGATGCCGAGCTTGTCGTAGAGGCCGCGCATGTTGAACTTGCCCGAGATCGAGCCGATCGAGCCGACGATGCTGCGCGGACCGGCGAGCAGGGGGGCGCAAGGATAGCAGATGAGGTACCCGCCGGAGCCGGCCATGTCGCCCATCGAGACGACGAGCGGCTTCTTCTCGGCGGCGCGCTTCGCCGAACGCTGGATCTTCCAGGAGGTGCTGCTCTCGCCCCCGCCGCTGTCGACGCGGAAGATGATCGCCTTGACCTCCTTGTCCTCGGCGGCGGCGCGGAAGGCGCGCTCCATCGTCGCCGCGCCCATCGAGGCGCCGAAGGGGAACTGGTACCCGCTCTCCTCGCCGCCGATGTAGCCGCTGGCGTGGACGACGGCGATCCGCTCCTTGGCCTTGATCCCCGCCGCCTTGCGCTCGACGGAGGCGTACTCGGAGCCGGAGACGGTCCGCGGCCGCGGGCCGAGACCCTCCTTGGTCCCCTGGTCCTGCTCCACGCCGGGCAGGGCCAGCAGGCGCTCCTCCAGGCCGTCGCGGTAGAGGAGGCGGTCGACGAGGCCCAGGGCGAGGGCCTCGTCCGGCGTGAGCACGCCCGCGGGGAAGATCCGGCTCTCCAGCGTCCCCGGGGCGAGCCGGCGATCCTCCTCGATCGTCGCCAGGCTGTGCGGGTAGAGGGAGTCCAGGATCCACTCGATGTTGGCCCGCGACTCGGGGCTCATCCGCTCGCCCTGGATCATCTCCGCCGCCGACTTGTAGTGCTCGATGCGGTGCAGGTTCTCCCTGATGCCGAGCTTCTCCAGCGTGCCCTTGAGGAAGGGGCGGCCGGAGGCGCTGCCGTGGAGCGAGACGTAGCCGTTGGGCAGGAGGAAGAGGCTGTCGCAGGCGGCGCCCAGGTAGAGGCTGCCGCGCGAGAGCCCCTCGGTGTAGGCCCAGACCGGCTTGCCCGCGGCCCGGAGCTGCCCGATGCGCGCGCGCAGCTCGTCCATCTTGGCGAAGCCGATCTCGGGCAGTCCGATCTCGAGCACCACCGCATGGATGCGGGCGTCGTGGCGCGCCTTCTCCAGGTTCCCGAGGATCGAGGCGTGGCTCTCGCCGGCCCGGCCGAACGGGCCCGGCATGCCGCCGCCCTGGGGCGAGTCGGGAATCGCCCCGTCGAGCGACTGGACGAGCACGGCGCCCTTGGGCACCTTGACCTTGTCGGAGAGGCGGGCGGCGATGACGACCGCGAGCGCGCCGACGATCAGTAGCTGGGCGACCAGCACGGCGACGATCATCTTCAGGAACGACTTCATGGCGACCTCCTGTTCGTGACTCGCGCGAGTGTACCCCGGGCGTCTCCGCGTGTCATCATGCCCGGGGCGAAGCTCATGGCGCGGCATCTCCGTTCGATGGGCGCGACGGCGCCCCGCCCCGGGCCGCGCACCGCCCGCGCTGCCCGGACCGCGCGGGCGCCTGCTTCCGCGGGGAGTCGGAGCCGCGGAATCCCTGAAAGCGGGTCGCCGTCCCGGGCAACATACCGGAGATACGGCCGTAGGGGGTCGCCGGGGTGCACCGGCCTTCGCGAAGCTCGCCACGAGGCGACGCGGACTGACCCGCGGCGGCGGCATCGCCGGGGCCGCGGGAGGCGGGTGCCGGTCCCCCGCCGCGCGAGCCGCGCAGACCGTTCCCCGAAGGGCGTGGAGCATGACGGCAGCCCACTTCGAAGATGAGCGCCTGAGCGACGGCGAGCGCCAGGTCGGTTCGCGCCGGGCCCTGCTCGGGCTCCTGCCGCTGCTCCGCCGCCACCGCGCCGAGCTGCTTCTCTGCCTGGGGCTCCTGATCGCGACCACGCTGTTCTCGCTCGCCTGGCCCTGGCTGATCCAGCGGGCGATCGACGGGCCGATCGGCGCGCAGCTCGCCCTGCCCGCCGCGGAGCGGGGCTACGGCGCGCTGCTCGGGCTGGGGCTGGCTGTCCTGGCCATCCAGGGCGCGTCGATCGTGCTGCAGTACATCCAGCGCGTGAAGCTCGAGCGCGTCGGCCAGGAGGCGCTGTTCGACCTGCGCACGCGGCTCTTCCGCCACATCCTCGGTCTCGACGTCGGCTTCTTCGACCGCAACCCGGTCGGACGGCTGATGGCCCGCGTCGAGTCGGACACCGAGGCGCTGCGGATGCTCTTCACCAACACGGTCGTCCTCCTGGTCGGGGATCTCGTGCTCGTGGTCGGGATCTGGGGCGTCATGTTCTGGAAGCACCCGCGTCTGGCGCTCGTGCTCGCCCTGCTGACTCCGGTGCTGGCGCTTCTCGTCCTCGCCTTCCACAGGATGACGACGCACCGCTTCCTGGAAGTGCGCAAGCGCATGGCCGAGGTCACAGCGACGGTCGCCGAGTTCCTCCAGGGCATGTCGATCGTGCAGCTCTTCCACCGCGGCGAGTACGCCCGCGACCGCGTCCGCCGCGCCAACCGGGCCAAGTTCGACGAGGACGCCTTCGTCAACGTGGCCGTCTGCGTCTTCTTCAACCTGCTCGGCTTCGTCAACTACGTGAAGATCGGGCTGGTCCTGCTCCTGGGCGCGCACTGGGGGCTGACCCCCGGCCTGATCGTTCTCTTCATCCTGCTTATCTGGAAGGAGTTCGATCCGGTGGCGCGGCTGGCCGAGCAGCTGGGCAGCTTCCAGAAGGGCATCGCCGGCGCGCGGCGCATCTTCGCCCTGCTGTCCGTCGAACCCGCCCTGCGCGAGCCGGCCGAGCCGCGGCCCTGGCCGGGGCTGGTGCGCGGGATCCGCTTCGAAGGGGTCTGGTTCTCGTACACGAACGACGAGCGCTGGGTGCTGCGCGACGTGAGCTTCGAGATCCCGGTGGGCCGCCGCGTGGCGCTGGCGGGGATCACCGGCGGCGGGAAGACGACGATCATCTCGCTGCTGCTGCGCTTCTACGATCCGCAGCGAGGGCGCATCACCATCGACGGCGTGGACATCCGGGAGCTTCGCGCCGCCGACCTGCGCGGCCGTTTCGCGCTCGTGCTGCAGGACATCATCCTGTTCCCGGGCGATATCGGCGGGAACATCTCGCTCGGGGCGGAAGGGATCGGCGAGGAGCGCGTCGCCGCCGCCGCCCGTACGGTCGACGCCGACGGCTTCATCCGCCGGCTGCCCGACGGCTACGGCACGCGCGTCTCGGAGAGGGGGGCCAACTTCAGCCGCGGCGAGCGCCAGCTGCTCTCCTTCGCCCGCGCGCTGGTCGTCGACCCGCAGGTGCTCATCCTGGACGAGGCGACCAGTTCCATCGACCCGGAGACGGAGCGGGTGATCCAGGCCTCGCTGGCGAAGCTCATCGGCCGGCGCACCTCCCTGATCATCGCCCACCGGCTGGCGACGATCCGTGACGCCGACGAGATCCTCGTCCTGCGCGACGGCGAGATCGTCGAGCGAGGGAACCACGCGCAGCTGCTCGCCCGCGATGACTACTATGCCAGGCTCTTTCGCCTGCAGTTCCAGGGGCAGGCGCCGGCGCCGAGCGGGGAGGCGGTCGCCCATGTACGCTAAGCTGAGGTGGATCCTCCGCTACTACCGCGGATACCCGCACGTGGTCGCGCTGCTGCTGGTCCTGACCCCGCTGCAGCTGGCCATCGGCGTGCACATCCCGCGCCTGGTCGGATTCACGGTCGACTACGTCAAGACCGGGGCGCTGCCCGAGCACTGGCTCGGCAGGGGGCTGGTCGGCGCCGGCGCCGGATGGGGGCTGTCACCCGCGGCGTCGCTGGGCCTCGGCTTCATCGCCCTGGGCCTGGCGGCCGTCGCGCTCTACGCCTGTTTCCAGTCCTGGCGGGCCTGGATGAACGTGCGCCTGGAGTGGCTCTTCCGCCAGGTCTCCTTCGACCAGGTCACGGCCAAGGGCCCCGACTTCTTCAACCGCTTCCGCACGGGGGATCTCGTCACGCGCATGACCGACGACGTGGCCGAGAAGCTCTCCTGGTTCGCCTGTTCCGGGATCTGGCGGCTGTACGAGGCCTTGCTGGCGGTGGCCTTCGTCCTGATCATGATGGTGAGCATCGATCCGGCGCTGACGGTCTGGACGGCCGGACCGCTGCCGCTGCTGATCCTGATCTTCTTCCGCAGCTCCTCGGCCCTCGACCGGCGCTACGACGCGCTGCAGAAGCGCATCTCGCGGGTCAACGACGTGGCCGAGGCCTGCTTCTCGGGCGTTCGCGTGCTCAAGGCCTACGTCCGCGAGCCGGCCCAGCAGCGCCGCTTCGAGGGCGCGGCGCGGGAGCGGCAGGCGGCGGAGATCGCCTCGGTGCGCGCGGCGGCGATCGTCGACTCGCTCTACAACTACATCTGGCAGTTCGGCGTCGTCATCGTCCTCTTCGCCGGCGGCTACAAGGTGCTGCGGGCGGGGCTCTCGATCGGCGACATGGCCACCTTCATCTACTATGTCGTCTGGCTCGTCTTCCCGATGTTCGACATCGGGCAGTTCCTGGTCAAGTCGCGCCAGTCTGCGGTGTCGATCGACCGGCTGGTCGAGCTCGAGGCCGTGCCGCCGATGGTCCGCGACGAGGGGATCGGCGGCGCCGTCGCCGGCGCCGGCGACGCGGAGGGCCGGGGAGCCGCGCTGCGCTTCGAGCAGGTCGGCTTCGCCTTCCCCGGGTCGCCGCGCAGGATCCTGGAAGACATCTCGTTCGAGGTCGCGCCGGGGGAGATCGCCGCGGTCGTCGGCCGGGTGGGCGCGGGCAAGAGCTGGCTCGTGCACCTGGTTCCACGCCTCGTCGATCCGACGGAGGGACGGATCACGCTCGACGGCCGCGACCTGCGCGCCTACCGGCTGGAGGCGCTGCGCGGGATGATCGGCTTCGTGCCCCAGGAGCCGGCGCTCTTCAGCGACACGGTGCGCCAGAACATCCTCTTCGGCCGCCCGGGCATCTCGGACGAGCGCCTCGCCTGGGCGCTCGAGGTCGCCCAGCTCCGCGAGGAGGTGGAAGGCTTCCCCCAGGGCCTCGACACGCCGATCGGCACGCGCGGGATGTCGATCTCGGGCGGGCAGAAGCAGCGCCTGTCACTGGCCCGGGCGCTAGTCGGCCGGCCGAGGATCTTGATCCTCGACGATTGCACCTCGGCGCTCGACTCCCGCACCGAGGCGGCGCTCTGGGAGCGGCTGCACGAGGTCCTGCCGGGGATGACGGCGCTGCTCGTCACCCACCGTCCCGACACGCTGCAGCGGGCGGATCGGATCTTCGTCCTTGCCGGAGGGCGGCTGGTCGAGAGCGGCAGCCACGCCACGCTGATCGGCAGACCGGGGGAGTACGCCCGCGTCTACCGCCGGCTGGAGCTGGCCGGGTCGCTGGCCTAGCCTCCGGACTGTGGACCGACATCTCCGGGTCACCTGGGGCAACCCCGCCGCAGGCGGTGAGTTGGCCCCATCCTGCTCCCGGCCCCCTCATCGCCCCCTGAACCGGCACGCCCCTGGCTTGCCCGCCGGGCATGACCGCGAAGCGACACCGAGGGGCCCGCGGACCGAGCGCCGCCTCGGCCCCGGCCGCTCGACCCGGAATCCTCAGACCACAATCGAATGGGCTGGCGCCCCAGCATCCCCATGCTACCGTCGCCGATCCCGCCGCGGCGCGCGGTCCGGGCAGGGGGTTCCAGGGAGAAGGGGTTGCCGATGTCCCGAAGACCGATCCTCCTCGCGCTGCTGGCGATCGCGCTCGGCGCGCAGCACGTTCCCGCCCAGGGCCCCGGGCCGCGCTCGCGCGACGCCTGGCCCGGGGGCGGGCGCTCGGCGCTCGACCTCACGGACGCGCAGTGGCGCAAGGTACTGGCCGGCGTCGGGCGCCCCGAATCCGGCCTCGGCTACAGCAGCGAGGAGATGGCCTTCTACGGGCGCGACCGGGCGCTGATGCGCACGGTGGCCAACCTCTTCGGCGATGTCCGCGCCGTGGCGCGCTTCAGCGGCGCCAAGGCGGAGCAGCTCCTCGCCGCGGCGCCCCGCCCCGCCGCGCTCGTGGAGCAGGCGTTCCTGCTCACCGACATCGCCTCCGGCCGCAATCTGCCGCTGCCCGATCCGGCTTCGTGGGGCGTGGAGTGGATCCCCGCCGGCGCCGCGCCCGTCGACGCGCTCATGCCGATCCTCTCCTACTCGCTGCCCGGGACCGGCGGGCCCTCCGGGAGCGCCGCGACGGGGAGCATCGCCGCGAGCGACTGGGAGCAGTGGTACCGGCTGCCGGAGCCGGTCCAGCGGCTCGTGGCGCGCCTCTTCGTCGGCGCCGCGGAGGCCACGCCCTGGATCGCGGCGGCCTACGACCGGCCCTTCCTCGAGCGCGCCGTGTGGGGCGAGGAGGACATGCGGGCCGCCGGCGGAGCGTCGCCCGCGTACGGCCCCCTCGCCTGGATCCGCGAGGCCTACGCCTTCGCCACCGCGCCCTGGGTCGAGGAGCGCCTGGGCCAGCTGGCCACGCGGCGCGCCGACGCCCTCGCCGCGATCGAGAGCGTCGATCGCGACTACCTCGCCTTCGGCTCGGCGATCCTCTTCGCCCACGTGCAGCGGGCGCTGGATGAGTACCTGGCGCAGCCGCCGCGCGCCGCGACCCCTTCCGCGTCCTTCACGGGCTGCGCCTTCGACACCGATCTCGGGCGGATCCGCATCCTCGGCCCGGGACCCGACGAGGTTCGGGAGCCCGCCTTCCTGACGCTCGACCTCGGCGGCGACGACGTCTACCGCGGGCGGCACGCGGTGCCCGCCGGACTGGATCGGCCGGTGGCGCTGCTGATCGATCTTGCCGGCGACGACACCTACGACGGCGGCCGGCTCCCGGCGGCCATGGCCTGCGGCCTCTTCGGCGTCGGCGCCATCTTCGACCTGCAGGGCGACGACCGCTACCGGGTCCGGGAGTCGGGATTGGGCGCGGGCTGGTTCGGCGTCGGCCTGCTGGTCGACTACCGCGGCGACGACCGCTATGTCGTCGACCAGCGCTGGGGCCAGGGCAGCGCGCACGTCGGCGTGGGGCTGCTCGCCGACCTGGAGGGCGACGACGAGTACATCTGCGGCTACGAGTCGCAGGGCCTGGGATCGACGCTCGGAGCGGGCGTGCTCGTGGACGCGAGCGGCAACGACCGGTACATCGCCCGCGACGACGGCAACATATCCGAGTTGTACAATGGGCAGTCGGTCTCCATGGCGCAGGGCTGCGGGTACGGCCGGCGCGCCGACCTGGGCGACGGCCACAGCCTGGCGGGCGGATTCGGCGTCCTGGTCGACGGCGCGGGCGACGACCGCTACCACGCGACGGCCTGGAGCCAGGGCGCGGGCTACTGGTGGGGCGTCGGGATCCTCGAGGACCTGGGCGGGAACGACACCTACCGCAACGGCAAGTACTCCCTCGGGGCGGCGGCCCACTTCGCCATCGGCTGCCAGGTCGACCTCAGCGGCGACGACCTCTACAACGTCGGCAATCCACAGGCGGTCAACCAGTACCAGGGGCACGCCCGCGACGGCTCGATCGGCATCTCGATCGACGGCGACGGCGACGACCAGTACCTGCTCCGCAGCCATTGCGGCGGCTCGGGCGACCTGGGCAGCATCGGCTTCTTCTGGGACCGCCGCGGGGCGGACACCTACCACATCGACTACGCGCCGCCGGAGGAGCCCGGCGGCTGGAACGACACGCCGCCGCTGGGGACGACCACGCGCTACGGGCCGTTCCGCTCCTTCCGGGACGATCTGGCGACCTACGGGATCTTCCTCGACTCCGGCGGCGCCGACCGCTACCTCTGGCCGGAGGGCCCGGCGCGCAACGGCCGGACCTGGCGGTCGCGGCGCGGAGACCGGCTCTGGGGCTGGGGCCGGGACGCCGCCTGGTACTAGAGCCAGTCGAGCGGGATCCGCGGGTCTAGCCGGATAAGCTCGAAGAGCGTGGCGATGAACTGGTGATCGTCGCCGGCGCGGTGCGGGTTGTAGAACTCCCAGACCACCTCGTCGTCGCGGGTCACCTCCAGGGCGCGCCCGCGATTCGACTCCGAGATCAGGAAGTTGCCGTTCGGTAGAGGCTGGACCGAGCCGCAGTCGTGCGTGGCCAGGGGCTGCTCCTCGGTGCCCTCGTAGTACCAGCGCACGCGCTGCGTCGCCGGGTCGAACTCGATCACCCGGGACCCGTCCCGCGCGCCCAGATTGTCCAGGATGACCAGCGTGCTGTCCCCACAGACGACCGGCTGGTGCTGCTTGCGCCACATCCCGGTCATCGTCCAGACGACCGTCTCGTTCTCCGGGTCGACGACCGAGATGAGGTCGAGCATCAGGTGCGAGAGCAGGATGTTGCCCGCCTGGAAGGCGGGGATCTGGTCGGCCAGGCGGCCCTGGAGGATCTGCAGCGTGTTCGTGTGCCACGCGTCGCCGACGGCAGGCCTGCGCTGCAGGGTCGGTGCGTAGAAGGAGCGGGCGAAGCACTGCTCGATCCAGATGCGCCGCTGTTCGCGGCCGTCGGGACTGAGGACGGCGATGAAGTCCTGCAGGACCGGTCGCTTCTCGGCGTCCTGCTCGTTGATGAAGGCCTCGCGGCCCAGCACGTAGATCGTGCCGTCGGGAAGGAGATCGAGGTCGTGGTGGGCGTTTCCGCCGTAGGCCCAGAGCAGGTTCGAGTCCTTGTCGAGCTTGATCAGCCCGATGCCCTCGAAGATGGCCAGCAGCTCGCCGTCCTCGAGCAGCCGCACGCGCCGCCAGTACTGGTGATTGGGCGGCCCCGGTCGCGGCTCGAAGTCGGGCCAGGCGCGAGTGATCTCGCAGCGCCAGCGGTGCAGCTCGTTGCCTTCCATGTCGACGAGGATCGCCTCGGGCGCGTGCCCCGACACATAGAGGTTGAAACCCGCATACGAGCGCCGGGGATCGTGGATGGTGACGCCGGTCGCGGCCGGGGGCTGGGTCGAGCCGGCGAGGTAACCGAGAGACTCGAGGTGGCGGAGCTGTCGCTGCTGCTCCGGCGTGAGCGACTCCCGCGGGCTCGGCTGATCGACGGCGTGCCAGCGTCCGGTCTTCGGGCGAGAGCCGTGCGCCGGGCTTGTCCAGGCGAGGGTGAGGGCGAGACCGGCGAGAAGCAGCGCCGCGCCGGGACGCGCCGCGAATGGCGCGCGTCCCAAGAAGGGGTGGAGGATGAGAACGGCGCGACGGATGACTCCCATGCTGATCTCCCTCTTGCTGCCTCGGGTAACCGATCCAAGGGATTGAGGATGCCACTTCGGCCCAGCATCATGGCCAGCGGCCTTTACTATATCGGAACCGGATCCTGCCGGACAAGGGAATCCCGGTTGCGTGCGGGCGCATTGCCGTGGCAACCCCGGGGCGTCCCGCCGAAGGAGCGCTTCCGCTCACCTGCGGGATCACGGCTTGCCGAGGATCCCCGCGTCGCCTAGCGGTGTTCAACATGTGGCAGGAGCTCCGGGCGGATGCGCCGGAGCGGCGACCTGGCCGCGCCGCGCCCGCGTCGAAGGCCCCGAGGACGGCCGCCGGCGGGACCAAGACGGCGCATGCGAGCAGGCTTCGAGCGTGAGCCACCAGGCTCGTCATCTTGCGGTTGACGCATGGGGGAAGGGTCCCGCCGGTACTGCGGATCCCACCGATCGCATCGAGGAAGGCGCGATCGGAGACTCCGCGGAATGCGCAGAGCGCGATTGAGGCGCGGTGGGGGACGGAGGCAAGGGCGAAGCCGGAGCCGGAGCCGGAGCCGGAGCCGAAGACGGGAGGGTCATACTCGATGGATCGACACCAGATCCGGCTTCTGCAGCAGAACCGGGCCTATCCCGCGGTCACGATCACGCTGCCCACGCACCGCACCTCGCCGGAAAACCGCCAGGATCCGATCCGGCTGAAGAACCTCGTGCAGGAGGCGACCGACCGCCTGATGGGGGAGTTCGGCAAGCGCGAGGCCGCGCCCGTGCTGACCCGTCTACATCGACTCGCCGACGGCATCGACCACCGCTACGGCCTGGACGGCCTCGCGCTGTTCGTGAACGCGGACTCCGCCCGCGCCGTCCCGCTCCCCTTCACGCTGCGGGAGCGGGTCGTCGTCGACGAGACCTTCTTCACGCGTGATCTCGTCTTCGCCATGAATCGCACGCCGCGCTCGCGCCGATCCTGGCCCGGGACCCCCTGCCCCTGGCCCTCGTCGGCGTCGACCGTCTGATCTCCTTCTTCCGCGAGGTCACGAACCACGGAGAGGCGATCCTGACCACGCTGACCGGCAGTCACGACAAGACCCCCGCGCACGAGCTGGGCAAGCTCCTCTGGCCCCTGGTCGAGGCCAACCTGGCCGAGCAGCGCCGGCATGTGCTCGTCGAGCTGGACAAGGCCGCCGGCGAGGGCATCGCGCTCATCCTGCGCTACTAGGCTGGGAGACCGCCCCCCTGGGGCCGCGCGATCGTCCTTGCGGATCCCCCGGGGGAGCGGCGATAATGGAGCCACGCGGACCGAGGGGCCTCGGTCGCTGCGGGGTGGGTGGGAGCGATCAACCCGAAATCCGTTCGGGCTGCGCTCCTTGCTCGGCCCGGGCGCCAAGGCCGGAGGTTCGCATGTCGGTCGTCGTCACCGGATCCAATCTCACCGTCGATGCCGTCGAAGCCGTCGCCCGCCGCGGCGAGAAGGTCGAACTCCATCCCGACGCGCTCGCGCGCATCCGCAAGTGCCGCGCCTTCATCGAGCAGCGGATCGAAGCGCGCGAGATCATGTACGGCGTCAACACGGGCATCGGCGAGTTCTCGGAGGTAGTCCTGACCGACGAGCAGGTCGGGCAGTTCCAGCGCTACCTCATCTACAACCACGCCGCCGGCATCGGCGAACCCCTGCCGATCGACGTCGTCCGCGCGGCGATGCTGCTGCGGGCGAATGTGCACGCCAATGGCTACTCGGGTTGCCGCCCCGAGATCACCCAGACCCTGGTCGAGATGCTCAACCGCGGCGTCACTCCGGTCGTCTGCGAGAAGGGCTCGGTCGGGGCCTGCGGCGATCTGGCGCCGATGAGCCAGATCGCGCTGCTGATGATGGGCGAGGGCGAGGCGTTCTATCGGGGCCGGCTGCTGCCGGGCGGCAAGGCGCTGGAGCAGGCGGGCATCCCCGTGCCCGGGCTGCAGGCGCGTGACGGGCTGGCCACGATCAACGGCTCGAACGTCATCAACGCCATGGGCTGCCTGGCCGTCTACGACGGCGAGCGCTGGTTGAAGCAGGCCGAGATCGCCTGCGCGATGACGCTGGAGGCGCTGAAGGCCAACATGAAGCCCTACGACGAGCGGCTGCACCGGCTGCGCGGCTTCCAGGGGGCGATCACCTCGGCGCGCAACATCAAGCGCGTCATCGAGGGCTCGGACCTGCTGACCGGCAAGGAGAAGGTCAAGGTCCAGGACGCCTACAGCATGCGCTCCACGCCGCAGGTGATCGGGGCGGCGCGCGACCAGATGCGCTGGACGCGCACGCAGCTCGAGATCGAGGCTAACGGCGTGGGCGACAACCCGATCTTCCTGCCCGACGACAAGGCCGTGCTGACCGGCGCCAACTTCCAGGGCACGCCGATCAGCATGCCGCTGGACACCTTCGGCGGGGCGATCACCACCGTCTGCGTGCTCTCAGAGCGGCGGTTGAACCGGCTGACCAACCCGGCGCTGTCGGTCGGCCTGCCGGCGTTCCTGACCAAGGGGGCGGGGATGTTCTCCGGCATGATGCTCAGCCAGTACACGGCCGACATGCAGATCGTCGAGCAGCGCATCCTCTCGGCGCCCGCCTTCACCCAGTCGATCCCGGCCGCGGCCGACCAGGAGGACTTCGTCTCCATGGGGATGAACACGGCGCTGAAGACCCGCCAGATCCTCGAGGTCGCCAACGGCGTGCTGGGCATCGAGTTCATGGCCGCGGCGCAGGCGCTCGACTTCCGCACCTACGCGCCGGGCAAGGGCACCCTGGCGGCGAAGGCCGCCGTGCGCCGGCACGTCGATTTCCTCGACGAGGACCGGCCCCTCTATCCCGATCACAATGTGATGCTGAAGCTCGTGGCCGGCCGGGAGATCCTGGGGGCGGTCGAGGCGGAGATCGGGGAGCTGGAGATCTACTAGGCCGGAGGATCGACAGGTCGAGCCTCCCGGCGCCGCCGCCGGGGGGCTCTTGCCGTCGCCTGGAGCGGGCCTCCGCTGGTCGGGAGCGCCATGGCCGTGCAGAAGACCCATGCGTCGGGGGGCATGCGCGAGCTCCTTGCCGTGGCCCTGCCGATGGTCGTCTCGAACTCCTGCGAGACGATGATGATGTTCGCCAACCGGGTCTTCCTCTCCTGGGTCCACCCGGAGTTCATGAGCGCGGCCATGGGCGGCGGCCTGACCGCCTTCATGTTCATGACCTTCTTCATCGGGCTGACCGGCTATTCGACCGCGCTCGTCGCCCAGCACCTGGGGGCGGGCCAGCCGCGGCGCTGCCCGGCGGTGGTCAGCCAGGCGCTGCTCATCTCCCTGGCCGCCTATCCGCTCCTGCTCTTCTGCCTCCCCCTGGGACACCGCATGTTCGACGCCGCGCGCCTGGCCCCCGAGCAGGTGGGACCGCAGCGGGAGTACTTCAACATCCTCATGTACGGGGCGCTGCTCGGACTGCTGCGCAACAGCTTGAGCGGCTTCTTCAGCGGGATCGGCCGCACGCGAGTCGTCATGATCGCCACCGGCCTGGCCATGGCCGTCAGCGTCGCCGTCAGCTACACGCTGATCTTCGGCCACTTCGGACTGCCCGCGCTCGGCATCCGGGGCGCGGCGCTGGGCACCCTGGCCGGCAGCTTCACCGGGGCGGCGATCCTGGCCGGCGTCTACTTCGGCGCCGCCAACCGGCGCGAGTTCGGCGTGGAAGCGAGGGTGCGGTTCGACGCGCCCCTCATGCGGCGCCTGCTGCGCTTCGGCGCGCCTTCGGGGCTGGAGTTCTTCCTGAACATCATGGCCTTCAACTTCCTGGTGCAGACCTTCCACTCCTACGGCGTGTCGGAAGCCGCGGCGATGACCATCGCCTTCAGCTGGGACATGGTCTCGTTCGTCCCGCTCCTCGGCGTGAACATCGGCGTCATCAGCCTGGTCGGCCGCTACATGGGGGCGCGCGATCCGGACACCGCCCACAAGGCGACGCTCTCGGGATTCAAGCTGGCGCTGACCTACTCCGCGGTGACCTTCGCCCTCTTCAGCCTGCTCCCGCACCCGCTCGTCGACCTGTTCCGCACCCGGCAGGACGCGGCCGCCTTCGCCGAGGTCCGCCCGCTGGCCGTCTTCATGGTCCGGCTGGTGGCGCTGTACGTGATGGCCGATGCCGTCGGCATCGTCTTCGGCGGCGCCCTGCGCGGGGCGGGGGACACCTTCCGCACGATGCTGCTGTCGGTCAGCGGGCACTGGGTCCTGGCCCTGGCCGGGTTCCTGATGGTCCGCGTTCTGCACGCGCCGCCGAGGCTGACCTGGGCCGTGGTCGTGGCTCTGGTGATCTGCCTGGGGGGCGTGCTCTACCTGCGCTACCGCTCCGGCCACTGGCGGCGCATCCGCGTCGTCGAGTCGGCGCCCGAGGCGGTGGCGCCGGGGGTGGTCTTCTCCGATCCTGCCTGAGCCTGGGGCCCCCTGGGGGGGCGAGGGGACCGGAGAGGGCCCGGCGCTC
>Ga0194112_10003215_pt1 | contig 22924 bp, 18 predicted proteins | sample TA2MahC400mmetaG_FD_146191 | JGI IMG/M metagenome (GOLD analysis project Ga0194112, IMG submission 146191) | Freshwater microbial communities from Lake Tanganyika, Tanzania - TA2015016 Mahale Deep Cast 400m | ecosystem: Environmental > Aquatic > Freshwater > Lake | place: Tanzania: Lake... | reverse complement strand
CGGAGGTCAGCACCCGGATGCGGGGATGGAGCATGACCACCGCCATCATGGGGTTGATCAGACTCAGCGCGGTTTCCCCCCGGGGAAAGGTGCGGTTCAGCCGGTTGGCCATGCCCCCCAGGATGGACTGACGCTCCACCAGGACCACGGGAAAGCCCGCGTCGGCAATATCCAGGGCGGCCCGCAAACCCGCGGGGCCGCCGCCTATCACCAGGGCCTGGCGGGTCACCGGCACCCGGCGCTCGGGCAGGGGTTGGGCCAACCTCAGCCTGGCCAGGCCCATTTTGATCAATTCCAGGGCCTTGACCTGGGCGGCCTGGGGTTCCTGGAGGTGCACCCAGGAGCATTGCTCCCGGATGTTGACCATTTCCAGGAGGTAGGGATTCAGACCGGATTCGGCCAACAGCCGCCGAAAGGTGGCCTCATGGAGTTTGGGAGAACAGGCCGCCACCAGCAGCCGGTTCAGACCGTGCTCCTCAATATCCTTCTTGATTTCCTGCTGGCCGGCCTCGGAGCAGGTGTAAAGATGATGGCGGCAGACCACCACTCCGGGGAGGTTCTCCCCTTGAGCCGCCAGGGCTTCAGGGTCCAGGACGGCGGCGATGTTCAGACCGCAATGGCAAACATAAATTCCCAGGCGGATGTCTTCGGTCATTGTTACAGGGTCTCATCCGGCGGCCTGCCGGGTCCGGCTACGTGAGGCTGCTCGTCCCCCAACAATTTTGTCAACGCTGCTGCCCAGGCCTGGGAAAACGTTCCCGGCAGGGCCACCACCTCCCGGCGGATCAGGGTGACGGCGTCCTCATCGCAGATGTTCCGGCACACCCCGCAGTAACTGCACCGCTCCACCCGCAGGAAGACCCGGTCCCCCTCCCGGACGATGGCCTGGACGGGACAGAGATCGATACATTTACGGCAATCCGGCGGGCACTTGCGGTCATCAATAATCACCTCACCCACAAACTGGGGATTGACCTCGATGGAGTCGTATCGACAGACCTCCAGGCACCGGCTGCACCGGAGGCAGAGGTCGACCTGGGGCAGCGTCCCCAGCCCCGCCTCATCCAGCACGATGGCCTGGCGCGGACAGGCCTCCAGACAGCGGTGACAATGTTTGGGGCACTCCTCCAGGGCATTGGCGATGAGCTTCAACTGTTGGCGGCACCAATGGATTTCCCCTTCCGGCAGCGGCGCGCAGGCCTCGGGGCACTTGCCCTTGTCCATGCGGATTTTGGGGAGGAAGGGGGCCAGCCCCTGGTGTTCGGTGAGGATGGCCTTGGTCTGCCCGTTGAGGGTCAGGGTGATCGCCCCCAGGGGGCAGAAATGGGCGCAGACCTCGCAAAGCACGCAGCGCCGGGGGTCGATGTCGATGTCCAGGTCGGTTTCGCCGGGAATGACGGCCACCGCCTGCCGGGGACAGACCAGAGAGCAGATGTCGCATCTGATGCAGACCTGTTTATCCAGGTGCAACTGCACCTGCTCCACGTACATCCGGAGGGTCAGCACCAGACTGTCGGCGGTTTCCTGTTTTCTCACTTGGGGAATCATATGAACCGCACGTCTCTCCCGATCGCTATATGACGGCCCCCTGACAGGGCGTTGAAAAAACCTTTCGGGGGAGGGGGCCGGGAATCAGCGACCCCTGTCCCCAGAACCCCATAATGGGGTCGGGCTTCGCCAACGGTGGGGCAATAGGCCTGCTCATCCCGCTTCTCTAAAGAGAGCGGTGTTTTTCCATAACCTGCCGACGCGACGGCCGGCCGGACGATTATGCCTTCATCTTCTTCGCCTCCAGGAGGCGGTGGAATTCCCGGGCCCGGTCCTTCAATTGTCGGCGGTACAGTCTGGCCTTGAGGTCAGGGAACTCGCTGAGCAGAAAATCGAATTTTTGGCAGGGGGCGAGATCCGGACATTGGTGGCACTGGTCCAGCCCCCGCTCCAGGGCGCAGCGGCGTATGGGGCAATCCTCATGGCCCTTGCCATTCTTGCATCCCGGGCATTCCGAATGATTCCGGAACCATTCCAGGGCCTTGCTCAGTTCCGCGAAGCTGAAACCTTCCTCGACGGGGAAACAATGCAGCCACCAGTTGGCCCGAAACTGGAACAGATATTTCTGGAGGCGGACGACCGTCTCCAGAAAGGCGGGATTGCCCAACTGACAATCGTCGCACAAGCCGCAAAAACTTGCTCTGATCATGCCTGGTTCTCCTTCCCGCTAAGACAAGGCCGCCCGCATCTGGGCCTCCAGTTCCTCATGGGTAAAGCGGCTCAGGGTGATGGCCTCCGCCGGGCACTCCGCCGTGCAGGTCCCGCAGCCCCGGCAGAGCTCCTCCTCCACTTCGAGGCGGCCGTCGGCCTTGGCCCTAACCGCGCCGAAGGGACAGAGCTGCAGGCAGGTCAGGCAGCGGCGGCACCTGCCCTGGTCGATGCGGGCCGTGATTTCACCGCCGGCCAACTCCGTCTGGAAGAGGATGGCCGCGGCGCGGCCGGCGGCGGCCTGGGCCTGGGCCACCGTTTCTCCCAGGCTCTTGGGATAGTGGGCCAGGCCGCAGAGAAAAATGCCGTAGGTGTGGGTTTCCACCGGGCGCAGCTTCTGGTGGGCTTCCAGAAAGAAGCCCTCCTGGGTCAGGGGAATGCCCAGGAGCCTGGCCAGGCGGGCATTGTCCGGGGCCGGCTCGATGCCCGCGCTCAAGATGACCAGGTCCGCCGCCAGGGCCAGTTCCCTTTGCAGCAGTTCATCCCACACCCACACGGACAGGGGGCGCCGCTTGGCTGCGGTCAGCTTGGGCGGCCTCTCGGGAGTGAAGGGCAGGAACCGCACCCCTCGCTCCTTGGCCTCCCGGTAATAATCCTCCCGGAACCCGTAGGCCCGGACATCCCGGTAGAGGATGGTGAGATCCAGACACGGGTAACGCTCCTTGAGGGCCAGACTGTTCTTGATGGCCTCGCTGCAGCACAGCCGGCTGCAATAGGGGTGTTCCGGCTCCCGGGAGCCCACGCATTGAATCATCACCAAGTGACGGGCCTTCTCCAGCCGGGAGGCCTGGCCGGCGATCAGCTCCTCCAGCTCCAACTGGGTGAGGACGCGGGGGTCCTCGCCGTATAAATAGAGGCCCTGGGGCTGGAATTCCCGGCCTCCCGTAGCCACCAGCACCACCCCGTGCTCCAGGAGGCGCTCCTGAACGCGGCCCCCTGCTTCCCGGCGGACGGTGCTGCGGAAATTGCCCGCAAAGCCTGTGCAGCCGACCAGCGCGGCGGAGGTGAACACCTCGATGTTGGGATGACGGTAAACCCTGACCTCCAACTCCTGGACGAAGGTCGGCGGGTCCAGTCCCTCCAGGGTGAAGTGCAGCCGCCGGGCCACCCCTCCCAAGCGGTCCTCCCGCTCGATGAGGTAGGTGTGAAAACCCTGGTCCGCCAGGCACACCGCGGCGCTCATGCCGGCCACGCCGCCTCCCAGCACCAGGGCCCGGGGGATGACCGGCACAGGCCGGGAAACCAGGGGAGGCAACACCCGGGCCCGCTCCACTGCCATGCCGACCAACCCCAAGGCCTTCTCCCGGGCCGCCTCCGGTTCCTCCTGGTGGACCCAGGCGCACTGCTCCCGGATATTGGCCATGGTGACGTAGCCGGGGTTCAGGCCGGCGCCAGCCGCCACCTCCCGGAAGAGGGGCTCGTGGGTGCGGGGCGAACACGCGGCCACCACCACCCGGTTGAGGCCCAGGGTGCGGATGGTCTCGGCCAGGCGTTGGGTGGACTCCACCGCGCAGGCGAACATCTCGTCCTCCACGTGGGCCACGCCGGGGAGTTGGCGGATTCCGTCGCCCAGTCTGGGCAGATCAATGACGCGGGCGATGTTGGTGCCGCAGTGGCACAGAAAGACCCCGATCCGGGGCGCCGCCGTCGGTTCCGCGGCCGGGAGGGGCCGCCGCGGGGGAAAGGTCCGGGAACTGACGGCCAGCAATTGGGCCGCAGCCTGGGCCGCCGCGCCCGCAGTGGTGACGGACTGGGTGATGTCCATGGGCTCCTGCGCGGCGCCGCAGGTCAGGATCCCCGGCCGCCGGGTGGCCGCCGGGTTGCCGGTCCAGGCCCGGATGAAGCCGTGCCGGTTCAGGGCCAGGCCCTGCACCCTGGACCAGTGCTGCAGATCATGGGGAGGCCGCAGACCCACCGCCAGCACCGCCAGGTCGAAGGCGGCCTCCCGGGGCCGCCCCCCCGCGTCCGCATAGCGCACCCGGACGCCGCCCCCGGGCCGGGGCTCCACCCGGTTCACCCGGGAGCGGATGAGCCGCACGCCTTGCTCCTCCGCCTGCCGGAGATAGGCCTCGTGCCCCTTTCCCTGGGCCCGCAGGTCCATGTAAAAGATCGCGGTCTCCAGCCCCGGGGCGCACAACTCCCGGGCCACCAGGGCCTGTTTGAGGCTGACCAGGCAGCACACCGAGGAGCAGTACGAGGCCGCGCCCGGGTGCAGGTCCCGGGAGCCGGCGCACTGAATGAAGGCCAGGCGGGACGGTTCGGTCAGGTCCGAGGGCCGCAGCACCCGGCCCTGGTGCGGCCCGCCGGCGCTCAAGAGGCGCTCGAACTGCAGGCTGGTGACCACGTCTCCGGCCCCGGCCCCGGGGAAATCCTCCGCCTCGCCCGCCGAGGCGCCGGTGGCCACAATGACGGCGCCCACGTGCAGCAGGCGGTTTTGGGGGGTCTGCTGCAAATCAATGGCCCCGGTGGGGCAGACCTGCACGCAGGCTTCGCAGGGCTTGCCCCGGAACAGCCGGCAGGCCTCGGCAGAGATGACCGCCGCCTGGGGAATGGCCTGGGGAAAAGGCAGGTGGATGGCGCGGGTAAGGCTCAGGCCCAGGTTGTGGGGGTCCGGCATCCCCACCGGGCAGACCCGGACGCATTCGCCGCAGCCGGTGCACCGGGCCTCGTCCACATAGCGGGGCCGGCGGCTGAGCATCACCTGCAAATCCCCCGGCTCCCCCTGGATCTGCCTCACCCGGGTCAGGGTGAGGATGTCGATGCCGGGCGCCCGGGCCATCTCCAGCATCCGGGGCGACAGGATGCACATGGCGCAGTCGTTGGTGGGGAAGGTCTTGTCGAGCCGGGCCATGACCCCCCCAATGGAAGGCCCGGCCTCCACCAACGTCACCGGCAACCCCAACGCCGCCGCGTCCAACGCCGCCTGCTGCCCCGCCACCCCGCCCCCCACCACCAGCACCCGGGCACTCACCACGCGCCCCAGCGGCTGCACCAGGGCCTGGTGGGCTTCCTGGTCCATCCGTCCCATAAAGTCGGTGATGGTTAACGGTGCAGCCGTCAGCGAGTCCATGCCAGTCCGGTAATTTGGCTCGTTCCCAAGCTGTGCTTGGGAACGCACTTATCCGCCAAGCTTAGCTTGGCACTTATTATCGTTCCCAAGTGCAACTTGGGAACGAGTTGAGAACAGAGTTAGACAGCCTTTTTTATACATTTTAGTTAGATAGGAAACGATACGTCATTTTTCCCAAAAACTGTATGGCAGGACTATTGTCGGCTTTTTGCGAGTAATTCCACATAAACCCATTCAAGTGCTGCTCAAGCCCATGACGGTTTGGATTAAATTTTTTCCGCTCTTCCATTATTCTCTCGTGGTCGGGATATTGTTTCTTAAACAAAGGATAAAATTGTGTTGTGGTAAATGTTGGGGTAGCAGCAAGCTCAGAATAATTGTCTTTGAAGACTCTTGCAACAGCATCGTGGGTAACAGGAATAGGCGGTTCTTTAGTGTTTTTCATAATTAGAATCCTCCAAACAATTTTTTAAAGATCTCATTCATAAGCTTTACTTTGGGATGTCATGATGCGCCAAGCTGAGGTTTACACTTATTTTCATCACCAAATTCAACGTGGGAATGAGTTAAAAAGTCATGTAGGTTGGGCTCTGCCCATCATCTCATTGTAAATTTCTTACTGGCGGGCGGAGCCCGCCCTACGGTAACTGAATGACACCATGCCTGAATCCTTAAGGCTTGTCCGTCCCCTTCATCAAATGAGACAGCATTTCCTGAGGGTCACCATCTTCTCCAGCCTCCGCCAAAATTCGCTTGATCAGCCGCCGGCGCAGGTCCTGGATCAGGGTTTCCCCTTGTTGCAGCAGGGCGGCCCGGGCGGGGCTGATTATCCCTTCCCGGACGGCCAGGCGGCGCAGGCCTTCGATGATGTCCAGGAAGCGCACATCCTGGGGGCACTGGAAGGAGCAGCGGGCGCAGCGGGCGCAGTGCCACAGGGCCGCAGAGGACAGGAGCTCGGTGCGCAGGCCGTACATGATCTGCCGGATGATCAGGCTGGGGGAAAACTCCGGCTCCAGCTCGCTCACCGGGCAGGCGGCGGTGCAGACGCCGCAGGAAAAACAGCGCAGCAGGTGGCCGCAGCCCGGCTCCCGGGCCACTTCCTCTTTGAACAGGGGGTCCAGATCGTGCAGGCGCAGTTTCTCATCCATGGAGCGGGAGGTCCCTGTCTGGCATGCGAGATAACTTTGGTGCGCGGTGCGCACCCTACATTATCTTTGGTGCGCGGTGCGCACCCTACATTATCACCCCCTCCCCTCGTGGGAAGGGGTGGGAGGGAGGGGGAGGCGGCCCATTATCCGAGAAATTCACCCCCACCCCAGCCCTCCCCATCAAGGGGGAGGGAGAAAAAGCATCCCTTTGGGTCTCGGCGTCTCAGCATGATTCATTTTGCTCGCCCAGACGCCGGGACGCAAAGTTCAGGTTAACGTAATGGCGCCGGTGGGGCAATGGTCGGCGCACTTGTTGCACTTTTCCGCGGCCTGGATGAGGCGGGTGCACAGGTCCTGGCGGAGCACCACCACCGCGCCGTTGACAACTTTGAAGACCACCCGGTCGGCCGGGCGGGGGCCGCGGCCCAGGCGGGCTTCGTCGCAGTTGCCCAGATGATATTCGCACATGGCCACACAGATGCCGCAGCCGTTGCATCTGTCCGGGTCCAGGTGCATGGCCGGGGCGGGAGCCGCCGGCGGCCCCAGCAGTTCGTGCAGGGCGTCGATAAAGCCGGCGAAATCGGGCTCGTGCAGCACCGGGCAGTCCTCCGGGGCCAAATCCCCCCGGCTGAGCGCGGCGGCGAACTCCGCGCAGGTCAGGCCGCATTGGCCGCAGTCACTGCCGGGCAGAAATTCCAGAAGCTCATCCGGCGTCGCCATCAATCCAGCCCCACCCAGTCTCCCCCCAGTTCATCGGTCACCCAGAGGTTTTCCGGCCGGAAGCTGCGGTACTGGCAGATCTCCGCCAGCAGCGGGCCCGCCGCCGCACCGGTGCGCCGGTAATAGGTGGCCTTGGGGGCGTCGGGCTGCACCAGGGCGAAATCCTCGATGACCACGGTCCCGGCTTTGAGCAGGGTGCGGCAGCGGGCGATACAGTCGGCCCAACGGCTCGGGGGCGTGTCCGGGGGCAGGTCGAACAGGGCCACGTCGGCCCGGGCCCCCGGCGCCAGATGCCCCCGGTCGGCCAGGCCCAAGAGCCGGGCGGGCAGGGTGCGGGTGGCCCAGACCCAGTCCCATAGAGAAAATTCCCGGTCCGGCGGCTCATCGGCCCCGGCCCCGGGCCTGCGGTCCCGGAGCCGCGCCCACCATGAGGACAAGGCCGCTTCGGGGCGTCGCACCGGTCCGTCCACGGAAAAGGCCAGGTTCGGCCCCTGATATTGGCGGGCCAGGCGCAGGGCCGCAGCTCCGGCGTCCGCCCCGGCGTCGGGGGTCAGGTTCAGGGGGTGATACCAACCCAGGTCAACCTTGACTGGTTTCTCCGCAGCCCCGCCCGCAGCCTGGCAGGGGAACCCCAGGTCCGCGGTGCCTCCCCGGTCCAGGTGGGCCAGGGCCTGGTCCAGGCGGCGCGGGTTGGTCAGGGCCCGGCCCAGGGCCGCCAGATGAAAGACCCGGGGTTCGGGCAAAGGCGCCTCCAGCACTTCAGGCGCGGCTTCCAGGCTAAAGCGCAATTCGCACCGCAGGGCCAGCCGGGTCAGGGTCTCCAGGGTTTGGGCCGCGTCCAGGGTCCGGTGGGAATAAAAAGGTTGCCGGTAGCGCACAAAGGGTTCCAGCAGCCGCAGGTCCAGAGCCCGGGTTTTTTCCTGCAGGGCTTTGACGGCCTGCCCCAATTCCTCCAAATGGTTGGGAGATTTCAGCGAGTCATCCAGGTCCCGCAAATTCAGCGCCAGGGAGGCGGAAGTGTCCACCAGGGGGAGGGCGGCCAACTGGCGGTGGACGTAACCGGCGGTGTACAGCGTCAGCAAGGGTTCATGCACATGGGTGTAGCCCGCCGCGGCATAGAGGCGCCCCAGTTCCGTCAGGGAGGGGAAGCGACCCCACAGGCGCAAAAAATTGAGGCCATAGGTGGCCACCTGACCCCGCAGCTCAATGCCGGCCGGCGCCACCACCCGGCCCCGGGCCTCAATGACCCGGTCCGGTTGGGGCAAACTCTCGACGATCCGGTCCCCGGCAATGAAGAGATCCTGCTCCGCCCCGTTGATGCCCTGGGCCGGATCGTACAGGCGCCCTCCGGTGATTTTGATCTTCATGCCATACCAGCCGATGGGGTGCTGTTCTGAAAGTTTGCCCTGGGAGAGGGGGCCAGGGCCGCCGGCTCCCCCGGCCCCCACCTCAAAAAAACAACTTTTCAGGTCGTGAGTCACATCCCTAAATCGCCTTCGCCAGGTCCAGGAGTATCTCCCGATCGGTGGGCCAGGCTGCGGGGAGCACCTGTTTCAGGACCACGGGCAGCCCATCCATCCGGTACGCCACTTCGGCGGCCTCCAGGCCGGCCAGGGCCGTGGGAAACACCACCCGGGCGGAGGCGGTGGTCCGGTTGGCATAGGGACTCAAGGACACCACCGGCACCCGCCGGGCCTGCAAAGCCAGGGCCTGCTCCTCCGGGAGAAACCACCACGGGTCCGCCCCCACCACCAGAACGGCGTCGAATTCCCCCCAATCCGCCGTGGCGTAGGTCGTGAGCAGGCCGCTCTCATGGCCGAAATCCGGCGCTTCCGGGCTCCCCAATTCGTTGAATAGCAGTTGATACAGGCCGGCCGCATTGAAATCCGCGGACAGGGGAAAAAGCACGAAAGGCCGCTCCTCGCCCAAGCGGGCGGCCAGGCCCGCCAGTTCGTCGAGCAGGGCGAACCCCTGGTTATACGTGGCCCCCCGGCCGAAGAAGATGACCCCGAAGTCGCCCTGGGAGAGAAATCCCGCCAGTTTTCGGGTCCCCTTCACCGCAGGCCCCGGCCCCGGAGCGCCCTCAAGATGTTCTCTAATTCCGGAGAGGAGCTGCAATTCCCGCCCCGGTTCCACCTGGACAAACAGGTGGCAGAATTTGGCCACCTCCGTCCGGTAGAGGTCCACGGCCGCCACCCGCCGGTCTTCCACGCCCCTTTCCGTGAACCGCCCCCGGGCAAAGACGCTGTAGCGCACCGGGTGGCGGGGACAGGAGTGAAGCGGGTTGGCCCCCCAGAACAGCACCGTGTCGGCCTCATCCCGGATCACTTCCAGGGGCGCCCAATAGAGGCCGTGCTTTCTCAGGCTGTGGTAATAGGGAGCGGTAAAGGCCAGGTCGGCCGGTTCCAGGCGGGCCCTGAGCTTGCGGGCCAGATGCAGGGCCGCCTCCTGGGCCCGGGAACCGGTGTTGGTCAGGCCATAGAGCAGGGGCCGCCGCGCGGCGCCGAGAATTTCGGCAGCCTGTTCCAGGGCGGTCTCATACGATACCTCCCGGGGCCGGCCGTTCAGCCTTGCCAAGGGTTTCAGGATGCGGCGGCGCTCTTTGCGGGGATGGGATCTCTTGCAGGGAAAGAACCGGCTCAGTCCCCAGAGGCAGACATTGGCCACTTCCAGGAGTTGACCTTCCGCCACGGTCAAATCGAGGTCGTCACAGAGGCAGCCGCACCCGGTGCAGATCATGGATTGCTGTCCGGCTTCCACCTTTTTTGCACCCGGTTGGTTTTATACTGTTATCCTACCACCATCGATGGCCGATTCCCAGATGAAACCGACATGGAGGATTCGGGCCGCCCCCGGGTGGGCAAAAATGTGGGGCCGAAGCCCCGGTTGGGTTGTCTCGAGGAGGTTTGTGCAGGGCAGACGCCTGCATCAATGTCCTTAGGGGGTGGGAATCCGGTGGGGCGTCACCGGTTGATGAGGCGATACAATTCCTGGGCCTTGGCCGCGTCCAGTTGTTTCAGCGCTTCGTACCGCCGGGCCGCCTCCACCCGGTCCTTCAGGTGGACGCAGGTCTTGCCCAGCATCAGGTTGACGTCGGCATCCTTGGGCGCCAATTTGAGGGCCACCTCAAAGACCTGGCGCGCATCCTTGTACGATTCGGCCAGGTAATAAAGGAACCCCAGATTATAGACGTAGACGGCGCTGCGGGGATTGAGTTTGACGGCCGTGACGTAGGCCTTCTCCGCCTCCCGGTATTTCTTGAGTTTGCGGTAGGTCAGCCCCAGGTAGTTGTAGGCCCGGGCGTACTTGTCGTACAGTTGCACCGCCTTCTTGAAGGCCGCCAACGCCTCCTCGTAGTTGCCGGCGTTATACTGCTTCTTGCCATATTCATAGAAGGCCTGGGCCTGGATGGTCTCCTGGTCCAGCATGACCTTGGCCAGGGGTTGGGGCGAGGCGGCCTCCAGCTTCCGCACGTATTCCACCGGGATGGCGAAGTTGACGTTCTGGCCATGGGGGAACAGGAAGGAGATCACCCCCACCACTTCGCCCTTTAAGTTCAGGACCGGCCCGCCGCTGGAGCCCGGGGAGATGGGCGCGGTGACCTGCAGCACCGGAATCTTGGGCAGGTCGGCTTGGGAGACCACCCGCACCGCGGCCACGATGCCCTCGCTGACGCTCTGCTCAAATCCCAGCGGCGCCCCCACCACCACGATCCGTTCCCCCACCTCCGGGATGGTTTGGGCCAGGGGCAACACGCTATAGGACCCCGGGGGGGCGTCCACCTGCGCCAGGGCCAGATCCCATTTTTCTTTGCGACTCACCGCCATCACCCCTTTGATGGGATAGAGCTTTTTCCCCACCTTCGCTTTGGCGTGGGTCTTGTTTTCCAGGACATGGTGGTTGGTGATCAGCCAACCCTGCTTATTGATGAAAAAGCCGCTGCCGGTGTCGGCCAGGTTGCCCGAAATGTCATAGGCATAAATTTTCACCACCCCTGGCAGCACCCGCTTGATGAGTTGGGGCAGACCCTCTGCCGTCGGGGTGGTGGTGGCGCCGGGGGTGGTTGGGGGCGGGGGCTGAGGCTTGCTCTCTTTTTCGACACCGCCCTCCTCCTTTTCCGTGGCCCCGGAGGTGCCCCCGGGGGAAGTGCCGCCGCCCCCCGCGGCCTCCTTCACCTTTTGGGCAAACTCTTCGGGGACCTTTTTCCCCGCTTTCCGGGCCTTGTCGATGTCCTGCTGGGCCTTGTCGTACTGCTTCAGGCTAAAATAGAGGACGGCCCGGTTGAGATAGATGTCCCCGTTATTGGGGCTCATGGCCTCGGCTTTGGCGAAATCCGCCAGGGCCGGCGCCGCCTGGCCCTTGTACATGTAGCACCGCGCCCGCTGGATATAGGGGCCGACAAAGGCGTGGAGCTCGATGGTCTTGCTGTAATCGGCGATGGCCTCGTCATAGCGCTTCTTCCCCTCGTAGAGCATGCCCCGCAGGAAATAGGCCAGGTAGAGCTTGGGGTTCAGGCTGATGGTGGTGTCCAACTCCTTGATGGCTTCGTCCAGCTTGCCCTGGGCCACCAGATTCTTGGCCTTGATAAAGCTGGTGGCCGCTTCCGGGGACACCTCCTCCGCCGCCGCCGGCAGGACGAACAGAAACATTGCCGCCAACACACACAGAGCCAGCCGTCTCATGGCTTGTCCTCCTCTGCCCTGCTCCGGGACCCCCAAGGGCCCGCCGCTGGCTTCATCTTGCGGGGGAACAAAAAACTTGTCAAAAGGAAAATTTTCCTCTATCATAAATTACCACTCAGGGCGGTTAACTCAGTGGTAGAGTGCCATCCTCACACGGTGGAAGTCACTGGTTCAAATCCAGTACCGCCTACCAGCAAATTCAAGGGGTCACGGTTTTGAACCGTGCCCCTTTTCTTTCGGACCGGCAGGCCGCCGCCATGGTGGCGAGCATGGGCATCTCATTCATGCGCGCATGCTTTCGAACCAGGACAAGGCTTGGTGGTGCCGGTGTCCTCGCCCGGTGTATCAACGCCGCCCACGCAGCGAGGGTGGATACCCGGGGGCAGGTGTCCTGCCTTTCCCCTGCTTCGAAAAGTTTTTTGTAGGGTGCGCACTGCGCACCGTAACCATGCTTAACTTTTCATAATTTATGGGTGAGCCCAAGGACCATGAGGAACTGCTCTGATAATCAGCGGGAATATGGTGGGCAGAGCACACCCTACTTTTCCTCCCCCACCCCACGTTTCATGGTAAAATATCTTGCATGAATCTCTGATTCGCCGGAGCAGGCGCACCCCGCCGGCCGCCGGCCCCTGCCCAGGAGGGATGTTCACATGGAAAACTCGCCCGAAACGGCCCCCACCCCGGCCCCGCCCTCCCGGACCCGCATCGCCGTCCGGCTGCTGTACACCGTGCTCTTTCTCATCGTCTTCGGCGTGGTCCACTTTCTCATCAACCTGACCGTCCTGTTCCAGTACATCCTGCTCTTCATCACCCAAAGCCCCAGCGAGCCGGTGCGACGCTTCACCAACCAGTTGACGGCCTACGCCTACCGGCTGATGCGCTACCTGACCCTGAACGACAACGACCGGCCCTTCCCCTTCAGCGACTTCCCCCCGGACCTGGAGCCGCCCGCGGGGGAGGTTAAGTTCGATTAGGGGCGCTCCCTGGCCGGGGATCAATGGTGGGGCCTAATGTAGGGCGGGCTCCGCCCGCCGAAGGAAAAGGCCTTGAAGCCAAGCATTGCAACACCGTGGGGAGGAACAGCCATGAACATCCGGGAGGAGCTTAATAAAGTCCTGGATAGCTTGCCGGAGGACTCCCTGGAGGCCGTCCTGGAGTATGCCAGGTTCATCCAGGAACCTGAGGAAGTGGAGCCTTCTGAGGAGGAGCGTCAGGCCATAGCCAAGGGCAAAGAGGAGATAGCCAGGGGTGAAGTGGTGAGATGGAGGGATATCAAGAAAAATGCCTTATGAGGTAAAGCTCACCAAGACGGCTCAAAAGGTCTATGGCAGGCTCCCTCCCAAGCTCCAGGCCGGCCTTGACAAATCCTTTGTCCACCTGGAGGCCGACCCCAGGAGCAACCCGAACGTCAAGAGGCTCAAGGGTTTTCCGGGGAACTACAGATACCAGGTGGGGGGCTGGCGTATCCTCTATGAGGTGGACGAGGCAAAGAAAACGGTAACGGTTTATGAGATAGGGCCAAGAGGAGATGTCTACAAAGGCCATTAGTTTTATGGAGGGACTTCCGGCAAACACAAAAGGCCCTGTATGAGTGCTACCACTATGAGGACTTGTATCTGCCCTACAAAAGAAAACGAGCGCGCCTTGCAGGCCATGGTCCCGGGGTTTGTCCCACCGATGGAAGGACCGTGCCCCAGGGACCTGCAGAGGTCTCACCGCTCAAGTTTAATTTAATGGCCACCCTGGAAATTGTCAAGTATTATCTCCTTAAACTCAGTGCCGCAGGTTGGGCCAGCGCACCGCACACCGGCGGGACGCCGGTGCCACCGGGGTTTTGGCAGACTCGTGAGGTGCTGCCATCATGGAATGTTGGTGTAGGACACCCGCCCCCGGGTGTCCCGCCTCGGCTTATCAGACATCAGAGGAGCGCCCAGAGCTTTCCCAGGGCTGAGATCATGGTGCGCGGTGTGCACCCTACCATCCCCTGGTGGCACCGGCGTCCCGCCGGTGCAGAGCATGGCGTGCTCCGCCCGCTTAAGCCTCGGAGGAAATCATGACAGAGGAAATCGAAGACCGCTTTGAAAACCTGGAAATGGAACTGGCAAAGACTAAAGCCGAACTGAGCAAGGTGAACCATCGCAATCTCTGGCTTTTGGGAGGCGCGGTCCTGATGGCGGGTCTTCTGGCCTTTGTCTGGGCGTCCGCAGTTCACCAGAATATTCGGGCTAATCAGTTTATGCTGCTGGATGATAAGGGCCGGATGTTCGCTTGGCTGCTCAGACACAAGGACAATACGACGTTGCACCTGTATGGCCGGGAGGGATTAATAACTGGCGCTCAGCTGGATGCATATAAGGACGGCGCGACTCTTCACTTGTGTGACGAGCTTGGATTTAAGAGGAGCGCTTGGCTTGCCGCAGACAAGGATGGTTCAATTCTGAGACTGTCTGGGGAGAAGGACAAAGGAGCCGCTTGGCTGGCCGTAGACAAGGATGGTACGAGCCTGAACCTGTCTGGGGAGAAGAGCAAAGGAGCCGCTTGGCTGGCCGTAGACAAGGATGGTTCAAGTCTGAGACTGTCTGGGGAGAAGAGCAAAGGAGCCGCTTGGCTGGCCGTAGACGAGTATGGTGCAAGTCTGAAACTGTATGACGAGAAGGGCAAGCTACGCGCCTTGCTGAACGTGAGCAAGGACGGTGAGCCGGGACTGTATTTCTTGGACGAGAAGGGCAAGATCGTAAAATCCCTTACCATTCCGTGAGCCGAATGAACATCAACCCCTATGACACCCTGAGGACCCAGCACTGGCTTTTTAATCGGTAGAGCCTTCGAAGATGGTTACATATTCGCGTATTGCTGCTCTTGATCTATTATATAATTGATGTACAATAGATAATATCTAATATCACGAAACTATGAATAATAAGGATGAAGATTCTATGAAAAGAAATGATGTTTCGATGGTTGCATTATTGGAGTGGATGAATTCGCAGCTTTCTAATTATGACAATTGTGATGATTGTCGGTTTACCTCAGTTCTACAATTGAGAGAATATGACCAGGATGGATGTAATTGGTCATCAGCAAACCTCCAATGTAGCGGTGTGCCTGTAGATGTTTGTGCACAAATTGCCAACGATATTGTAGCTCATGCTAAACGACTATTTAATGTAAAATAACCTGCTTGAAAGCCAGACAGCATTTAAGAGGCATGACTGATAATGCTGGGAGCCGCTTTACCCCTTGCAATATGCGTTAGGGCATTCTTTTTTCTCGTTCTCTAGCGGGAGCTTGGGAACCAGGAATTATATGTAGAGCAGGCGCCCTTGCCTGCTCTTTTCAGGGAACAGCCGGGGGCAGCTGTTCTACATTTTTTCAGGCCATGATAAAATCTCCAAAATCCCCACCATCCCCAGGATAATCTCATTCCCAAGATCATGCCGAATCCGCACGATCATCGTTTGCCGTCTGCACCGGGCCACCGGAAGATCGACTACCGGGCCGAGCTCAATCCGGCCCAGTATCGGGCCGTGACTACCACCGAGGGGCCGGTGTTGGTCATTGCCGGGGCGGGGAGCGGCAAGACCCGGACGTTGGTTTATCGCCTGGCCTATCTGGTGGACCAGGGCGTGGATCCGGGGGCCATTTTGCTGCTCACCTTCACCCGCAAGGCCGCCCGGGAGATGCTGGGCCGGGCGGCGGAGCTCATGGACCAGCCGCTCACCCAAGTCACCGGCGGCACTTTTCATAGCGTGTGCTATCTCTGGCTCCGGCGCTATGGGGGGCTTTTGGGCTATGGCGACGGCTTCACGGTGATGGACCGGGACGACCAGGGGCACCTGCTGGCGCTGCTGAAAGAGCAGTTGGGCCTCAAGACCGTGCAGGGCCCCTTTCCCCGCAAGGACACGGTGGCCGACATCCTGGGCGCCGTGGTGAACAAGCGCCTGACCCTGGAAGGCGTGCTCCGGGACTACCCCCAGTTCCTGCCCCAGCTTCGCCATCTGGACGCCATCGCTAAGGCGTACGACGAGGAAAAGCGCCGCCTCAACCTCATGGACTTCGACGACTTGCTGGTCCAGGGGGCGCGGCTCCTCACCGAGCACGAGGAGGTGCGCCGGGCGCTCTCGGAGCGCTACCGCTACCTCATGGTGGATGAATACCAGGACACCAACCACCTGCAGGCCGAGCTGGTGCGCCTGCTGGCCTACACCCACCACAACGTCATGGCCGTGGGCGACGACTGCCAGTCCATCTATTCCTTCCGGGGGGCGAATTTCAGGAACATCATGGACTTCCCGGCCCTGTTCCCCGGCGCCCGCCTCATCAAGCTGGAGGAGAACTACCGCTCCACCCAGCCCGTGCTGGAGCTGGCCAACGCCATGATGGTGGAGGCCCGGGAACAATACACCAAGTGCCTCTTCAGCCGCCGGCCGGACGGCTTGAAACCCCGGCTCTTCCGCCCGGCCAGCGAAAACGAGCAGTCCCGGCTGGTGGTGGCCCAGGTGCAGGAGCTCCGGCGCCAGGGGCTGCCGCTCCGCCAGATGGCGGTGCTCTTCCGAGCCGGGTACCACTCCTTTGACCTGGAGATCGAACTGGTGCGCCAGGCCATTCCCTTCATGAAGTTCGGCGGCTTCAAGTTCATGGAGAGCGCGCACATCAAGGACCTGCTGTCCTATCTGCGGGTGGTGGCCAACCCCCGGGACACGTTGAGCTGGACGCGCCTGCTGTCGCTCATCCCCGGGGTGGGCCGCCGGACCTGCGCCAGGCTCACCGGGCAGATGGGGGACGGCTTCACCCTGAAGGAGGCTCGGAGCTTGTTGCAGGGTCAACGCCAGGCGGGCCTCAAAGAGCTGGCCGGGGTGCTGGAGGAGCTGGCCGGCCCCTCCCAGACCATGGTGGCCCGGCTCAACCGGGCCCTGGAGCACTACGAGCCCCTGATGGCGGGCCGCTTCGACGACTATCCCAAGCGCGCCAAGGACCTGGAGCACCTGCTGACCATCACCGCGCGCTACAAGGAACTGCGGAGCTTCCTCAACGACCTCACCCTGGACCCGCCGGCCAGCATGGCGGACATTACCGGCGTGGCCCACGACTACCTGACCCTGTCCACGGTGCATTCGGCCAAGGGCCTGGAATGGGAGGCGGTCTTCATCATCTGGGCCGCGGAGGGGCGCTTTCCCGTGTTCACCATGCAGGAGCGGGAGGACGACACGGAGGAGGAGCGCCGCCTCATGTACGTGGCCGTGACGAGGGCCAAACGTCATCTGGCTATCATTTTCCCGGCGGCAGGATATAATAGAAGCTTGGGCTATACCGCCAACTCTCCCTCCCGCTTCATCGCCGGCCTGCCCCGGAAACTGCTGGAGCCCTGGCGGGTGGAGGTGGAGAGGGGGTAGTAGGTTGAGATTCTTCGCCCTCTTTTCAGTATTTCTTGCTAAAATATTTCAATCTTCTTGGCAAGGAAATACCATATGATTACCAAGGTAACAATTAGGAGATTTAAAAGATTTAATGATGTTGAGATAGAGTTAGGAAACCCGGTTGTATTTATCGGACCTAATAATTCTGGAAAAACTACTGCGTTGCAAGCACTTGCTCTTTGGGATATAGGAATCAAGCGGTGGAATGAAAAAAGAGGAAAAAGGAAAGCAATGGGGGAAAGGCCGGGGGTAACAATTAACCGACGTGATTTGATAACTATCCCTGTACCTAACGCGAAAATTCTTTGGCAAGATTTACATGTTCGCGACGTACAAAAAGACGAAAAGAGGCAACAAACGAGAAATATTAGGATAGAAATTGAAGTAGAGGGAATAACCTACAATAAATATTGGAAATGTGGACTTGAATTTGACTACGCAAATGAGGAATCATTTTATTGCCGTCCTTTGCGCATATCTGAAGGCTCTAACCCCCAGCGAATGGAAGTCCCTGAGGAAGCTACAAGACTCCGAATTGCATTCTTGCCTCCAATGTCTGGTTTGGCGGCTAATGAAACTCGTCTTGATATTGGTGCAATAAATGTCCGGCTTGGAGAAGGTCGGACAGCAGAAGTCCTGCGCAATTTATGTTATCAAATAATCCAAGGGGAAGATGGTAATGAAAAATGGACAAAAGTTTGTAACAAGATCGATAATCTTTTTGGAGTAAAGCTTGATGATCCTCAGTATAGCCCAGAACGAGGCGAAATTACAATGAATTACCGTGATCAGACAGGGGTACGGTTAGACCTTTCTGCTTCTGGACGCGGATTACAACAGACTTTATTACTATTATCTCATCTCTCTTTAAATCCTGGATCAATCTTACTTTTGGATGAACCAGATGCTCATTTAGAGATATTGCGCCAACGGCAGATATATCAGGTTCTTACAGACGCAGCCCGAGAACAAAATAGTCAAATTATTGCAGCCAGCCATTCAGAGGTAATTTTGAACGAAGCTGCAGATCGTGATGTTGTTATTGCTTTCTTGGGGAAACCACACAGAATTGATGATAGGGGAAGTCAGGTCTTAAAATCTCTAAAAGAAATTGGCTATGAACAATATTACCAAGCTGAACAAACAGGTTGGGTACTATATCTTGAAGGTTCTACGGATTTGGCAATTTTATATTCCTTTTCCAAAAAACTAAACCATCCGGCCATGGCATTTCTTGAGCGCCCTTTTGTGCATTATGTGCAAAACCAACCTCAGAAGGCTAGAAATCATTTTTGCGGATTGAGAGAAGCAAAGAATGATTTAGTCGCAATTGCAATTTTTGATAGACTGGAACAGACCATTAGAGATACTGCTGGTTTAAGAGAATATATGTGGGGGAGACGGGAAATCGAAAATTATATCTGTTTCCCAACAGCTTTGATAGCTTATGCTGAATCATCGGCCTTTGATTTGGGTCTTGGCCCTCTTTTTGAAAATGTGGAGCGAGAAAATAGAAGAAATATTATGGAAGAATGCATTAATGATTTAGTCCCTCCAGCTGCTTTGCGAGATTTATCAGACCGTTGGTGGAGAGATACAAAAAGTAGTGATGATTTCCTGGATCGCCTATTTGAAACATTTTTTCAAAAACTTGGCCTTCCCAACCTTATCAGGAAAACAGACTATCATATTTTAACCGAATATGTTCCCATTGAAGCTGTCGACCCAGAAATATCAGATGTTTTGGATATTATTGTATCAGTAGCTTCCGAGGCCAAACCAATAAACTGAGAATAATCAACCCCTATGAAAATTGAACCTTCCTATTTGAGCGCTCTCGGTTCTGGGCTCCTCCATGAACGTATCCAGGCCGCCTATGACATCCTCAGCCAGTGCACCCTCTGCCCCCACCGCTGCCTGGTGGACCGGCACGCGGGGGAGTTGGGCGTCTGCCGCACCGGCGACCAGCCCGTGGTGTCGTCATACAGCGCCCACTGGGGCGAGGAGGACCCCCTGGTGGGCAGCCGGGGGTCGGGCACCATTTTCTTCACGCACTGCAACCTGTTCTGCATCTTTTGCCAGAACTGGGAGATCAGCCACGGCGGCCAGGGCGAGGAGATCACCGCCCGGGACCTGGCCGGCATCATGGTGCATCTGCAAAAACAGGGGTGTCACAACATCAATTTCGTCACCCCCAGCCATCAGGTTTATCAGATCCTGGCGGCCCTGCCCCAGGCCATGGAGTGGGGGCTGAACGCGCCGCTGGTCTACAACACGGGCGGCTACGATTCAGTGGAAACTTTGAAGCTGCTGGACGGCATCGTGGACATCTACATGCCGGACTTCAAGTTCTGGGACCCGGCCGTGGCGGCGCAGCTCTGCCAGGCGCCGGACTACCCCGAGGTGGCGCAAGCGGCCGTCCGCGAAATGCACCGCCAGGTGGGTGACCTGGTGCTGGACGAGCACGGCGTGGCCCGCCGGGGGCTGTTGGTGCGGCACCTGGTGCTCCCCGACGGCCTGGCGGGGACCAAAGAGGTGATGGAGTTTCTGGCCCGGGAGATTTCGCCGCACACCTACGTCAATGTCATGGCCCAGTATCGGCCCTGCGGCCGGGCCTTTGAGCACCCGTCCCTGGGCCGCCACCTGAACTCCCTGGAATTCCTCCAGGCCCAGGAGCTGGCCCGGCAGGCCGGCCTCACCCGCCTGGACCGCCGGGAAAAGCTCTTCCGCTGGCTCTAACCCGCCATGAGCGACACCATCTATGCGGTGGGCGACATCCATGGCTGCCGGGGGCATCTGGAGCGGCTTCTGGACGTGGTGCAGCCGGACCTGAGCCGGGACCGCCTGGTCTTCATGGGAGACTACATCGACCGGGGGCCCGACTCCCGGGGGGTGGTGGATTACATTTTGGGCTTGCAAAAAATCAATCCACCTGAACATATTATCTGTCTGAAGGGTAACCATGAGGCCATGCTGCTGGACTATCTGGCAGACCGGGAGATGGAGCTGTTCCTCTTCAACGGGGGGCTGTCCACCATCCGGGAGTACGGCGGCCGAAGGGGGGACCCGGGGTCGGCCCTGGAGTTGCCGCCGGACCACCTCGCCTTTTTCCGGGGGCTGAGGAACTATTACGAGCCGCCGGACTACATCTTCGTCCACGGGGGCCTGAGACCGGGGGTGCCGCTGGCCGAGCAGGCGGAGGAGGACCTTTTCTGGATCCGGGGGGAATTCATCGCCTCCTTTGAGGACTTCGGGCGCCGGGTGATCTTCGGCCACACCCCTTTCCGGCGGCCCCTGGTGATGCCCAACAAGATCGGCATCGACACCGGCGCGGTGTACGGCAACCTCCTGACCTGCCTGAAACTGCCCGAGGAAATCTTCTATTTCGCCGGCCATGACTCGGTGGAGAAGACCGGCGTCGGGAATGATAGACGCTAAGGGTGCCCAAGCGGAGCTTGGGAGCGAGGATTTTATTGAACTTACTGCCCCGCAGAGAAGGCCGGCATCAGCCGCGGTCTTTGTCGGGTCCGAGGAGTCGTCCGCATGTTGCGCACCGTCCGCCTGAAGTTTCTTTTGCTTTTCATTCTGACCGTCATTTCCGTGGTTTTCATCCTGCCCTCGCTGCCCGGGGTCAGCCTCCCCGCTTGGTGGGAGAAGTACGTCAGCCGGGGTCTGAGCCTGGGGCTGGACCTCAAGGGCGGTATGCATCTGGTCCTGGAAGTGGACCTGAAAAAGGTGACCGCCAACGCGCTGACCCGGGCCGGCACGGAAATGAGGGAAGTGGCGGAAAAGCGGGGTTTGCCCGTCAAAATCGGCGAGGTGGCGGTCGATGAGCTGCCCGTGACCCTGGTGGGGGAGTCCGAGCAGAGCGCCTTCTTCAAATTCCTGAAGGATGAATTCCCCTACCTGGAGACCGTCGCGTCGCCCCAGCGGGAGGGCGGCAATCTGGTCTTCCTGTTGCGCCTCAAGCCCGATGAGCTTGCCGACCTGAAGAACAAAACCCTGGAACAGAGCCTGGAGGTGATGCGCAACCGCATCGACCAGTTCGGGGTCACCGAGCCCGTCATCGTGCGCCAGGGGACCGAGCAGATCGTGGTGCAGCTGCCCGGCATCCAGGACCCCCAGCGGGCCCTGGACCTCATCGGGCAGACGGCCCAGTTGGAATTCAAGCTGGTGGACGACCAGACCTCCCTCAACCTCTCGGAGCTCATCGACCAGGCCACCGCCAGCGGCAAGCTCAAGCCCGGCTACACCCGGGAGGAGCTGAACCAGGCCCTGGCGGACAAGCTGCCCCCGGACACCGAAATTTATTTTGAGGACCGCATCGACCGGGAGACCAACCGGCGCCAAAAGGTGCCGCTGCTCATCAAGAAAAAAGTGCTTCTGAGCGGCGACGCGGTCAAGGGCGCCTCGGTGCGCATCGGCGACTATAACGAACCTTACGTTTCCGTTGATTTCAACCGCCGGGGCGCCGATGAGTTCGGCAAGATCACCGGCGAAAACGTGAAGCGCCGCCTGGCCATCATCCTGGACAACGTGGTGCGCTCGGCCCCGGTGATCCAGGAGCGCATCGGCGGCGGCAAGGCCCAGATCACCGGCTCCTACACCTCGGAAGAGGCCCACGACCTGGCCATCGTACTCCGGGCCGGGGCGCTGCCGGCGTCCGTCAAGATCGTCCAGAACATCACCGTCGGGCCCACCCTGGGGCAGGACTCCATCCGCAAGGGCATCATCGCCGGCATCCTGGGCACCGCCCTGGTGATTTTCTTCATGATCTTCTACTACCGCCTCTCGGGGGTGGTGGCCAACTATGCCATGATCCTCAACGTGATCATGCTGCTGGGTGCCCTGTCCCTCCTGAACGCCACCCTGACGCTGCCCGGCATTGCCGGCATCATCCTCAGCATCGGTATGGCGGTGGACTCCAACGTCCTCATCTACGAACGCATGCGGGAGGAATTCGCGGCCGGCAAACCCCTCAAAGCGGGCATCGACGGCGGCTACGACAAGGCCCTGTGGACCATCATCGACTCCCACGTCACCACCCTGATCACCGCGCTGGTGCTCTTCCTGTTCGGCACCGGGCCCATCAAGGGTTTTGCGGTCACCCTGAGCCTGGGCGTCACCCTCAACCTCTTCACCGCGCTGTTCGGCACCCGGGTGGTCTATGACTGGCTCATCCTGAAACGCTGGCTCAAGAAGCTCAGTTTTTTCCATCTCTTCGAGAAGCCGAATATCGACTTCATCGGCCCCCGCAAATACGCCTTCATCGCCTCCGGCCTGCTCAGCGCCCTGGGCATCTTCGCCTTCATTCAACTGGGCTTCATGGGCAAGGGCAACCTGGGGGTGGAGTTCAGCGGCGGCGCCATGGTGCAGCTCAACACCGCCCAACCCTTCACCGTGGACCGGGTGCGCGCCGCCCTCAACCAGGAGGGGTGGGGGCACGCCGAAATCCAGCCCCTGGAGGGCGGGCTCATGGTGAAGCTCAAGAAGTCGGAAGAGTCCGTGGGCCAGATGGCGGATCACCTGACCCGCATCCTCAACCAGGCCATGCCCCGGAATCAATTCACCGTGTCCGGCACCTCGGAGATCGGCGCCTCCATCAGCCAAGACCTGCGCAAATGGGCC
>Ga0194112_10003214_pt1 | contig 22925 bp, 26 predicted proteins | sample TA2MahC400mmetaG_FD_146191 | JGI IMG/M metagenome (GOLD analysis project Ga0194112, IMG submission 146191) | Freshwater microbial communities from Lake Tanganyika, Tanzania - TA2015016 Mahale Deep Cast 400m | ecosystem: Environmental > Aquatic > Freshwater > Lake | place: Tanzania: Lake... | reverse complement strand
CCGCAGCCCTTGGAAATGATATAGATAAGCCAAGAAACCTGGCAAAATCTGTAACAGTGGAATAACCAGAGGATATTTTATATAATAATCGTATATGGATAAACTCCTTTTGAAAGAAGCCAGAGAGAAAATTATCTTATTGGGAAACGAAGCTATTGTCAGGGGCGCCCTGGAAGCAGGCGTCAATTTTGTTTCAACCTATCCTGGCACTCCTTCTTCTGAAATAGGCAATACTTTTTACAGAATCGCCAAGGAAGCAGGCGTTTATTTTGAGTTTTCGACGAACGAGAAAGTGGCTCTGGAAGCTGGCATTGGCGCCAGTTTTTCCGGTTTAAAAACGTTGGTAGCCATGAAGAATTTCGGCTTGAATGTCTGCCTGGATGCTTTAATTCCTTTTGTTTATACCGGCACTAAAGGACCGACAGTCATTATTGTGGCAGATGATCCTTCCTGCCACAGTTCAGCCCAGTCAGAAGAGAATACCAGGCCTATGGATAATCTTGTCCATATACCGATTTTGGAGCCGTCAGACCCTCAGGAGTGTCTGGATTTTGTAAAGCTTGGCTTTAAGGTATCTGAAAAGTTCAATATTCCGGTTATGGTCAGGACAACTACCAGGGTAGCTCATCAGAAAATGCCAGTTAAAATATCTAATCTTAAACCATCTGTTTTTAAAAAGGGAGTATTTGTAAAAGACGTGAAAAGATTCGTTACCCTGCCTCCAAGAGTTCTGGAAATGAAAAAAGAACTGTTTGAGAAAATAGAAAAGATAAGAATTATTGCCGAAACTTTATTAAAAACAGAAGGCAAAAAGCAGAAAATAGGCATTATTACTTCAGGCGTTTCTTATTTATACATAAAGGAAGCGTTATCGGAAATGAAACTGGATTTGCCCGTTTTAAAGCTTACTTTTGCCTATCCTTTGGCAGAAAAAGGAATAAAAACGTTCATTAAGGGCTTAAAAAAGGTTCTGGTAGCAGAAGAACTGGAAGCTCATTTGGAAAAAGAAGTTGAAAGGCTGGCAAAGCAAGCTAATTGCAAGTTGGAGGTTTTTGGCAAGAATTTATTGCCAGTAGCCGGGGAAATGAAACCAGAATATGTTATTCATGCTATATCAAGAATAACTGGCAAGGTCTATGTATTGAAAAAAGCAGAGTTAAAGCTTTTTAAACGTTCTCCCCAGCTTTGTTCCGGCTGTCCTTATTGGTTGGTTGTTAATGCCATTAAGAAAGCGGTTGATGTTAATAAAGTGATATTCGGAGGCGAGATAGGCTGTTACATGCTTTTTGGCAATTCACCAATAAACTTGCAGGATTATTTATCTTGTATGGGTTCTTCTGTCGGTATTGCCCACGGAATTAAGAAAGCCACTTCTCAAAAACTGATTACTTTTGTCGGCGATTCTTCTTTCTTCCATTCTGGCATTCCGGCTTTGATCAATACTGTTTTTAATAAATCAAACCCTTTGATAATTATTTTAAACAATGAAACCACTGCTATGACCGGCCATCAGCCTCATCCTGTTTCTGCTGGCGTTGAAACCGATATTAATGTTGATAAACTGGTTAGGGCTTGCGGCGTAAAACATGTAAAGACCATTGACCCTGTAAATCAGAAAGAATTCATTGAGACTGTCAGAGAATTTATGGCAAAAGACGAAGTTTCGGTAATTATTTCCAAACATCCTTGCAAATTCGTTGCTCAAAAGAAATGATTAAAAAAGCAGAACAATTCAATATGATGATTGTCGGCACTGGGGGGCAGGGGTTAATTACCCTTTTGCAGATAATTTCAGAAGCAGCCATGTCTGAAGGCTATAATGTCAGGACTTCTGAGCTTCACGGATTGTCCCAAAGAGGCGGTTCGGTAGAAGTGCATATCAGGTTCGGAAAGAAGATATATTCTCCGATGGTCAGCCAGGGAAAAGCAGATTTGGTTTTGGTTTTGGAAGAACAGGAAGTTTTAAACGGACTGTATTTTGCCAATTCCAAGACAAACTTTTTAATAAACCAATTCATTATTCCTATTCCCTTGAAAAAACCTTTGGCTGAAACTGAGATTTTGTCTCGGTTAAAGAGCGTAAGTAAGAATATTTATTTGGTTCCGGCTGAAAAAATCTGTCAGGAAAAGCTTGACAATAGCGTAGTTTCCGGTATTTATTTGATAAGCCTTGCCGCGTTTAAAGGCCTAATACCTTTAAAGCTGTTATCAATCCAGAAAGCTATTAAAGAGATAGTTCCAGAGAAGTTTCTGGAATTGAATTTGAGAGCGTTTGAGTTGGCGAAAAAATAAAACAAGAGGTTCGAGTCCTACCTCCGGAGCCATCAACATTTTTTATCGAGAGACCGAGATACCTAACATTTTAGAGAAATTCTATAAAATCTAAATCCATACCCGTCTAGGACGCCGAACTTTATTCGGAACAGAATAATCGCCAAAAAGCGATTTTTTTGATAGAATAAAAAACATGAAAAACCCAATAAGGAACAATTTAATAATTGAATTACACGTTCCCGATCTTAAAATTGTGAAGGATTTCTATTCAAAACTCGGCTTCAAAATTACTATGGATGATGAACCGAATGATGAGAATCCAGGCTATCTGACCATGACCAGACAGGATGAGCTGGGGAATACCATGCTTAATTTTTATGGTGGCGATGAGAGAGTTTACAATCAGTCTTTCTTCAAACAGTTCCCAAAAGAAACGAAAAGAGGATATGCCACTGAAGTCACCATCCCGACAGCTAATATTGATGAAATTTATAATTTAGTATCCTCACAACTCAAAGAAAACCTAGTGCGTGAATTGAACGAGTTGGAAGATCATGGCAAAAGATGGAGAGATTTTCGGATGGTCGACCCATTTGGTTTCTATATAAGATTCACAGAGCTTATCGATTGGGGTCAAAAATAATATGAAAATATATTTTGCCGCCCATTCCACCACAAAAGACAACGAAACACATATTTCATCTGGCTGGAAGGACACTGAATTATCAGAATTAGGCATTCAACAATCTAAAGAAATGGGTGAAAGGTTTAAGAATATTAAGATAGATCTAATCTGTTGCTCTGATTTGAAAAGAGCGGTAGATTCGGTCAATATAGCCTTCGGGGACAAATACCTCATTGTCGCTGATAAACGGCTCAGGGAGTTAAATTACGGCGATTTTAATGGTAAGCCAAGCGATATTGTAGAACCGATGAAAAAAGATCATATAAAAGAGCTCTATCCCAATGGTGAGAGTTATGAACAGGCGATAGCCCGAAATCAAGAGTTTTACAGGGAGTTAAAAGAAAAATATCCCGACAAGATAGTTTTAGTTGTTGGGCATCGTGCTACTCAATATGGATTAGACACTTTAGTCGAGGGAAAAACTATTGAGGAATGTTTAAACACGCCATTTAAATGGCAACCCTATTGGGAATATAACCTTTGATTCTAACAAAAATAAAATTTATGAAATGGATTGGTATAAGCGGAGGTTGGCGTAAAACTAACCTAAAAATAGAAAACGATGTTCGTGATGCTGTGTCTAAGATTATGAAACGCGGAGACGGTATTATCTCTGGCGGAGCATTAAACGTTGATTATATTGCGCTTGATGAAGCACTGAAAATAAACCCGACAGCAGAAAGAATAAAAATTTTTCTCCCTACCACGCTAGAAAAATATTCAGAACACTATAAAAGACAAGCTGCTTTGGGAAATATTACTCTTGAACAAGCAGAAAACCTTATTCAGCAGTTAACAAAATTAAAGAAACTAAACCCTAAATCTCTGGCAGAGAATCCAGATACTAATTTTACTGATGAAAACAAAAAAGACAGATATTACCAGCGGAATTCAAAAGTCGTTGAAGCATCGGACGAATTAATAGCATTTCATATTAAGACTGATGCGAGTGAAGGTATGGGAACGGCAGATACCATTGAGAAAGCCAAGAGAAAAGATATACCTATTAAATTATATTCTTACGATCTCACTAGCAACTAAAAGACTCTTTTAAAAGAGTCTTTTAGTTTTCGGTAGATGTATTATTTATAGTCTTCTACCGAAATCTCCCAGTTGCCATTAGCTGAATTAACGTTTAAGTAAAATGTGCCAGATTCATAGACATAACTGGTATCACTTGCTGTCCCTTGAGCATTAGCTGCCATTGCAATAGGGAAGTCTGAGCCTGGCTTATAGACGGCAATCTGTAGCATACTTCCACCAAAACCAGTTGTATCTTTATTGGACCAGTTAATTCGCCATTGGTCGCCAGTGATTGTAAATGGTTCAGTATTCTTTATTCCTGTTCCTTCCCAAGAATTCACTGGTTGCCAAGATTTGGCTGACTGAGTGTTTTGACTTGGTTGTGTTCCACTGGTTCCGGTTGTTTCGGTGTTTTGGGGAGTATTAGTTTGTTTGCTACCACTGGCTGAGGTAATGATAATTATTACAAAGATAGCAATTATCCAGAACCACCATTTTTTCCAGATTGGTTTTTTAGGTTTTGTTTCGTCTGCCATATTGAATCAAGTTTTTAATCATCCTTGCGACCTTTATTCTGGCGGTAGCATAAAGCTCGCCGCCAGCGATGGTCTTGCGACCACCCATATCCCTTTCGGGATATGACCCGTTCAGAGTGCTCTGACGACGAGCTTAATGCTCTGAACGGGGTTTTATGCCATGCTCCGTGATAACGGAGTTTAGGCGATATTTAATTGTCTTTTTACATTATATACGCTTCTGTCTATTTTTCCAGCTGGACCACTTTATCCTTAATAATCAATTTGCTTTTCAAGTACCCGAGTAATTCCCGTTTCTCGACAACAGTACCTTCGTTTAGCAGATATTTAGCGTAAGTTTTGATGTTAATCTTTTCATCGGGCAACTCTTCATTCTTTTCCAAACCTAGTACGAATTTTCTGAAACTACTGTATCTTTCCATTTCTTTTTCAAATTTGGCCTGAATTCCAAGTTTGTTCACCTCAACTTTATCGAGCAGCTTTGTCAGCTGGCTGATCAGTTCTTCCTCTCTGATATAGCCGCCCTTGCAGTGAAGATCCCGGCTTCTGGTACAGCCATAATAAACGTAGCGGTGAACGTTGCCGTTCTTCTGCTTTTTAAACTTTTCTTCAGCCGTGATGCCTGAACCACACAAGCCGCAGGTGATCAGTCTTGTAAAAGCGAATTCTTTATTTTGTCTCTGAATCTGGTCTTTTTTAATTTGTTCCTGTGCCCTATCAAATAAATCCCTGCTGATAATCGGCTGATGTTTTCCCGTATACCAGTTTCCGCTTCCCTGAGGGTATTCAAAGACCCCGCAGTAAAAAGAATTCTGCAGAATAAGATATATATTGCTCAGAGAAAGATGATGGTCGTTCTTTGTCCGGAAATTCAATTCAAACTTAAGCCAGTGATAGAGCTTCCTGCCAGACCATTTCTCATAAGCTACTCTTTCAAACATCTTCTTAATAACCGATGCTCTTTCAGGATCAATCAGAACATGTCCTTTCCGGTCAACTCTTTTTTCGTTGAGATAGCCCGTTGGAGCTGCTCCTGGCCACAGGCCCATTTCTACCCGCATTTTCAGTCCTCGTTTAACATTTACCGATTTATTGTCATTTTCCAGCTTGGCTTGAGAGCCAAGAATCATCAGGAGAAACTTTTCATTAGGGGAGTTGGTGAATTTCTGACCGTAAGTCTTAATTTCCAAAAGTACTTTCTGGTCCATCAGATCAACCAGGGTTCCTAGATCGCCGGCATTTCTGCTGAGGCGATCCGGGGCCCAGGTAAGGATTGCGTTGAACCGGCCCCGCCTGATATCAGAAATTATTTCGTTGAAGACCGGTCTTTCTCCAGAATTTTTGGCTGAGTGGGATTCCCTTCGGATGTCTATAATCTCAATCCCTTCTTTTTCTGCAATCTGCAACATTTCTTTCACCTGGCTGTCTATTGACAGGGCCTGTTTTTCGTCGGATTCACTCGATTTTCTGGCATAAAGGCAGTAACGGATAGCGGTAATTGGAATGGGGGACTTGCATTCTGTTTGAGTTGCTGTCTGTTCCATGTTTGTATTGATTGGTTGATAATTCGGCCTTTCAATACAAGGGATGACGCAACCCAAGTGATAAGTCCAGCCCTATTGTTGATAACTTAAGAGCTAGAATTCCTTCTCAAAGATGTTTCCAATACTGGCTCCGCTATCCTGATCATTTCCTTGGTCGGGAAATGGGGTGTAGCTTCCCACCTTATCCTGCATTATTTTCAGAATAAGTATGGTAAATGCATCTGCCAGGTCATCATATCTTTCTTTGTTAAAGCCCAGAAGTTGCATTCTTAAATCCTTTACCCCGTCTTTCGGAAAGAATACTTTTCCAGCCTGCATTAGTGAGGCGGCGATAGTGAGCCGGTCCGCCTTACTCATTCCGGCTACCTTAAATTCTTCAACCAGTATACCGGCATCTTTTACTTCCTGGATGAGCCATTTCTGGACACCGGCATCCTCAATAATTACTGTTGCGGGATACTCTCCCCCAGGTATTTTTGAAGACAATATTATCTGGTCTCTGATTCCGTTGAATCTTAATTTTTTATTTACGGGATTCGGATGAATATAAATCTTCATTTCCTCGTTCAGTCCGAAAATACTTCCTGTTATTATGGCAGTGCAGTCTGCATTTTCGTTGTCCGATCCTGCCGGGTCCACGCCGATGAACGTTCCGAGATAATCCTCTCCTTCAAGCTTCGGCATTACAGAGTATTCTTTAAACCACTCCGGAAGAATTATCTGATTTGTATTAGGAACATCAAGCAGCAGGAAATCTCTGAGCCATGTTCTTTCATTACCAATACTCTGTTTGAATTCTTCCACCGTTTCAAGAGAAGGAAATTTTCCGGGCCAGGTAATCTTATTGTCCTTATCAACCAGAGGTACCCTCAGGAAAATACCCTTCATCTTTTTTTCTTCTATCAGTTTTTCCAGTCTAGAAAGTACCGAATCTAGATGCAGAAAATTACCCAGAACAATAACCTTAACATTAGTCGTTCCCAGGGGCAGGAGTTCACCGGTGAACCAGTCAAAGGTCTTGTCTCTGATTTCTTGTGTTTTTACAGAATTGGAATCCTCAATATCATCGGCTATAATCAGATCCGGTCTGTAGGGTCCTTCTTTCAGACCCCGGATTCCTTCCTCCACAGAGATGGCACTGATTCTTGCCTCATAATCGGGAATTATCAGGGTGGTGGCGCCCCAACGATCTTCACCCACACTGAAGGGGCCGAGATTCTCGCTTAAAAGCTTATTACTTTCTATTTCTTTCCTGATATTCATTAAATGGTCTTTCACTCTTTGCTGGCTCTGACTGGCAATAATAACATGTTTTTTCTGGGATGCGCCCATTATGGCCCACAAGCTGTAAGCTGTATTCAGAATCGTTGACTTTGCAGAATTACGGAAAGTCATTACCCCGGCTCTTTTTATCGTTTCATCTTGAGCGATCTTAAACATCTCAAAATGGAAAGGGGCAACAGGGTGATTAATATAACGACCAAAATAGATATAGAAGAAGAGAAAGAAATTTCTCTGGGTAACAACTATCAGAGCTTTCCTGTCTTTCAGAAGCTGTTTTATTATTTCCGGGTCAAAATTATTCGGCAGATTATGAATTGTCTTGCTCATGGTTTTGTTGATTCTTAATTCCTAATAATCCGGCCAGTCTTAGAGCCTTCTGTACTAATTCTTCCTGCTCGGGCTTTAAAGGTTCATCCTTTAAATTAAGATGACCGGTTACCTCAACCTTGTTGCAGTATTTTGGATGATGCGATTTTAGCCAGAGCTGAAGGGCCGGGAAATTACGATCGCGGATAAGGGAAATCAGCTGACTCTCACTTAAATCAGTGATTAATGCTTCGCCTTCGGCAATGGCTGCATCAGCGGCTCTGGCAAATTTAGGATCTTCCCGCCACCTGTAATAACTCGATCTGCTGACTTTTACTTTCCTGCAGGCAAATTGTAAGATCGGCATTTCTTTTAGCTGTTCGATTAGTAAATTCTTGAGTTTATCCCTTTTCATAGTTTTTTAGCCTTGCGGCCGGTTAATTTTTCCCATCTTGCTAGAATAATTTCTGCATAGATAGGCTCAATCTCAATTGCCCGGCATCTCCTTTTCATTATTTCAGAAGCGATTATTGTCGACCCTGACCCCGCAAAACAGTCCATCACTAGTCCATTTCTTGGAGACAGGATTTTAACGAATGAAATAAGAACTTGGACAGGTTTAGTGCCAAAAATTAACTGCTGTTCGCTTGATTTTCCCGTGTCGGCCGTCCAGGTAATATGATCGTTGACTTTCGCCCATCTTGTCCCTTTATTTTTACTCCAATAACTATCGTTTTTCTGTCCATATAAAGCTACTTCATAAGTATCCAGAAGTTTTTGCCCTTTTTCTTTCAGGTAACTTTCTAGCTCTTCTTCGTATTCTTCGTTCAAAATTCCATTTCCAGCTAGGGGACAGATGTCGTACTTATTGAAGAAAAAATGCTTCTTGGAATACCCTTGGCAGCGATTGGGGAGAAACCATATTATTTGGTTTCTAATTTTCCAGTATTTTTCTATAGCTTGCCATAGCTCAACCGTATTTTTCCAGTTCTCAAAAATCATCACATTCGCTCCTTTTGGATTTTGAAACTCATCGGCAATTGATAACCATTCATCATATTCTGGAATGCCACCTCTTTTTTCTACTCCCAGATAACTTCTCTGGCCCCTGTATCCGAATCCATTTTTAGTTTTAACCCATCCCTTAAATCTTCCCTTTTTATCTGTTATTCCGACACTTTCGTAGACCTTATCTTTCTTTAATTTTATGCCTTCACTCGTTTTAATTTTTCTCATTCTCTGGCCGTAAAAAAGTTTATATGGGGGGTCACAAAAGAGAAAATCAAATCTTTCTTGACCTAAAAGTTTTTCCCAGTTCTCTTTATTCACGCAATCTCCAATGAGTAATTTATGATCACCGAGTTGCCATATATCTCCGTCTTTTACTCTTTTTGGTCCTTCTTTAAGAACTTCTTTTAATTTCTGTTCAATATCAAACTCCTCATCGATTTCTAAACCGAATATTTCGTCCATGTCCTCATTATTGAAGGCCGAATCTAGTAGTAAAGACTCATCAAATCTCTTAAGAAGCCCTAGATCCCAGCCCCCTGCCTCAACTAGCTTATTACTTAGCAACATGTATTTCTCTTTTTGCTTTTCAGTTAACCCTCTTTTAACTATGATTTCTACCTCTTTAACCTTATTTTCTTTTAATGCTTTCAACCTGCCATGGCCTGCAAGAATCATATTATTTTCATCCAAGATAATTGGCTCTATATAACCCATTTCTTTTATACTTTCAGAAATTTTTTCTACCCAGTGCTTCTTAGGATTTTTAGGATTTGGTTTTATGTCTTCTATTCTTATTGTCTTTGTTTCAATGTTTGTGTTCATAGTAGTTTTACTTATTTTGTTAAGATTAATAACTAAAACAGCAGCTAGTTTATACAAGCTGCTATTTAAAAACCGAGAGGTAATCAAATCAGCGCTTGCATAAGACTATTTAGTAGCTGAATTGATTGCTTCTCAGTTCTAATTAGAAAAATAGCTTTTCTCAACCCGTTACCAGAAATTATTCATTTACTTAGTAGTAGGGAATGAGAAGGTGTTACTTTTCCAGAATGGAATCAAAAAGTCAATCTTTTCTGTATTTAGTTTTCCTAATTTTATTATATAAATTCCTAAAGAATCCTGTCAAGGATTTTTTATAATAGAGCTTTACTTTTATTTTTTGGCATTGTAAAGTAATGGTAGGTTATACCTAAATTTTATTCTTATTTATGAAAAAAGACAAGTTACCAGAAATTCTAACAATGAAACAGGTTTGTGAACTTTTGAATGTTCACTCTAATACCCTTAGAAATTGGGACAATAAAGGTATTCTCAAAGCCATTCGTTTTGGTACGCGTAAAGACCGCCGTTACAAAAAATCGGATATTTTAAGATTATTGCGTAAATAAAATATGGAGGATTTTTTCAAAAATTATATTCAATCAATTTCCTCTAAATTTTCTCATAAAGAAACGAGCGAGTTAGGATATAGAGGAGATTTTGAGATCCTAATTAAAAGAATTTTCGATTCTATTAAAGTTTATAGAATAGGTCACGATGATAAGGCTGAAAAAGGGAATAAGCCTGATTTCGTTGTATTCAAAAACGATGTACCAATTCTATATATTGAAGCTAAAGACATCGGCATATCGCTAGATAAAGTTGAGAAGTCAGAACAGATGGCAAGATATTATGGTTATACAAATTTAGTTCTTACAGACTATACAGAATTTCGTTTTTACAGAAATGGTCTTCGTTACGAAGAACCGATAAAAATAGCAGATTACGATGTTAAAAATCGGAGGATTTCGCCTATCCCAAAGAATTATGAACATCTGGCTAAGTCGATAGTAGATTTTACTCAATCATTTAAAGAACCAATAAATTCGGGCGAACATCTTGCTAAAATTATGGGAGGAAGAGGCCAAAGGATTAGGGACAACGTACGTCAATTCCTCGCTAGTGAAACAGACAAAAATGCCGGAATTTTTCAAGTTTATGAAGCAGTAAAAAATCTTCTTGTTCATGATCTTACGCAAGATTCGTTCTCGGATATGTACGCGCAAACCCTTGTCTATGGTCTTTTTGTTGCACGTTTTTATGATGAAACACCCGAGACGTTCAGCCGTCAGGAAGCACGAGATCTCATTCCGGCCTCCAATCCTTTTCTTGGACATTTTTTTGACCATATCGCCGGACGTAATTTTGAAAGAAGGCTTGCTTATATTGTTGATGAGCTTTGCGAAATTTTTTCCCATGCGAACGTCAAAGAATTAATGAATCAGTATTTCAAAAAAGATTTATGGGGCGAAGTCCATAAAGGTCCTGATCCAGTGATACATTTTTATGAAGACTTTTTAAAAGAATATGATCCGAAATTACGAAAGAAGATGGGAGCCTATTATACGCCTTTGCCTGTTGTACATTTTATTGTTAATACGATAAATGTATTACTTAAAAAGGATTTTGGGTTAGTTCGAGGTCTTGCTGATACCGTAAAAAACAATACTGGTGTTCATCGCGTACAAATTCTTGATCCAGCTGTAGGTACCGGTACGTTTATAAGTACGATCATTGAAACTATTCATGCAAGCCAATTAGAAATTGGACAGAAAGGAGGGTGGGTAAGTTATGTTCATCATGAATTACTTCCTCGAATTTATGGTTTTGAACTAATGATGGCACCATATACTATCGCCCATCTTAAAATAAGCATGAAGCTGCAGGAAACGGGATTTAGATATTTTAACGAGACAAAAGAAGGTAAAACACGACTCAAAGTTTATTTGACAAATTCTCTTGAAGGTTCACAGCCGCAGAAGGAATTATTCGCTTTTGATTTCGGAGCAGCAATTGCCGAAGAAGCCAAAGAAGCAACTAAAATCAAAAACGAAAAACCTATTATGGTTGTACTCGGTAATCCGCCGTACAGTATTAGTTCTTCAAATAAAGGAAAATGGATTCAAGAAATAGTTGAAATCTATAAAAAAGGACTGAAAGAGCAAAATTTAAACTCTCTTTCAGACGATTACATCAAATTTATTCGATTTGCAGAGAATTTTATAGAAAAAAATAAGAGCGGTATTGTAGCAATGATTACCAATAATTCATTTATAGACGGCATTACTCACCGTCAGATGAGAAAGCATTTATTAGAGACATTTGATGATATTTATATTTTTGATCTCCACGGTAGCTCAAAGAAAAAAGAGAAAGCGCCGGATGGTGGGAAAGACGAAAACGTTTTTGATATCCAGCAAGGCGTTTCAATTAATGTTTTCGTACGTAAAACAGGAGAAAAGAAAGAACTTGGCAATGTTTATCACGCCGAAATCTACGGAAAAAGAAAAATTAAGTTTGAAGCGTTAACAAAAAACGATATAGCAACTATTAAGTGGGAAAAAATCAATTATTCTGAACCATATTATTATTTTGTACCAAAAAATTTTGAAGCATGTGAAGAATATGAAAAAGGGTTTAAGATTAATGAAATATTTATAGAATTTGGCAGCGGTATTAAATTTAGGAAGGATAACTTATTAGTTAAAAATCATTTTAATAAAGAAAGTATAAAAGTTCTACTTAGAGATATAAATACAATTGATAATAATTCTTTATATTCTAAATATAATTTTAAAGATACTTTTGATTGGAAATTAACCGATAAAAAAAGATTATTTATTGATGGAGATTTTGAAAATATAAGACCGGTACAATATCGTCCGTTTGATATTAGATACACATATTATCCGCTTAAATGTATTAACGAAATTATCCCAAGAGGGGATGATAGGTCATCATTAATGGCAAATCTACTTAATCCTAATATAGCACTGCTTACGAGTAGAAGTTTTCAAGCGGGAAAAAGATTTGATCGTGTATTTCTGGCGAAAAATATTGTTGAAATTCACAGTGCGAGTGATCAAACCTATGTTTTCCCTTTATATCTTTATAAGCAAGATGGAATTCGTATTCAAAATTTCAAAAAAGAAATTATTGATAAAATAGAAAAAATAGTTGGCAAAGTTTCTCCAGAGAATATTATTGATTATATTTATGCTATTTTATATTCGCCAAGTTATCGTGAGAAATATAAGGAGTTTTTGAAAATTGATTTTCCACGAATACCGTATCCAAAAGATAAAGTGAGTTTCAAAAAACTTGTAGAGTTTGGCTTTGAATTACATTCACTCCATCTTTTTGAATCTCAAAAATTAAATAACTTTATTACTACATATCCTATAACTGGATCAAACATCATTGAAAAAGTAATTTATAAGGACAATGAAGTATTTATTAACAGCGATCAATGTTTTGGTAATGTTTCCGAATTAACTTGGAATTTTTATATTGGCGGATACCAGCCTGCTCAAAAATGGCTCAAAGACCGCAAGGGATGTGCTCTCACAAATCCCGATATTGAGCATTATCAAAAAATAATTGCGGCGCTTACCGAAACAAATCGCATTATGAAAGAGATAGATAAAATTAGTAAATTTTAATTGATTAAAATATAAGAAATCAATGAACCAAAAAAGAAAATCAAATCTTTACGATATCAATTCCAGCATACCTTTTAATATAAGCCGATCAAAAATTGACCTATTCTTGGAATGTCCTCGCTGTTTTTATTTAGACAGAAAACTGGGGGTTTCTAGACCCGGCATGCCCGGCTGGTCGTTAAATAGTGCCGTTGATCAATTACTCAAAAATGAATTTGATCTTTTACGAAAAAATGGTGAATCGCATAAAATAATGCTTAGGCATAAGATTGACGCCATTCCATTTGATCATTCCGATCTACCTATTTGGCGAGATGATAACTTTCGACATACCGGTGCGAGCATATTGCACAAAAAAACAAATTTAAACATCCTAGGCATTATTGATGACATTTGGATTAATAAAAAGAATAAAGAACTTTTTATCGTTGATTATAAAGCTACGAGTACCAGCAAGGCAATTTCCCTAGAAGATGAATATAAACAAGGTTATAAAAAACAAATGGAGATTTATCAGTGGATTTTTAGGCAAATGGGATTTAAGGTTAACGAAACTGGATATTTTGTTTTTGCGAATGCAGGGAAGAATAAACCAAAATTTGACGGTCTTTTAGAATTTGAGCTATCTATTATTTCTTATAATGGTGACGACAGTTGGGTTGAACCTACTATTTTTGATATTAAAAAATGCCTTAATTCTGATAAAATCCCCTTATCCGGAGAAAAATGTGAATACTGTAATTTCAGAAAATTGGCCGATGAAGAAGAATCAAACAGTTGAAAGATTAATTGAGAAATAAAATTATGCCAGTTAAAAAATTATACAAAAAGAAAATAGGAAATATCACTTACGAATTACGTTTTTTCGAAGGTGATCATAAATACGTTATTTATAAATGGGACAAAGAAATAATGAAAGATGGAAAAGTTCATGAAATACCAGAGGTGGGAATATTTAACAACGAAGAAGATGCGAGAAAATATTTAGAAAAATTAAAATGATGCCCAAGACGATAACAGCACAAATTAATTTTTTTGGACCATATATAAGAAAAGAAGATATACCCAAAATTCTGGATTATCAAAACAAGGGAGTAGAACATAATCTTGAAGTAGTCTTATTTGAACATTTTTTTGGACTTCCGTTTAGTGCTTTATCTGAGGAAATTTTAAAGAGGTATGTCGAAGTTACCCCAGAAGAGCTTTATATTCCTATTGTTCCTCATACAGAAAGAATTTTTGAACGTTTATTAAAACCATTAAAATCAGCTAAGAAAAATTATTGCCTGCAAGACTACCCTTCAGTTATTGCTTTGTGTGGTGTTGTTGGCGAAATGCTTGCAATTCTTTTCTGGAAAATCAACGATGTTAGATTAAAGGGGCAACCAATTACCGAGATAGATGAAAGTGGTCTATTCGGGAAACCATTCGAGAAACTTGGGCAGGACCAAAGATTAAAAATATTACAAACTTTCGGTCATATAACAGAACAACAATATGAGGAATTTAATCTAATAAGAAGAAGTAGGAGACCCTATTTGCATTTATGGACAACTAATTTAAGTGATGAAAAAGGAGAGGCATTAGATATTCTAAAAAAGACGTTTAGATTATTTAAAGAAACAACAGGAATTGGTTTGGCCGATGCTGGATCAGTGAAAATAAACCCGCTTTTATTAAAACTTTTTGAAAGTTAAAATAATTAAAGTGAGAAATATGATTCCTTTAATAGAGGAGACAATTGAAAAATTATCTAAGAGGAAGGACATCGTTCCCCTTATTATTTCTATTTGTATTACCATAGTTCTCTTTACTAGCTATTACTTTTGGGGTAATTATGTTGTTGAAGTTATGGGGATTACTACTGTAATCGCTTTGGCAGTTCTAATTCTATTTATTATGTTAATAGCGGGATTTGCGGTGTTAAAATCTCTTTTTATTTTTGCTGCAGAATTATCTCTATTAATTTTCTTAGCACAATCTTTTTGTTCTGTTACACAACGATCAGCTGTAAGCAATGAAGCAATGCAAAATTTATTGGTCGCTGGTATTTTATATATAATTTTTATGTTTCTCCGTTCCTTATGGAAAACCTTAAAGGAATATTATAAAAAAGTTGAGAATGAGAAATGGTCAATAGAGAAAATAGTCGTCGTTTCGCTTTTTCTCACTTTTATTGTCTGGTTTTTATGGGAAATCTATTTAGTAGTAAATCCGATCATTCTCAATTTGTGCGTGTATAAATAAGATGATTTCTAAAGAAAGACTAGAAGAATTTAAACGAAAAAATCAATAAAAAACAAGCAAAATTAATAAAATTTGACTGAATTTGAGTAAATAAATTTTATTAAATTTATGCCAAAACCAACAAAAAAAGAAATTATAGATTATTTTAGATCAAATATATTTGAAGCAATTTCTACATATAATGGTTGGAAAATGATTGCTTATTCTAAATCGAAAGGTGTGGTATCAAGCGAAATGGCAGAAAGGTACGTAGAGATACAAAAATATCATCCAGAATTTTTCATTACTACCGAGCGCGCATTTCTCGTCAATTTTGTCATATTATCTTTACATTCGTTTGACCCTCAAGATGATTCATATTCTTTATATCAGGTAGACAAAAAAGAAACTGAGATTTTTGTACAAAATAATAAGGTGATTAATGATTTACGCTTTTTAAGAAATAAACTTTTTGCCCATAAAGATATTAATATAAGTACCAGTCAATATAAAATTCCACCAATTATTGATTTAGACCAATTTTTCAAAAATTTGGTCGAATTTTATAATAAACTTTCACATCAAGTGGATAGATCTTCGACGATTTTTTCAAACGCTGAAGAAATAAAGAGACACATCGAACTCTTATTTATGAACTTACATAGAGGCGAGGCAGTAAGAAAAAGAGAAATTGACATTAAGTGGTTATGGGAAGGGAAGAATAAAAAAGCATCAGACATTTTATAAAACCTTCTTTTGAAACTGCCATTATCGGCGGTTTTTAGATTTCTCCTTTTCTTCCCGAATCCTCGCATCAATCACTTTATTATAATTCCTGTCGTATGATTTTCTTGCGGGAGATTTCCTGTCCGGATCTATAAGATCCGGATTTTCTTTTTTCAGATAGATATATTCGTAGGGATCGCCGTTCTCGTAGGGAATAATTCTGGCTTTAAGTTCTCCCTGTCTTATCATCTTCCTGGCGGTCTGGTGTTTGATGCCGAATTTACTTTGCAGTTCCCACATGGCATACCAGCTGTCCCTGTCTTTACAGACAAAAGAAGGAACAAGACCTTCTTTGACTGCTTTCTGGCAGAGCAGGCATTTTATGCCCCATTTATCGTACCAGTTTTCGTTTCCAGCGACCTGGCGGTGACAAATACAGCAAGTATACTCACCGTCTAAATGGAAGCCCTCAGGCTCTTTTTTGAGCCGTTGGTTCCTTTGATTCTCCTTTACAGCACATTTATATAGAAGATCGAATAACCCGACCAAGTTATTAGCTGCTTTACTCGCTTCGGCATCAGTCAGCTCTTTCTTGTAATTCTTCTTATATATTTCCTTGAATTCATCGATCGCTTTTTTGGGTAAAGACATAGTTTTGATGATTAGTTATTGATGATAACGACCTTTTTATAATAGTATATTCAAACTTGACTTTTCTGCCAAAAGTAGTAAAAATAAGGCATAAAATTAAGTAAAAGGAGGTAATGCACTATTAATAATTGAATACTGATTGCAATGATAAACAAAACAGAAAAGGGAGGTAAAGAAGAAAAATGTCAGCGAAAGAACGAATCATTGTGGCTTTAGATGTTAGCACTCGCGAAAAAGCCCTGGAGCTAGTTGAGCTTCTCTCTCCGTATGTCGGTTACTTCAAGCTCGGCCTTGAAGTTTTGACGAGCATAGGTGCTCCTACAATCGTCCAGGATCTTCAGGCAGCTGGCGGAAAGATCTTTTTCGACGGTAAATTCATGGACATTCCCAACACCGTTGCTGGCGCCTCTGCTGCCGTAACCAAGCTGGGCGTTGACATGTTCAATGTCCATTGTTTTGGAAGTCTGGAAATGATGAAGGCGGCCAGGAATGCAGCTGATGAAGCAGCCCAGGCCATGGGCAAAAAAGCTCCGATTATTCTGGGAGTTACCCTGTTGACCAGTCTCAACTATCACGACCTGGTTCTGATGGGAATCTATGAAGACCTCAACATTGCTGATCCGAGAGAACTGGAAGAGGTAAAGCGCACGCGGATTGAACGACTGGTCGGCCACCAGCTGGCATGGCTCGCCCAGAAAGCCAGACTTGATGGTGTAATTGCTTCACCTCAAGAAATCCAGGTTATCAGGAGTTATACGCAGCCAGATTTCTTGAAGGTTACTCCGGGCGTAAGGCCTGTTTGGGCTGCGACCGGCGACCAAAAGAGAGTAATGACACCTGCTGAGGCAATTAAAGCTGGGGCTAATTACCTGGTGATTGGCCGGCCGATAACCCAACCGCCACCGGAAATTGACGGACCAGTTGAGGCGGCAAAAAGAATCGCCGAGGAAATCGCCAAGGTTTTATAGGAGGAGCAACGTGGAAAACATAGATTTTATCCGTAATATTGACCCTAAAACGATATTTATTGCTTCTTCAGAGACTATTCTCAACTGGTTTGAGCTTTGTGATGCTGCATGGATTCATGACGGAGATCCCAAGAAACCTCACGCCGAGTTAACTTCAGGATTGTGCAGCAACGGTTTCTTTGACTGTATGCGGGTTCTAAAATATCCGAATCTCGCTGAAATCCTTGGTTGGCAGCTCGCCTGGAAATTGTCTGGCCATAGCCAGGATATAGCCAAAGCAGCAGTCGCAGACTGGGTTATTGGTTCTCCATATGCCGCAATTACTTTTTCCTATGAAGTGGCAAAAGCTTTGAAAGCTACCCATGGATTTACGGAGAAGGATCCGGTCGATCCAAAAGGGAAGAAGATGCTTTGGGCGAGGATGAAAATTTCGGCCGGCGCAAAAGTACTCCAGATTGAGGAGCTGATTACCACCAGCGGAACCATGACAGAAGTTCGAAGAGCTGTTGAAGAGGGGAATGGCGAACCAGTTAATTTCCTGCCGATAGTCGGTGCCCTAGTGCACCGTCCACCGAAACTGCCGGCAGATTACGGCGACCGAAAAGTTGTTGCCTTAATCGAAAAGGAAATCTGGGCGGTTGAACAGAAAGATTGTCCGCTGTGTAAAGCCGGTTCTCCGAGGTACCGTCCTAAGACTCACTGGGCAGAATTGACTGGAAAGAAATAAATTATCGTACTATCACAAACAGAAGTCGGTGTGGCGTTAAGCTACACCGACTTTTATTTTAAAAAGATTTCCAAAATGAGACATCATTAAATGCCCTTAAGTACTGTCCCATTTGTCCCATTTTAGCTTTAAAAAGCCCTGACCGAGACGCGTGGCTGTACCATTCTCCAAATGACCCAAATCTCCTCTTAAGAAGCAGGTTCTGGACTGATTTGGGGAGCCATCAACATTTTTTATCGAGAGACCGAGTTGCCCGCCGTCTCGCAATAAGGGCGGTTTTTTGGTAGAATATGATAAAGGTTCTTAAATTATTAAGATAATTATATTTATATAAAATGAAAGAAAAAAAGAAATCATCTAATTGGTATATTGCAGCAACTCATTATCTAACCGCTGGTTTTGCTATACCATTAATAATTGGTCTTATCGTAACTTTTATTCTCTTGCCATTAATCAAACTGGACTCATTGCTCTTAACAATGGTATTTGTATTGGCGATAAGAGTTTTATCTGTTTGGCTTGGAACAATATATTCTGCAAATTATCTAAAGAGAACCTATATTATTGAAGATAAAGATAAGATTATAAATTTAGCAACAACATATCTTGTCGTTCTAAATTTAGGGTATATTTTACTTAATACCCTTATAGGAAAAGCAGCTGGCACAGATATTTTATATTCTTTCATTGGATTTATTATTGTAGCTTTTCTATTTTACGTTGTTAGCAAAAAATATATCCAAAATACCGAGAAAACCGAAAGCCAAATTCAGCAAAATACTAACGTATAAAATCCAGCAATTAGTTGTAAACAAAAAATCACTTTATATGTGGTTTTTTGCAGAATAGAGCAATGGATAAAAACTCTAATTTTCCTAAAGTAAAAACAATCATTGCAGGTGCGATTATTGCTTTTATAGGATTTGGCATTAACCAATATATAGAGTGGAGGAAAGATAAAAAAATTATAGAGCAATGCCAAAAAGAATGTTGCGAATATAATTCTATAGATAATCTTTGGGTATATACTTGTGATTTATCACTTTGTTTTTGCAAATTAAGTTTAAAAGAGAAGATTTCACTACCAGATTGTTGTATGCAATTTCCAACGCAAAAACAATGTATTGATTATTGTTCTAACGAACTAAGAGGAATAATTTCTTCACAAATACCTAACTGGTTAAGATGGTTTTATTAGCTGTATAATTAAAATTTCCCATACAATTATGCCTTTGAAAATTTTTTCATATCATCCAGATATATCATCAAGATTACGCTTTATATCTTTTGCATTTTTAATTGTTGCTATTTGTAGTTTTTTTGCTACCCCCTTTTTTATGGCTGGAAAGATGGATATAAAATTTATATTATTTGTCGGAATACTTAGTTTATTGATTTCTTACGGGCTTTCAAAGCTTAAACGATGGTCGGTTTATTTAATAGCAATTGCCGTATTTATTTCTATTTTTATAGTTAAATTAGTGGAAATTTCTATAATTTTTTCACTTGCATTTTTTGTCGTGATATTCGATTGGAAAAAACTAAATTAATTTTCAAATAAACCAGGTTCTAACGTCGTCCGACAGGGGGAGCCATCAACATTTTTTATCGAGAGACCGACTTGCCCGCCGCCTCGTAAAGAGGGCGGTTTTTTGGTAGGATAAGACAATAAAGATAAATAAAATTTATGGAAAACTTTGAGTCAAAACCATTTAAAAATGAGGAAAAATCAATAGAAGATAGAACTAAGGCAACACAAGAAAAGTCAAAAGTTGAATTAAAAAATATTGACTTAGACGAATTATCAGAAGCTCTTAGGGAATATAATAAAGAATTCGGTTTAGGAGCCACCCTGGGAAGGGTAATGGCTGGAGAAATGATAGACGAATTAAAAGAATCAGAAGTTGATTCTGTAGTGAAAAGACAAATGCTCTGGGGGAAAATTGAAAAAAAATTTAAGAATATATTATGTCAAACTGGACTTAATCTAGAATCCGTAGAAGAAAAAAAGGGAGCCATAGCTTCTTCAAAATCTGGTATTTCTGATATTTATCCATCAGAAATGAGAATTAATATTGAAAAACCCAAAGTTTTTATCGATTATCTTTCTTCATTAGATAAAAAATCTTTAACAAAGAATCAGATTGATGGTTTAGAAAAAGTTGCTGGGGATATTTCTTCACAAATAAAGGACGATAAAACAGGAGAATATCTTTTGAGTGTTTACAAAGATTTAGACAAAATAATTGATTGTTATAAAGAATTAGGAATTGGTGGTTTGGTAGAAAATTTAGAATCTTATTTTAGTGCTGCAAAAGGAAAATACCTAGAAGAGTATTTAATGGTAGAAAAGCTAAATCTTTTAGATGACCTTGGGTTTGGACCATCTAAATGGCATACAGATGCAACAGTTGACCATTATGAAAAAAAATGGGAAGAAGCCCTTGATGTTCTTACAGCTATTTCTCAAAATACTAAAGCGAAAGAGTTCGTAAAAGAGGTTATAAAACATTTAAAAAATGGAGCAGAGCATGCAAAGGCCGATTTGGGAAATAGAAAAATATACGATGATTTTAGGGGTGAAGAATTTCAAATAATTTTAAATAAGGTTTTAGATGAAATTAAGACTATAGAAAACAAAATGTTTGAAGTCGGGAAAGAATAGTAAAACAGGTTCTAACGTCATCCAGCCCAAAACAATAGTGAGTAGCAGGGTAGGGTAATTACACCAGTGCCAGTAATCGCCTAACTTGCGATATAACTAATTCAGGAACGGGACAGGCTTTCTCCCATTCAAATGTTCGAAAGCTGTCCCGCCAAGCGAGCCCTCAATATTTTTTATCGAGAGACCGATCTGTCAGCCGCCTCGCCAGAATGGCGGTTTTTTTGGTGGCATAGTTGACTTTTTTAAGAAAAAGATATATAATCTTATTATGGTAAAATTTTCAATTATATAAGGAGGTAAAACATAATGTTCGAGCAAAAAAAATGGGAAGCGATTCTGATAGCTAAAGTTGTCAAGCCAGATATATATAAAAAATGGTATAAAGATGAAGGTAAATGGATACCCGAAGATGGTTCTGAAGAATTAATAACCGTTAGAGCGAGGACAATCTTTGGGGCTGCCATGGAAATCGTAACAGATGCGAGACTTCGCTCTATGTGTTTTTTGGGGATGCCAATCACTTATAAAATAAAACCCGGTTCTATTAGGCGTCTCAAAAAATCATCTTTAGTTTGAATATTCACGGCTGGGTCTGGATTCGTTTATCGGCAGCTTCATTCGGGGAGTTCTGAACTGACCGAAGGAAATAGCAAAAATGGGGGTAGTCTTCTATAAAGATTACCCCTTTAATTTTGTTTAAAAATGAGGTACTTCGGACCCCCACCTATAGTGTCCCATTTGTCCCATTTTAGCTTAAAAAAGCCCAGACCGAGACGCATGGCTGTACCATTCCCCAAACGACTCAAATCTCCTCTTAACTGGTAGGTTCTGGACTGATTTAGGGAGCCGCGATTTGAAAGAAGGCGGTTTTTTGGTAGAATGAGGAAAAGTTATATAATTAATCAACTAAATTAATATGATACAAGCAGCCACCCTATTATTAATTAGCGTCGTCGGAACACTAATTATCGCTGTTCTTTTGTTCTTTTTCGCCCAAAAGGTAAGCAAACCCATTGCCTGGATAATGAGAATCATTGCCTTTATCCTGCTTATCCTAATTGCCCTGCTATTCATGGGTAAGTTATCTCTACCTTCATTTACTCAAACACCAACTCAAACAACCCAAGATGAAACTGCTAATTGGAATACTTACACGAATGATGAATATGGATTTGGGATTATTCTTCCAGAGGGATGGAAAATTAGCTATATTGAAAAGCCTACCTCCGCAGATAATTTACCTTGGCTAAAATTTAGTTTTATTCCCCCAGAAGGACTTACTCCCGGGTGGTCTTACTGGGGAATCCTCTATATGAACGTTTGTCCTTATCAGCCAAACATTGATGCTTGGCTGGATTGGTTCGTAAAAAAATCTTACCCAAACTTGAAAGATAAATTAGTTGCAGAAGAAATATATCAAATGGGAGGAAAACCAACTTTCATGATAAATATGACGGGGGAGGGAGTATGGCAGGGGGTAATGGTAACCCTAGGCAGTGAACATTCTTATTCTTATGCCTTTTCACAAGATGGTGCTCCTGGTTTTGTTCAAAGAATAATGGAAGAAATATTTCCCCATATTAGTATAAGATAAATAGTTAAATTTAAACTGAACTACCCACAAAACAGGTTCTAACGTCGTCCAGCGATTTATTAAAAACAAAAAACCGCTTTCGTAACGGTTTTCAATCTATTAAACTTTCTCAATTTTAGCCCCCAGTTTTTTTAATTTATCCTCTATCCTTTCGTGTCCTCTTTCAATCTGGGATATGTTTTCAATCGTTGTCTGGCCTTTGGCGATTAACCCTGCAAGGATTA
>Ga0194112_10003212_pt1 | contig 22933 bp, 18 predicted proteins | sample TA2MahC400mmetaG_FD_146191 | JGI IMG/M metagenome (GOLD analysis project Ga0194112, IMG submission 146191) | Freshwater microbial communities from Lake Tanganyika, Tanzania - TA2015016 Mahale Deep Cast 400m | ecosystem: Environmental > Aquatic > Freshwater > Lake | place: Tanzania: Lake... | reverse complement strand
CGTCGGGGGGGGGGCGCGGCGGACGGCGCGCCGGCCGGCGAAGGCGAAGCGGCGCAAGGACTCAGGGCGCCGAGAGCAGGTCGCGCAGGAGCGCCTCGACCGCCGCGGCCGGACTGGGGACCGGGGCGAAGTCGGTCAGCAGCGTCGAGACCAGCGCCACGCGCCCCGCGCCCGTGTCGGCCACCGCGCCGAGGCAGAAGGTCTCCGTGGCGTGCCGCGGGAACACGGAGAGCAGCGTCGGCGAGCTTCCCGGCTCCAGCCAGAGCAGCGGGTCGCGCCCCGGGCTCATGCGGAAGTAGTCGGTGCTCGGCACGCGCCTGCTGACGACGAGCGAGTCGGTGCCGCCGAAGGGGGCGCCGCAGCGGACGACGGCGAAGCGGGGCAGCTCGAAGTCGCTGATCCAGACATCGACGCGCGCGTCGTAGTAGGTGTGGATCTCCTCGATGCCGAAGGGCTCGCGCAGCCAGGCGGCGGGGAAGGCGCCGGCGGTGCCGATCAGGTTGTGCCCGCTGATGAGCACGCCGTGACCGGCGGCGGCGTAGGGCAGAAGCGCGTCGCGCGCCAGGCGCAGCGCCTCGAGCATCGCCCCGTCCGGGGCGCCGCTGGCCGCGTGCCACTTGATCCCGTACCAGACGACCCCCTTGAACAGCGAGAAGAGCGGCAGGACCTCCTGGGCGCTGCGGAAGGGGCCCTCCGTCTCCATATCGTAGATGTGGTAGTTGCCGGGAGCGAAGGCGTCGAGGCGGGCGCGCCAGAAGAGGTCCTGATTGACGGCGGCGGCCTCGCTGGCCGGCCAGGCGGTGTCGATGAGCAGGTACTCGCCGGCGGGCGGGACGACCGTCCAGGACCAGGAGATCGTGTCCGATCCGGTCTCCGCCCGGTCGAAGACCTGGAGGAAGACGGTGCGCTGACCGTGGCGGCCCTGGAAGTGCTCGGGGAAGAAGGCCCCGACCGTGTCGGGGGCGACGACGATGGTCGATGCCGCCGAGTCCTCGCCCGCGGCGAGGTCGAGCCAGAGCCGGGCGTAGGCGATCGTCTCGCGGCCGTCGTAGTCCTCCGGCGTCCAGGCGAAGGAGATGGCCGGCAGGCTCGGGCGCGCGTGCGTCGGGTGGCGGCGCGTGTCGGTCCAGCGGACGACGGGCGGGGCGTTGGACAGGCGGAAGCGCTGCGCCGCGGGGGTCGGATCGGCCGCCAGGCCGTCGTCGATGGCGCGCACCTGGAAGAGGCGCTCCGCGTAGGCGCCGCGGACGGGCACGTCGAAGGTGTCGCGGGTCGCCGTGGTGAAGGTCCAGCGCGGGTCCTCCCACCAGAGGCTGTCCCCGGCGGCGGGGCGCCAGGGATCGCTCCAGCGGTAGGCGTAGCCGATCACCCGGCCATCGGCGTCGGTCCCCCACCAGTGGAGGATCGTGCGGTAGTTGGCCACCTGCAGCGTGTCGCCCTGGATCGCCAGATAGGTCTTCGGCGGGCGGTTGGCGGGATAGGGCCTCTCGTCGACGAGGCATCCCGGGACGACGATGGCGGCGAGCGAGCCGACGATGGCGGCGAACGGGCCGATGAGGGCGCAGAGCGCCGCCGGGCGGGCGATCGGCCCGCGGTCGCTATCCGTTCCGTCGCTCACGCTGCGCCTCCCGCGGCCCGCCGGCCGCCCTACTTCAGGATCAGGAACTTCCCCCGCTCGATGCGGCCGCCGTCGAGATTCTCGACGCTGAAGACGTAGAGGCCGCTGGCGATCGCCTGGTCCTTGCGCGTCGTCAGGTCCCAGGCGGCCATCGAGCCCGACAGCTTCGGCACCTCCCGGGCCGGGTTCCAGACGTCGTCGGGGTCGTAGATGCCGCGCACGTTCGTCGCCCCGTAGGTGCGGGCGTCGAAGTCGATCGTCTGCACGAGATCGCCCGACAGCGTGTAGATGCGGATCACGCAGCGCGGCGGGAGCCCGGCGAACCAGATGTAGCGGTCGCGCAGCAGATCCTCGTCCCAGGCGGCGTCCCCGCGGTAGGGGTTGGGGAAGACGACCACCTTGCGCTCGGGGACCTCGTCGCGTTGGACGCCGGGGATGGTGAAGGTCCGGTTCTGGGCGATGCCCGACTCGAGCGGATCGATCTCGTTCGTGCCCCGGTCGTAGCTGGTCACCGCGACCCAGTACTTGAAGCCGTCGCGGACCCCGTCGATGTCGTAGCGGAAGGGGTAGCGCAGCGTGTCGTCGCCGGAGGGCACGAGGAGCGGTTCGGGAGCCAGGATCCGTGCCAGCCCGGTGTCGTATCCGAGTGAGTCGACCAGGTCGGCGTCCAGGAGCAGGCGGAAGCCCTCGCTCTTGCCGACCTCGCTGACGTAGACGCGGAAGCCGGCGAAGTCCTGCTCCCGGCTGCGCGGGTCGACGAACGCCAGCGGCGAGTCGTTCCACCAGAGGGTGATGCGCTCGTGGGAGTTGACCACGTGCAGTGCGGGCGAGGGGGGCGGCACGGGAATGCGGAAGTTGAGGTCGAAGGCGGTCTGCGCCCAGCCGGCGTTGAACAGCAGGTCCTCCTCCGCCGTGCGCGGCGGCTCGGCCTCGGGCGAGGGGCGGCCGCCGAGGAGGGCGAAGGAGACCTGCAGCGTGTCGCCCGGCTCGAGGATCCAGCGCGTCGCCCCCTCGGGGTCGACGAAGGAGGCGGTGCCCAGCGGCCCGACCGAGAGGAGCATGACCGGATCGTTGTTCGGCGCCTCGACGCCGCGGGTCGCGTCGCGCGACCCGTTGCTCATCGTCAGGAAGCGCTCGACGTCGAGGTCGGGCGTCTCCGGATTGGCCCCCGAGGGGTCCCAGTTCCACCAGTTGAAGGAGACCGTCTTGGCGGCGATCGTGTCCGGCCGGGTGCCGAGGAGCATGCAGCCGACCCAGGATGGGCAGCGGCCCTCGTCGAGCGTGTAGTGGCGCTCAGTCTTCAGGCGCAGGGAGTCGACGTAGCCGATGTCCTTCTTGCGGAACCAGCCGCTGGGCGGCCACTCGTCGTGCTTGCCCTTCCATCCCGAGGCGAACTCCGTGTAGAGCCCGGCGTAGAGGTCGAAGATCGGGTTCGTCGGGTGATTGTTCGTGATGTAGTAGTTGAGCAGCAGGATGGCGTCGAAGGGCTCGAAGCTGAACTGGAGGATCTCCTGCTCGACGCTGATGTGCAGCGGCCGGTGGAGCTGGGCGGGGCGCGGGTGGTCGTCGTGGTAGACGCAGAGCAGGTCCTGCTCCGACTTGGCCCGCGCCGGGTCGTAGGCGGGGCTTTCCAGCAGCGTCGAGCGCTCGAGGATCCGCGTGCGGGCGGGATAGAACTCGCTCTCCGTCTCGCGCCCCGAGCTGCCGAAGTAGCCGTCGACCGTCGCCGTCGAGCAGAGCGTATCGGCGTCCTCCAGGCTCGCGTTGGTGCTGTAGAGGCCGGCGATCCAGAGACCGGCGCGCACCAGGTGCTCCTCGCCGCTGCCGACCGGGTATTCGCCCGAGGGGCTGCGCGAGGCCATGTTGTTGCCGAGGAAGCCGTTGTTGTAGAAGGTCAGGCCGAAGGCGTTGCCCGTGGTCAGCCGGCCGGTGATCAGGATCGGGTCGCCCTCGTCGGTCGGGCCGACCGGGCCCGAGGCTTGAAGGGGGGCGGCGCGGCGCGCGCCCGGAGCGGCCGCCGACAGGAGGGCGAGACCGAGAAAGAACGCCGCGGCGCGGAGCCCGGGCCGCCGGAACGGGCGGCCCAGCGTGGGACCTCTGTCGGCAAGCGGCTGCATGGGCCTCCTAGAGCGGCTTCAGCTCGAGCAGCAGCAACCGGTCCGCGTCCGGGTCGCTGACGAAGACCAGGGAGTCCTCGCTGCAGACGTGGCGCGGCGCCCGCAGCGGCGGCGCCAGGTCGATCTTGGCCGGGGAGTAGACGGTGTCCTGGAGCGCCCCGGTGGTCAGGAACTTGAGGACCCGCTGCCCGCCGGTGTCGGCGACGTAGATGAACTCGCCGTAGCGGTCGACGGCGACATCCTCCGGCGCGGTCAGCGATCCCGCCTCGAAGCCGATCGGCTGGGGGATCGCCGCCACGGACGTGGCGTCGGGCCGCAGGCGCTGGACCCAGTTCTTCCCGGTGTCGGCGACGACAAGGTGGGTCCCGTTGTGGGCGAGGCCGTGGGGGGCGATGACATAGCCGCTGCCCGTGCCGTAGGTCGAGACGGCGTGCAGCCGGCGGCCCCAACGGTCGTAGGCCTGAATCACGTTGCGGGCGGCGTCGGCGACGTAGATGCGCAGGTCGGCGTCGGCGGCCAGTCCGTTGAAGCCGACCCAGAGGGTGTCGGTGAAGCTGTGCAGCGGCGGGCCGCCGAGCCAGTAGTAGATCTTGCAGCGCATGTCGGCCGAGTCGGCGACGACGACGAACAGGGAGTCGCGCTTGGCGAGCGCGACCTGGACCGGACCGAGCAAGCCCTCGAAGGGGGAGATCATCGGCGGCGTCGTCGGCGAGGAGCGCGTCGTGTAGTAGGCGCCCAGGCGCAGGTTCTCCTCGACGACGAAGAGGTAGAGGCCGAAGACGGCCAGGTCGGTCGGCCGAGGCAGCGTCCAGACGCCCTTCAGGTTGTAGGTCCCCGGCTCGGGGGTGACGAGCGGCGTCTCCGGCTGCGGCGGCAGCTCCATGCGCTGGCCGCAGGCGCCGAGGAGCAGCGCCGCGCCGATGGCGCCGAGGAGCGCGCGGGCGGCGCGCGGCGCGAGGATGCCGCGGGCGGCGAGCGGCCTGCCGGGGGGCAAGAGGCCGCGGGCGTTGATCGCGCCGCCGGGGGTCATGAGGGCGCGGGCGTCGAGCGCGCCGCGAAGCGCGCACATGGCGCGGCCGCGCGTGTCGGGGATGTCCTTCGTCCGCCCGCGCATCCGCCCGCCTCCTACCAGAACGCCTGCAGCGTCCAGCGATGGATGGCGCCGAAGTCGCCGCCGTCGCTGAACCCGTAATCGAGGCGCAGGAGCTGGTCGCCCATGCGCACGCGCGCGCCGAACCCGGCGTGGAGCCGGAGCGCGTCGGCGGAGAAGTCGTAGCCGGCGCGCAGTGACAGGGACTCGCGCAGTACCGCCTCGCCGCCGAGCCGCAGGATCTCGCGGTTGTCGGCGGGATGCCCGAACTCAACGAGCGCCACCGTGCGCCAGACGGCGCTGCGCCAGGGATCGATGGAGCAGCCGAAGCGGAAGACGGTCGGTGGGGAGAAGCTCGTGTAGCGCACGCTCGCCCCGTGGCGGCGGCTCGTGTAGTCGCCCGCGGGACGCAGATCGGGGCCGAAGTTGGAGAGGGCGATGCCGATGCGCGCGTCGCGGTAGCCGACGAAGTAGATCGCCCCGGCGTCGACGAGCCAAGTGGTCAGCTGCGGGCCGCCCACCTCGGTGCCCAGCCCCTCGTGGAAGAGCTTCCCGGCGGCTCCGAAGCTGAGCTTGTCGGTCAGGGCGCGCGAGGCGCCGATCGACAGCGTCCAGGTGCGGTAGGAGAAGCGCCGTCCGGTGCCGAGGGGATGGAACTCGTCGGTCTCGTCCATGACGGCGGCGAGGGCGGCGAAGCCGACCCCGACGGCGCCGCGCAGCGGCGCGAAGGGGAAGCTCACCGCCGCGGCGCCCGCGGGGATGCCAGCGGTGTAGTCGACGCCGCTGAAGAGGACGCCCCTCTCACCCTCGAGCCCGAGGCCGGCGGGGTTCCAGAAGAGCGACGCCGGGCCGTCGACGTGGGCGCAGACGGCGCCGCCGAGCGCGCTGCCGCGGGCGTCGAGCGCGACCTTGAGGAAGGCGCCCGAGGAGGTGCCGACGCGCTGGCCGCCGAGATCGGTCTGGGCGGCGGCCGTCCCCGGCGCCAGCAGCGCCGCGAGCAGGGCCCCGGCGGTTGCCAGGCTCGCGCGCCTACCAGGCATAGCTGATCCCCAGGCGGAAGGTGCGCGGCGCAGACAGGTAGGATGGATCCTGCGCGCTGTAGTAGGTCGCGGTGTAGTCGTAACGGATGGAGGCGGCCACTCCGGCGGCGTAGCTCTCGACCATCGACGGGTCGGGATCGCGCCCGTAGCGGCGGCGGTAGTCGGCGACGTAGTTGGCGGTGCGCTCGGCCACCGTCTCGGCGAGGTAGGCGCCGTAGGTGGAGGGATCCTCCCGCGGCTGGGTGAGCGAGCCGACGCCGGGCCGGTAGGCCTCGCCGGTCACGGCGTCGAAGACGAGCGGGGTGCGCCAGCCGAAGAGGTTGTAGACGTTGAAGGAGACTTCCGCGCGCCGCCCCGCCAGGGGGAAGCCCTTGGAGAGGGAGAAGTCGCAGGTGCGATCGATCGGCCCGCTGCGCGAGTAGGGGTCGCCGACGCGCTGCCCGCCGGAGTTGTAGGGAGTGTAGGCGCGCCCCGAGCGGACGGCGAAGTAGAGGCGCGCCTGCAGATCGTCGGGCCAGCGGAAGCCGAGCCAGCGGGGCGGGGTCTCGTCGCGGCGCACGCGCAGGTTTATCTGCGCGGTCAGCTTGTGCGGCCGGTTCCACCAGAGGAACTCCTCGTCGAGCAGCGGCTCGCGCGAGTCGCCGCCGGTCTCCTGGAGCACCTTGGTCTTGTTCGGGTCGCTGCTCTTGCCCTTGCCGACGGAGTAGGTGTAGGAGAGCGAGCCGGCCAGGAAGCTGCGGCGGCTCTGCAGCAGGCTGAGCTCGATCCCGCGCGTGCGCGCGTAGTCCATGTTCCAGTACATGAAGAAGTTGCTGCGCGCCGTAGCCCGCTCGCGCATCACCAGGCGGATGCTGGTCGGGTAGTCGTACATGTCCTTCCAGAAGAGCGATCCGCGCAGGGCCGTGCCCTCGACGAGCTGGTACTCGCTGCCGACCTCGTAGGAGACGGAGATCTGCGGGTTGAGCGTCGGGTTGCCGATGCGCGGGTACTCCTCGCCCGACTGGGAGCTGGACTTAGCGTAGACGTAGTAGTAGGGCGGCCGCTGGCTGTAGTGGCCGTAGTTGAAGAAGAGGTGCGCCTGCTCGCTGATCGGGAAGGAGACGCCGAGCCGGGGGCTCATGTGGCCCTTGAACCGGCGTCCGAGGAAGGCGTGGGTCTCACGCAGGAACTTCTCCTGCAGCGCGTCGGTGAAGTGCGGCCGGGAGCAGGCGGCGAGGCCCTTCTCGACCTGCTCGCCGGGGAACCAGTAGTCGTAGGCGAGCCCCAGATTCACGCTCATGCCCTCGTGCTCGAAGCGGTCCTGCAGGTAGAGGCTGCCCGCGTTGGGCGTGACGTGGAAGAGGTCGTACTCGTCGCCCAGGGGCAGGTTGTTGGCCAGATCGACCGTGTGGGCGTTTAGCGCCATGTACTGGACGTCCTGGTACTCGGCGCTGAAGCCCCACTCGAAGGCGTGGGCGCCCAGGCGGCGGCTCCAGTCGTTGCCCAGCCCCCAGACGACGACGTAGCGGTCGCGCCAGTCTCCGGCGTCGCCGCCGTCGACGAAGTAGGGCGTGTCGACGAAGGTGGGATCGTCGCGGCGCTCGGCATCGCGGGTCCGGTCGTAGGCGTCCCAGCGGCGGCCGCCGACATCCTTGCGCTGGCCCGAGTAGTGGCGCCAGAGGCGCACCGCGGTGCGCGTCTTCAGGCCCAGCGAACGGTTCCAGGTCAGGCTGGCGATGTTGACGTCGCGGGTGATCGTGTAGTGGTGGTCGAGGCGCGGCGCCCAGGCCCAGGGGAAGTTGGTGATGTTGCGGTCGATCTCGCCGATGTCGGGCGCGCCCCAGTCCTGGGAGATGGTCAGCGTCTTGGTCAGGGAGAGGGCGAGCTTGTTGTCGGCGTTCGCCGTCCAGGTGCTCTTCAGCACCCCGCGCCACTGGTTCTGCGCCAGGGGGGCGAGCGCGTCGCCGTAGCCGAACTCCCAGCCGAGGAAGCCGTCGCGGACGGAGGAGTAGAGCCGCGGGCCGCCCGGGAGGTCGCCGACGGCGGGCAGGTAGCCGTTCGAGAGCTCGGTGGAGAGGCTGGCGTAGAAGGTCGCCTCGGGCCGCCGCGCCCCGGCCAGGCGCAGGAGCGGCGTCAGCAGGAGATGAGGACCGCTGATCTCGGCGTGCGCCTGGTGGAGGTTCTGGCGGTCGAAGGGCGCGTCGGTCTCGTAGCTCAGCGCCCCGCTCCAGGAGCGCGTGCCCTCCTTGAGGCGCGTCTCGACGACGCCGGACATCGCCTGGCTGTAGCGGGCGTCGAAGCCGCCGGTCATCACCTGGACTTCCTGGGCGGAGCGCGAGGCGATCTCGGTGCCGCTCGACTCGCCGGAGAGGAGATCGCGCACCTTGATTCCGTCGAGGACGAAGAGGCTCTCGTCGGCCCGCCCGCCGCGGAAGTGCAGCCTGCCGCGGTCGCGGACGATCCCCGGCTGCTGCTCGACGACGGCGTCCACCGTCGGCGCCTGGGCCAGGACGGCCTCGAGGTCGCGGGCGGAGAGGGCGTGGGTGGTCGCGGTGCGATGGATGTCGATGAGCGGCCGGTCGGCGCGGATCTCGATCGCCTCGAGCGTGCGCACGACCGCCGGGTCGAGGTCGATGGTCACCCTGACCCGGCCGCCGGCGGAGACGACGAGCGTGTCGCGGGCGGCGCGGTAGCCCATGAAGGTGACCTCGAGGACCTGGCGGCCAGCCGGGACGCGGTCGAAGTGGAAACGGCCGTCGGGCCCGGTGGTCGAGCCGAGGCGCGTGCCGAGGAGAAGCACGTTGGCGGGGGAGAGGGGGGCGCCGCCGGCGCGCTCGCGTACGCGGCCCTCGACCGCGCCCGTCTCCGCCTCGGGCTGCGCGGCGGCGACGCCGAGGATGGCGGCGAGCAGCGCGAACCCCGCGGCGGCGGGAGAGAGACGGGCCACGAGCGCGACGAGCGGGCCCCCACGGCCGCCCGCCGCGCGCGCCGCGCGCATCTCCCCGGCTGCCTGACGAAGGCGCATGGCGCTGCCCTTCCCGCGCATCGCTCTGGTCGGCTCGCGATTGCGGGCCACAGTAGCAGCGCCGCCGGGCGACGGTCAAGCGCCCCCGGCGGCTCGGGGCGGCGGGTCGCCGGCGCCGGGATCGGACGCGGGCGGGGCCGCGGAGGGATAGCTCGTGAAGGGCTCCGGCAGGAGCGCGGCGAGGTCGAGTTCGGTCGGCGGGGCGTCGCCCCTCTGGAGCAGGCAGCGCGCCTGCGGGGCGAGCTCGCGCCAGAGTTGCAGGCACCGCCCGCAGGGATGCGCGCCCGCCGCCGCGGGCACCCAGAGGTAGAGGCGCGCGATCGGGGACGCCCCGGCGGCGCGGGCGGCGCTGAGCGCGATCTGCTCGGCGCAGGCGGAGAGGCCCGCCGCTCCCGCGAGCCGGATCGTCGTCCCTGGATGGCGCCCGCCGTCGGCGGTGACGGCCAGGGCGCCGCAGCGCTCGGCCGCCGGCGCCCGCGCCCGCCGCGCGGCGGCGCGCGCTTCGTCGATGCCCGCGAGATCGGCGGCGTCGGGACGCGGTTCGGTCATGGCAGACTCCCGGGCGCGCCCGTCTCTTCGGGGCTTCCGCCCTTGCGCGCGCGCGCCGGGCGGCGGTCGGCCGGCGCGCGCTCCAGCCCGTCGCGGAGCAGCGCCTCGACCTCCGCCACGGTGACCGGGACCATCAGCGCGGCGCGCAGGCGGGCGGCCCCCGGCAGGCCGCGCAGAGCGCCCCGGTAGTGCTTGCGCATTTCGATCACGGCGCGCGCCTCGCCCTTGATCCGGGCCGAGTCGCGCAGGAACTCGAGCAGCACGGCCGCCCGCTCCTCCGGGGCCGGCGGAGGGAGCAGGAATCCGCTGTCGAGGAAGTGGCGCGCCTCGCGGAAGATCCAGGGGTAGCCGAGCGCGGCGCGCCCGATCATGACCGCGTCGCAGCCCGTCGCGGCGAACATGCGCGCGGCGTCCTCGGCCGCGAGCACATCCCCGTTGCCGATCACCGGGATGGCGACGGCCTCCTTGACCCGGCGGATCCAGGACCAGTCGGCGCAGCCCGAGAAGCCCTGGCTTCGCGTGCGCGCGTGGACGGCGAGGGCGGCGACGCCGGCGCGCTGCAGTCGTTCGGCGATGTCGACGACGTTGATCGTGCCGGCGTCCCAGCCCAGGCGCACCTTGGCGGTGACCGGCTGGGGGACGGCCTCGACGACCGCCCGGGCCAGCGCCTCGACCCGTTCCGGCTCGCGCAGCAGCGCGGCGCCTCCCCCCTGCGCGGTCACGCGCCTGGCCGGGCAGCCGAGGTTGAGATCGATGTACTCCGGCCCGAGCGCCGAGACGATCCGCGCGGCCTCGACCATCGCCGGCACCCGGGCGCCGATGATCTGGACGGCGATGGGACGCTCCTGCGCGCCGAAGGCGATCTTGCGCCGCGCCTTGGCCGCGCCATGGACGAGGCCCTCGGCCGATACCAGCTCGCTGTAGACGAGGTCGGCGCCGAAACGACGCGCGAGACGCCGGCAGGGGCCGTCGGTGATCTCCTCGAGCGGCGCGAGCACGAGGGGGCGCGGCCCGTCGAGCCCGGGCAGCGCGCGCCGGGGCGGGGCGGGCGGGCTCATCGGCCGGCCCCCGGAGCGCGGCGGGGCGGAGACACGCGCGGCGGCGAGAGCGCCGTGCGCCGCAGCCGCGCCTCGTGCGGCGCCAGCCAGGCCGAGAAGGGCGCGGTCGGGGCGGGCGCCGGCCAGCGCCGCGGGGGAGGGGCGGCGACGACTTCGTGGAGGAGCGCCAGAGCGGAGCGCAGATCGGCCAGGTCGACGATCTCGGCGGCGATCCCGCGCGGGCCCATGTTGTGGTAGTGGCGCAGGGGGACGGCCAGGCCGCCCGAGCGGTAGCCCCAGGCGGCGAAGGGCGAGGCCTCGCAGGTCCCGCCGTCCATGAGCGCGCGGGCATGGCGAAATCCCCTCCGGCGTCCGGCCACGCGTTCGGCCGCCTCTTTCAGGAGGCGCAGCAGCGAGGCGTCGAAGGCGGACACCCGGTCGCCCAGGCGGAGGATGACGCCGTCGCCGAGGCGGGCGCCGGGAGTCTCGCGGCTGGTCTCCAGCGAGAGCACCGGGGCCTCCCGGGGCAGGATCCCGGCGCGCGCCAGCGCGGTGGCTCCGGTCAGTCCGGCCTCCTCGGCCCGCGTGTAGACGACGCGCAGCGCCGGCCCGCCCCGCGCAGCGACGGACTCGAGGATCGCGGCGAGGATCGCGCAGCCGATCAGATCGTCGGCGGCGCGGGTGGAGAGGCGCGAGCCGGCGATGCGGCAGGCGGGGAGGTCCCACTGGCCGATCGCCCCCTCGGGGACCGGCTCCTGGAGAAGGAGGCCCACCTGCTGCACCCGCCCCGCCGGCGAGCGGCGCCGGATGCGCGTGACGCGGCCGGCGACCGAACGGCCCTGTCCGAGGTCGATGCGCACGCGGGCGCCAGCGAAGTAGCGCGGCTCGACGCGGCCGAACCAGCGCGCCAGCGCGCGGCGGCCGCGGCTCGCCTCGACGACGAAGCCCGGATGGTCCATGTGGGCGACGAGCACCCAGGGCGGCGCATCGCCTTCGCCGCCCGCGCCGCCCCGCGGGCCCCGCGGCGGCGCGTCGGCGCCCCGGCGGCGGGGCCGCGGCTCGCCGCCGGCGCGCACGTGCAGATTGCCCCAGCGGTCGGCGGCGGCGGGCAGTCCGAGCGCAGCGGCGTGGCCGGCCAGGAAGCGGGCGACGGCGTGCTCGTGGAAGCTGGCCGTGGGCCGGGCGAGGATCGCCGCGCAAAGCGACCGCAAGCGGCGGAGGGCGACGGTTTCCGGACTCACTCGGCTTCCTCGCCATGGGGTGACACGATCCGAACCGGCGCCGATGATAAGGGTTAACGGGAAGCGAGCCAAGCGCCCCGCGCCGCCCCCCGCGCGCGGGACGGGCGGGGTGGTGGGCAGCATCCGGCGCGCGCGCCGTGGTCCACGCGGGGGTTGTCGCTGCCGTGGGGCTCTGCTAGTCTGGATCGCGCAGGGTCTTGCAGCGGAAGGGGCGGCGGTCCGGACGCCGCCGCGCGGCTCGCGCCGCAGGGAGTGGTTCGGATGCCCGATCGCGTCGAGGAAGTGCCCGGCCGGATGGGGTCGGGGACGGCCGTCCAGGCGCCGCGCGTCTCGGCGCGCGGGCTGCGCGCGCTCGCGTCGCTCATCGGCGACGAGGACGAGCGGATCGCGAGCATGGTCTGGGACAACCTCCTGCGCCTCGGCACGCGCGCCCTGCCCTACCTGGCCGAGCTCGAGGACCATGCCGATCCGCGCACCCGCCTGCGCGCCCGGCACGTCAAGATGCGCATCCAGGCGCAGCGGCTCGAGCGCCGCTTCCGCCGCCTGGCGCAGCGCCGCAACGCCGGCTTCGACCTGGAGACGGCGCTCACGCTGGTCGCCCAGGTCGAGTATCCCGACCTCGAGCCGATGGATGTCGCCCTGCAGCTCGACGACCTGGCCGACGGCCTGCGGCCCCGGATCCAGGCCGACATGGTTCCCGAGGAGCGGATCGAGGCGCTCAATGGCTACCTCTTCCGGGATCTCGGCTTCCGCGGCAACCGCGAGCGCTACCACGATCCCGACAACAGCTTCATCCAGAGGGTCATCGAGCGGCGGCGGGGGATTCCGATCACCCTGGCGGCGGTGATGATCCTGGTCGGGCGCCGGATCGGCCTGACGCTGCACGGCGTGGGCATGCCGCGCAACTTCCTGGTGCGCTACAAGGACAAGGGCCGCGAGATCTTCGTCGATCCCTTCAACGGCGGGCGCATCCTCTCGCGCGAGGAGTGCGCGCGGATCCTGACCAGCGAGGGCTACTACGTGCGCGAGGCCTTCGTCGGCGAGTTCCTGGCCGTCGCCTCTCCGCGGGACATGACCATCCGCATGCTGCGCAACCTGATCCTGATCTACTCCAAGCAGCGTCTCGGCGCGCAGGTGACGCGGATGATCCGCTTCGCCGACATCCTGCGCGAACACGAACACCGGCGGTAGCGACGCCGGGTCGCGCTGCCGGCCGCCCTGTCGCGGCGCCGGCGGCGGAAGCGCCGGAGGAGGCGGCATGGCTCAGGGTCCCGGTGGCTACGAGACGATCATCGAACCCTTCAGGATCAAGTCGGTCGAGCAGCTGCGCATGACCACGCGCGCCGAGCGCGAGCGCCTGCTCGCCGCCGCCGGCTGGAACCTCTTCCTCGTCCGCGCCGAGGACGTGCTCATCGACCTGCTCACCGACAGCGGCACCTCGAGCATGAGCGCGGAGCAGTGGGCCGGCATCATGCGCGGCGACGAGTCGTACGCCGGCTCCCGCTCCTTCTTCGCCTTCGAGGCGGAGGTGCGCCGCATCACCGGCTTCGCCAATGTCATCCCCACCCACCAGGGGCGGGCGGCGGAGAAGATCCTCTTCAACGTGCTCCACCGCCCCGGCGGCGTCTACCTGGGCAACACGCACTTCGACACGACGCGGGCGAACATCGAGTACCTGGGCGACGAGGCCGTCGACCTGCCCATCCCCGAGGGCGTCGTCCCCGCGCGCATCCACCCCTTCAAGGGCAACATCGACCTCGCCCGCCTGGAGGCGGATCTCGCCCGCCACGGCGAGCGCGTCTGCGGCGTGATCCTGACGGTGACCAACAACTCGGGCGGCGGGCAGCCGGTCTCGATGGCCAACATCCGCGAGGCGTCGCGGCTGGCCCGGGCGCACGGGGCGCTCTTCATCCTCGACGCCTGCCGCTTCGCCGAGAACGCCTACTTCATCCAGCAGCGCGAGGAGGGCTGCGCCGGGCGCGGCATCCTCGAGATCGCCCAGGAGATGTTCTCCTACGCCGACGCGGCGACGATGTCGGCCAAGAAGGACGGCCTGGCCAACATCGGCGGCTTCCTCGCCTGCCATGACGACGAGCTGGCCGCCCAGGCGCGCAATCTGCTGATCCTGACCGAGGGCTTCCCGACCTACGGGGGGCTGGCGGGAAGGGATCTCGAGGCGATCGCCCAGGGGCTGCGCGAGGTGCTCGATCCCGACTACCTGCGCTACCGGGTGCGCTCGGTGGCCTACTTCTGCGAGAAGCTGCAGGCGCGGGGCGTGCCGCTGATCCTGCCCCCGGGCGGCCACGCGGTCTTCATCGACGCGGGCGCCTTCCTCGACTTCCTGCCGCGCGAGCAGTTTCCCGGCGTGGTCCTGGCCAACGAGCTCTACCTGGCGGGCGGGATCCGGGGGGTCGAGATCGGGACGCTGATGTTCGGGAAGCGCGACCCCGCGACGGGGCGGACGATCCACCCGCCGATGGAACTGGTGCGCCTCGCCGTGCCGCGGCGCGTCTACACGCAGAGCCACGTCGACTACGCCGCCGAGGTGATCCTCGACGTCCACGCCCGGCGCCGCGGGCTGCGCGGGCTGCGTCTCGTCCACGAGGCGCCCTTCCTGCGCCACTTCACGGCGCGCCTCGAACCGGTCTAGGGACCCGTGACCGCCGCCGGCGACGATCTCCGCCCCGGCTCCGTCGAGGCGGTCGAGCTGCTGGGGGCGCTGCGGGAGTGGGCCGCGGAGCTGGGGCTCGAGCGTCTGGCCGTGGCCTCGCCCGATCGCCGTCCCGAAGCAACGCTGCTCGACGAGTGGCTGGCCCGCGGCGATCACGCCGGCATGGGCTACCTGGCCCGGCGCCGGGAGCTGCGGCTCGATCCCGACCGTTTCCTCCCCGGCGTGCGCAGCATCGTCTGCGCGGCCTGGGCCTACGACCGCGCCGGCGCCATGGAGGCGCCTCGCCCGGGGGCGACCAGCGGCGGGGCGCTGCGCATCGCCCGCTTCGCCTGGGGGAGGGACTACCACGTGGAGCTGCGCCGCCGCCTGCGCGCCCTTGTCGCCCGCCTGCGGGCGCGCCTGCCCGCTCTCAAGGCGCGGGTGGCGGTGGACACCGCGCCCGTGCTCGAGCGCCACTGGGCCGCGCAGGCGGGGCTCGGCTGGATCGGGCGCCACGGGTGCCTGATCGTGCCCGGGCTGGGCTCCTGGGTCTTCCTGGGCGAGATTTTCCTCGACCTGCCCCTTCCCGCCGGCGCGCCGCTCGCCGCCGCGTGCGGCGAGTGCCGCCGCTGCCTGGAGGCCTGTCCCGGAGGGGCGCTGCGCGAGGGGCGCCCGATGGACGCGCGCCGCTGCGTCTCCTACTGGACCGTCGAGCACAGCGGCGCCTTCCCGCGGCGGGGCGTGCCGAAGCTCTCGCCCTGGCTCTTCGGCTGCGACGCCTGCCAGGAGGCCTGTCCCTGGAACGCGGGCGGCGCCGGATCGCGCGAGCCGGTCGCCCCGGGGCTGGCGGATGCGCTGCACTGGACGGCGGAGGACTGGGAGCGGCTAGGGGCGGAGGGCTTCGCCGGGCGATGCTCGGAAACCCCCCTCGCGCGGGCGGGGTATGCGAACATCCTGCGCAACGCGCGCAGGATCGCCGGGCGCGAGTGAAGCCCCCCGCGGCCGAGGCGCGGTTGACAGCCCGCCGGGCGGCGGGCTACGGTGCGGCGGCTTCGCGGCCGCGGCCGGCCGGGGGAGCGCGGGGCGCCGCGACCGCGGCGATGACGCTTACGGCTCGCGCCGGGGCGCGAGCCCTCCAGGAGGTCTCGAGCATGGATCGTCAATCCGTGGAACAGGTGATCGAGGACCGCGTCAAGCCGGCGCTGGTGGCGCACGGCGGCGGCATCGAGCTCGTCGAGGTCAAGGAAGGGAAGGTCTTCGTGCGTCTGACCGGGGCGTGCGGCACCTGCCCGATGGCGCTGATGACGCTCAAGTCGGGCGTCGAGCGGGCGCTCAAGCAGGCCTTCCCCGAGCTCATTGAAGTCGTCAGCCTGTAGCGGGGGCGGCGGTGGGAGCCGAGGTCGGATCGACGAAGCGCGCGCCCGCCCCCCGCCGGCTGGGCGATGCCTGGCTCGGCTGGGACGAGAGGCGCCACGGGCTGGCGTCTGAGTTCCGCGACGGACCGGCGATCTACCTCGCCCTGCACACGCTCCTGTCGCTGACCCTGGCCGGCGCCGCCTGGCTGCTGCTCTGGCTTGCGCAGCCGCGCCTGGCGGCAGCCGGGATCGATCCGGCCGCGAGCCGCGCCGTGGGCCTCGCCGTCGCCGCCCTGCTGCTGTTGCCGGCGGCCGCGCTCTGGGGCGGCCTGCTCGGCCTGCGGTTCGGCGGGTTCGCCGGCCGCGCGCTGCTGCGCGCCGCGATCGCCGCCTACCCGGCCGCGGCGGTTCTGGGGAGGCGGCTGCGGCTCTCGCCCGACCGCCTGGGGCACTCGTTCCTCGATCTGGCCAACCGGCTGGCGCGCCGGGAGCGGCCGCGCGGCCGCGCGGGCCTGCTCCTCCTCGCTCCCCGCTGTCTGAGCGCGCACTCAATGCGGTCCTTGCGGGGACTGGCCGCCGAGGCGGGGTGCGAGTTCGCCGTCGTCGGCGGCGGCGAGGAGGCGCGCGCGCTGATCGGCGAGCTCGATCCCGCCGGCGTGCTGGCGGTGGCCTGCGAGCGCGACCTCGTCGCCGGCGTGCGGGAGTTCGCCGGCGCGCGCCCCGTGCTGGCGCTGGCCAACCGGCGCCCCGAAGGGCCCTGCCGCAACTCCGAGGTCGACGCCGAGGCCGCGCGCGAGCGGCTGGAGCGGCTGAGGGGCCTCGCCGGCGTGCCGGCGCCCGCCCCCTACCGGGAGGAGCCGCGCGACCGCGCCGGCGGAGGTTGATCGCCCGCGGCGGGGCAGAGCGGGCGCAGGCCGCATGAGGGGCACTGGGGCGCGCGCGCGCGGCATACGGTGCGGCCGTGGGCGATCAGGCGATGCGAGACGGCCGTCCACTCCGCGGGCGGCAGCCGGCGCGCCAGCTCCCGCTCGATCCTGACCGGATCGCTCTCCCTCGTCCAGCCGAGCCGCCTCGCCACCCGCTTCACGTGCGTGTCGACGGTGATGCCGGGCGTGGCGAAGGCGTTGCCGAGGATCACCAGGGCCGTCTTGCGCCCGGCGCCGGGCAGCGTGAGCAGCTCCTCCAGCGTTGCGGGAACCTGTCCGCCGTAGACGGCGACCATCCGCCGGGCCGCTTCCTGGATGCTCCTGGCCTTGTTGCGGAAGAACCCGGTCGGACGGATCAGCGCCTCGACCTCGGCGCGCCCGGCGCCGGCCAGGGCGCCCGCGTCGGGGAAGCGGGCGAAGAGGGCGGGGGTCACGCGATTGACCCGTTCGTCGGTGCACTGGGCGGAGAGCACGGTGGCGACATAGAGCTCGAACGGATCGCGGAAGTCGAGCGTGCAGCCGGCGTCGGGGTAGAGACGCTCCAGCCGGCGCAGAACCGCGGCGACGCGGCGGGGCGGCGGATCGTCCCGCAGCCGCGCCTCAATCGCCGGCGGCGCGCTCCGCGTCCGGGCGCCGCGAGGGCGGGGTTCCGGAGGGCTCGATCCCGGCCGGCGCCGGGCCGGAGCAGCGGGAGGGCTCGACCCCGGCCGGCGCCGGGCCGGAGCAGCGGGAGGGCTCGATCCCGGCTGGCGCCGGGCTGGAGCAGCGGCATCGTCGCGCATGGAGGAACTCCTCGATCTCCCTGCGGGGGGCAGTGTTCAGGACCTGCTCCTTCGTCAACCAGCCCTTGCGCGCCGTGGCCACGCCCGCGGCGACGCCGTCGAGCATCTCGAGCTGGTGGGCGTCGGGGTCGATCGCCAGGCGCACGCCGGCCGCCGTGGCGGCGCGGATGAGGCGCCAGTCGAGGTCCATCCGCTGGGGGCTGGTGTTGAACTCGATCAGCACGCCGGCTGCCGCCGCGGCGGCGAAGAGCGCCGGCCAGTCGAGCCGGCAGGCCTCGCGCTCGAGCAGCAGGCGCCCCGAGGGGTGGCCGAGGATCGTCGCGCAGGGGTTTTCGATCGCCCGGACGACGCGCGCGGTCATGGGCTCGAGTCCGAGCTGCATGAAGCTGTGCACCGAGACGATGACGAAGTCGAGCCGGGCCAGCACGCCGGGATCGAGATCGAGCGCTCCGTCGGGCTGGATGTCGCACTCGACGCCGTGGAAGATGCGCACCTCGGGGATGGCCGCCTGCACGCGGGCGATCTCCTTCGCCTGGGCGGCCAGGCGCGCCGCGTCGAGTCCGCGCGCGTAGAAGGCGGCCTGGGAGTGGTCGGCGATGCCGATGTAGCGCCAGCCCAGCCTGCGGGCCGCCTCGACCTGCTCGGCGATCGTGGCCCGCCCGTCGCTCCAGGTCGTGTGCAGGTGGAAGACCCCCTGCAGATCGGCGGGCTCGATCAGCGCCGGAAGCGCGCCTTCACCGGCGGCGGCGATCTCGCCGCGCCCCTCGCGCAGCTCCGGCGGGACCCAGGCCAGTCCCGCGCGGGCGTAGATCTCCTCCTCCGTCCGCGGCAGCCAGCCCTCCTCCCAGGCGGGCGCCAGGCGACCCAGCAGGTCGCGCGCGTGCGCCGGCGCTCCGGTCTCGAGAAACAGGCGGGCGCAGAAGCGCTCGGGCTCGACGACGACGATCTCCAGGGGCGGCTCGTCGGGGAATCTGAGCTCCAGCCTGTCGCCGGCGGCATCCAGGGGCTCGGCGCCCTCGGCGACGAGTCGGCCGGCGACCTGCTCGCAGTCCGCCGCCTCGGCCACCCAGACGATTCGCTCGACCGTCTCGAGGGCGCGGCGCAGCTCGCCGGCGCGCTCCAGGCGGCCGATCCCGCGCGTGGCGCGCAGCCTCTCCTCGCGCCGGGCGGCGACCTCCAGCGCCGCGGGGCGCAGCCAACGGCCCAGCGCGCGGCGGCGGCGGAGAATCTGGCCGAGCAGCCGCTCCTGGAGGTCGGCGTCGAATCCGGGCCTCTCCGCCAACTGCCCGCGCAGCGCGGCGCGGCGCAGCTGCTGGAGGGTGACGATGCCCGCCTCGTGCCAGAGCCGGCGCACGCGCTCGCCGTCGAGGCCCTCCAGATCGAGCAGGTCGGCGATTCCGGGGGGGATGCTGAGCAGCCTGCCGACGAGCTGCGCCGATGGGCCGGCCTCGACGAGGAGCCCGATCTCCTCCGCGAGCGGCGAAGCGATGGAGACGGGCAGGGGACCCTGGCCGCGGCGCCAGGCGTCCCAGTCCCCGGGAGGGGCGGCGGCGAGCGCGGCGCCCGCCTCGCGCAGCGCCGCGGCCCGCTCGAGCTCCTCGTCGAGTAGCTCGGCCGCGATCGCCATCTGGCGCAGCGTCTCGATCGCTTCCGCGCGTTCCATCGCTTCCGCCCGTCCGGCCCCGGAGCGCCCGCTCGAGGATCGCGTCCCGGAGCGGGCACACACCCGGGAGCGGCAGCCGGCCTCGCCGCTCGGCTGAGCGCCGGCGTCGGGTGGCCGGGTGAGCGAAACCGGGAAGGATAGGGCATCAGCGGGGTCGTCTCAAGCGCGGCGGCGCGCCCTCGGGGCGGTCCGCAGGCGCGGGGCACGGGCTTCCTTGACAGAGCCTCCGCGCGGAGCATAGCCTGCAAGGCGGGAACCGACAGAGAGTGAGCCGGTTACCCATCCCGGGCTCGGCGGCGTCGTGCCCGGGCGGTTCCCCGGGGGAGGCTTCGTGGCCGAAGACAGCCTACTTGCGCGAATCGAGGGGCCGCGGGACCTGCGGCGGCTGGACGATGAGCAGCTCGTCCGGCTCTGCGCCGAGATCCGCGGCTTGATCATCGAGACGGTCAGCCGTACGGGCGGGCACCTGGCGCCCAGCCTGGGCGTCGTGGAGCTGACCGTGGCTCTGCATCGCGTCTTTGACTCGCCGGTGGACAAGATCGTCTGGGACGTCGGACACCAGTCCTACGCGCACAAGATCCTCACCGGCCGGCGGGAGGGATTCGACCGGCTGCGCCAGAAGGGTGGCCCCAGCGGCTTCTGCCGCCGCCAGGAGAGCCCGCACGACCCGTTCGGCGCCGGGCACGCCAGCACTTCGATCTCCGGGGCGCTCGGCATCGCCACGGCGCGCGACGCCCTCGGAGGCGTGGAGAAGGTCGTCGCGGTCATCGGCGACGGGGGGCTCTCGGGAGGACTCGCCTTCGAAGGCCTTGATAACGCGGGCGGTTGCGGCCGGGACTTCATCGTCGTTCTCAACGACAACAACATGTCGATCTCGCCCACGGTGGGGGCGCTGTCGCGCCACCTGACCGACATCATCACCCACCCGCTCTACGAGCGGATGAAGAAGGACATCTGGGAGTTCACCGAGAAGCTGCCGAAGACGAACACCGTGCGCGAGATCGCCCGGCGCGTCGAGAGCAGCCTGAAGACGCTGGTGACCCCCGGGCTGTTCTTCGAGAGCCTGGGGTTCCGCTACCTCGGCCCGATCGACGGGCACGACCTGGGCGAGTTGATCCCGGTGCTGGAGAGAATCCGGCGCATGCGCGGTCCGGTGCTCGTCCACGTGCTGACCCAGAAGGGCAAGGGGCTGCCCGACGCCGAGTCCGATCCGCGCCGCTACCACGGCGTCGCGCCCACGCCCCGCCCCAACGGCAAGCTGGAGCCGAAGTCCGAGGGGCTAGCCTACACGCAGGTCTTCGGCGAGACGCTGCTCGAGCTGGCCGCCGCGGAGCCGCGCGTCGTGGCCATCACCGCGGCGATGGCCGACGGCACGGGGCTGGCGCCCTTCGCCCAGCGCTTCCCCGAGCGCTTCTTCGACGTCGGCATCGCCGAGGGCCACGCGGTCACCTTCGCCGCCGGGCTGGCCACGCAGGGCCTGCGTCCCGTGGTCGCCGTCTACTCGACCTTCCTGCAGCGCGCCTTCGACCAGCTCGTCCACGACGTGGCGCTGCAGAGGCTGCCCGTCGTCTTCGCCCTCGACCGCGCCGGTCTCGTCGGCGAGGACGGAGCGACGCATCACGGCGCCTTCGACCTCTCCTACCTGGGCTGCATTCCCGGATTCACGGTCGCCGCTCCCCGCAGCGGGGCCGAGCTGCGCGACCTGCTGGCCACGGCGCTGCGACAGACGGACGGGCCGATGGCCATCCGCTTCCCGAGGGCTTCCGTGCCCGACGCCGAGGCGATGGCCCGCGCGCCGGCGACGCTGGAGACCGGCCGCTGGGAGGTGCTGCGCGAGGGCAGCGAGGGGGCGATGCTGGCGGTCGGGACGATGGTCCCGGCGGCGCTGCGCGCCGCGCAGCTGCTCGCCGGCGAGGGGCGCGAGCTCACCGTCGTCAACGCGCGCTTCGTCAAGCCGATGGACGATGATCTGCTGCTCAGGCTGGCGCGGGAGCTGCCGCTGCTGGTCACGCTGGAGGAGAACACTCTCTGCGGGGGCTTCGGCGCGCAGGTGGCCGCGCGCCTGGCCGCCTGGGGCTGGGCGGAGCGGGAGGCGCGGCTGCTGCCCCTTGGCCTGCCCGACTGCTTCGCCGAGCACGCCTCGCGCGAGGAGTTGCTCGCCTGGGTGGGGCTGACGGCGGAGCAGATCGCCGAGCGCGTGCGGGCGCGCTGTCTGGCGCGGCGGCCCGGCAGCGTCCGGTCGCGGAGCTGAGGGCACGGGGAAGGAGGCGGCGTGGAGAAGGTCGTGGTCCTGGGCACCGGACCGGCGGGACTGACCGCGGCGATCTACCTGGCGCGGGCGAAGCTCGAGCCGTTGATCGTGGACGGTTCCGAGCCGGGCGGGCAGCTGATGATCACCAGCGAGGTGGAGAACTTCCCCGGCTTCCCGGAAGGGATCGGCGGGCCGGAGCTCATGGAGCGCTGCCGGCGCCAGGCGGAGCGCTTCGGCGCCCGCTTCCGCTTCGGGCGCGCCACGGCGGTCGAGCTGCGGTCGAAGCCGCTGCGGATCACGCTCGAGGAGGGGGAGGGGCTGGAGGCCGAGGCGCTGATCATCTCCACCGGGGCCTCGGCGCGATGGCTCGGCCTGCCTTCGGAGAAGGCGCTGCGCGGCGCGGGCGTCAGCGCCTGCGCCACCTGCGACGGCTTCTTCTTCCAGGACAAGGACGTTCTCGTCGTCGGCGGCGGCGACACGGCGATCGAGGAGGGCCTGTTCCTGACCCGCTTCGCCCGCCGGGTGACGATCGTGCATCGCCGCGACGAGCTGCGCGCGTCGAAGTACATGCAGGAGCGGGCGCGGCGCAACGAGAAGATCAGCTTCCGCTGGAACTCGGTGGTCGAGGAGATCCGCGATGTCGCCGCCGGCCGCGTGACGGGGGTCGTCGTGCGCGACGTCCAGACGAACGAGCGCAACGAGCTCGCCGGCGACGGCGTCTTCATCGCCATCGGCCACAAGCCCAACACGGAGCTCTTCGCCGGGCAGCTCGACCTCGACGAGAACGGCTACCTGGTGGCGCGGCCCCCCGGCTCGAGGACGAGGATCCCGGGCGTTTTCGCCTGCGGCGACGTCGCCGACCACCGCTACCGCCAGGCGATCACCGCGGCGGGCAGCGGCTGCATGGCGGCCGTCGACGCGGAACGCTATCTCGGCGGCGAGCCCTGGGAGTAGGAGCGGCGATGGCGGTGCGACGCATCCTCACCTACGGCGACCCGCTGCTGGAGCGGCGCTCCGCCCCCGTGGCGGGCGTCGACGAGAAGGTCCGGGAACTGGTCGCCGATCTCCTGGAGACGATGGACGCGGAGCGGGGCATCGGGCTCGCCGCGCCGCAGATCGGCGCGCTCCGGCGCGTGATCGTCGTCCATCCGCGCCCGGAGGAGGAGGGCAGCGGCCGCCGCCTGGCGCTGATCAACCCGGAGATCGTCGCCTACGCGGGGTCGTGCGTCTTCGAAGAGGGCTGCCTGAGCGTTCCCGGGACCTACGCGGAGGTGCGCCGCCCGGAGCGCGTCCGCGCGCGCTACTTCGACACGGGTGGCGAGGAGCGGATCGAGGAGTTCGACGGGCTGATGGCTCGCGTCGTGCAGCACGAGATCGACCATCTCGACGGCGTGCTCTTCGTCGAGCGGCTGGCGCCGATGCGCCTGGCGCTGCTGAAGAGGAAGCTGCGGGGCGGCCGCGCGCCGGCCGCTGGGGGTCCGCCGCTGCGGTAGACCGCTAGGGCATTCCCCGCCCCGGAGGGCGCGAGAGCGAGGTGTCCATGGAGGAGACAGGGCGGCGCGACGAGCCGGCGCTGCGCACCTTCCTCGCCGACGCGGCCAAGCTCTGGC
>Ga0194112_10003210_pt1 | contig 22941 bp, 17 predicted proteins | sample TA2MahC400mmetaG_FD_146191 | JGI IMG/M metagenome (GOLD analysis project Ga0194112, IMG submission 146191) | Freshwater microbial communities from Lake Tanganyika, Tanzania - TA2015016 Mahale Deep Cast 400m | ecosystem: Environmental > Aquatic > Freshwater > Lake | place: Tanzania: Lake... | reverse complement strand
TGTCCATTCGCAACATTCCTTTCCTCCGGTACCCACTGGTTTCCCAGTAGACTACCGGACTCCACGGAGTGGCTCAATTTCCGAGCGGCGAATGGCTCACTTTCTGAGCGGCGCGTCCACCCACGGCTTCCCCTGCCTTCAGGGTATATTCCAATAAGGCATTGAATTGACTCTCGATAGCGGTCACCTTTTGCTGGATGTCTGAGACGGCCTGTGCCCCGCTATTCCTTATCCCTTGCAAGACTGACGAAACACTTTCGCTGATCTCGCCTTCCAGGAAGCCTTTCTTCCTTTCAAGCTCGACTATCTCACCGGCCACAGTGGAGTGCTTCTTAACGAGTTCACTTAGTTGCTCCTCTTCCGCCTTCAGCCGCTTCTCCAGCCCGGAAGCATCTTCAACCAGGCTCAGTACCGAGAAGAACCTTTCTCTCACCTGGTTCCCGCTGATGCCTTCGTTTCTACTTGTCCTTTCCATGAACGAGGTAAGCCGTAGAAGGTCTTCGTTAGATAAGCCCAGGTCGTCAAGCTTTCTTAGCGACTCTTCTTTGCCATCTACCTCTGAAGAGAGTTTCGCTCTCCTTCTCTGAAGGTCCTTGGTATCCCTATCGATTCGCTTCTTCTCTTCTTCAGCTTCCTTCACCTCTTCTTTGAGTTCCCGCAGCTTAGTTGTCTGTATCTCCACCTCGCTTCCAAGCTTCTTCTTGGTTCTTTCCAGCAACTCCTGTTGCAGGCGAAGCGGCTCTACCTCTTTGGTGAGTTCTGCCTTATGCTTACCTAACGAGTCAACCTCTGCCTTGAGTTTGTCTAAAGCCTCTTTAGACCTCGTGTACTCCTCGGCCAGAGTCTCAAAAGGTTTGCCCTGGCTTTCTTCAAGCTCACGAAGCCTGAAAGCTGTCTCGAAAAAGTCTTTCGGAGAGAAGTTCGGATGGGCAAATCCTTCGATAATCTCAGCCCAGATGTCCAGTTGCTCTGGAGTAATCTCCAAACTCCGAAGCCTTTCAAAGAACACAAGACCCAATAAGGCTTGAGACGGCTGTAAGTCCTTCTTTCTGAGGTCAGAAGAAAGCCGGCGAACATCATTGAGCTGGTCAACTAGGGTGCCAGGAATAGTCAATCTGCCGCTCTCCAGTTCCCTAACAATGTTAGCAATACTGCCGTGGGATACTCCAGTCTTTGCCTCTATCTCCCCGTAGGAATAGCCAGAGAGATAGTACTGGGCTACTTCAAGTCTCTGCACTCTTGATATTTCCTTCATCTTTAACCTCCTTGAGTGGTATAGTAAAGCGCAAAGTTATTTCCATCTGACCATTTGACTTGATGTTTTGACGATTTGACTCATATCTTCTACTGCTTGACCCCCAGGCAGTCGCTGGTTTTAATTACTGAACAGTAAGGGGAAAGGCGAGCCTAGAAGCTCTGCCCATAGCCACCAAATCCAGGCCAACTGCATACTGTTCTTCAAGTGACATTTTAGCCACTCCCATACAGAGCAACATGGGGATTTGACCAGGCGGCGTCGGAGGCCAACCTCCCTGCATCAGTGAGCCGGTAGTATCTTCTGGGTGGGCCTGGTGGGTAATGGTACTGGAAGGCTGAGGGCTCTTCCCGCCCGGTAGGCTCTACCCAGCCTAACCTTTCCAGCGTGGAGAAGTAGACCACAAAGGAGTGAAAGCGGCAGCTCGTGGTTTTGTATGGAATACGGGCCAGATATCGTCTGGTCAGCCTCTCGATATTATCTGGGCTTATGGCCCTCTTCTCACGCCGAGCCTCTCGTTCCTCATGCCTGGTAGCCCTATCCAGAGCTGTAGCTTCGATGAGCGACATCTTGTAGTGACGAAAGATGTCTGCCTGGGGGGCGCCCACACTGGGGTTTATCTCGGGTGAGCCATTGGGGCCGTGGCCCAGAAGAAACTCCCTGATGAACCAGCCGCAGCCAAAGGGACGGAGAAAACCGCCCCTGGATGGCTTTAATCGGAGGGGTGCCATGGGTCTCCTTTACCAAGCAACAGAGCGCTCATTTGTGTCCCCCGCCCCACAATTTGTCGTACCACTCCCGATGTTCCTCTCCAGCCACCTTCCTGTACTTCGCTGTGGTATTGAAGTTCTGGTGACCAAGGTGCTCCTGAAGTAGCCTCAGTCCATCACCGGAATCATCGAGCTTTACAGCGTGCACGGCAAAGGCATCTCGCAGCCTATGGGGACTCACCCCGCGCCTTCTTCCAGTTTCCGGGTTCACCAACTCGCCCACAGCAGCCCTATCGGCGCAGTCTCTAACAATCTGCCAGGCCCGATGGCGATTGATGCCGAAGATTGAGTTTTTCCCATGGCGTAGCACAGGGCCGCCACGCTCGATGTATTCTCTGAGCATCTCTCGGGTGTCATCGTCGATGGGCAGCGTCCTCACCCGGCGATGCTCTTTCTCCTCGGCGACCAACCTCTCAACTTTCGCCCCGCACTTCGGACAGTAGGTGTGGCTCTTGCCAAGCCTTGTGCTACACCGGGGGCATGACAGCTTCATTCTTGTCTTCAGGTGCTGGATGGTGACGACAGCCGTGCCAAAGTCAATATCGTCCACTGTTATAGCCAGAGCTTCAGAGACACGGCACCCCAGACGAAACAGTAGCCTGATAAGCAACTGATCCCTGAGATTGGTGGGGGTCTTCTCGAGACGAGCTACCTCGTCAAGTTCTAAGTAAACCTTACTCGTCTTTCGGCTTTGAGAGTAGTGCTCAGGAGTGGCCATAAGCCTGCCCCCTCTGTAAAGAGGAAGCAGGCTCTATAGAAAGTTCAAAAAAGGTTTCTGGTTTTGCAAAAGTCTTGTTTGGCCCACCAAAGAGAACTTTTCCACAGCAAAATCTACAAGTATTTTTCGAACTGCTCTAATGACAGTGGCTGGTACATATTATTACTCGGACCAGGCTCCGGGCGAAGCTGGGATAATATGGCTTCAAGCAGCGGAACAAAGCGTTGTCGGGACACTGTAAGGTAACAGAACAGGCTTCCGTTCAGTCAACAATACAAGCAAAGGTGACCCCAACTGCACAGTGTTCAGTTGACTGTATTGCAGATTCGACGGGTTGCGAAGTGCTACCGTCCCAGCATTTGACACTGGGTGGGTATTGATGCTTTGGTTACGTTGGCAACTGCCTTCAGTATTTGTCATACTCCACTTCTCCCGACCCTGGCACCTTGGAAACGCAGCTTGGTTTGTTGGGAGACTCCCCTCGTGTCTCTATGCTATGGAATTCAAACAACACGACATTCGGCAGTTCACTTCTAAACCTCTTGGGACTCAGCAGCGAGGCGTCTTGTTTGCCCAAGGCCTTACTCTCTCGAAGGCTGCTGAAGCCTTTATTACCACCTCGTCTTGTCCCCAGCCAGCAGCGATCTGCAGCCCCATCGGCAACCCTTCTGATGAGAACCCGCAAGGCACTGTGGCAGCTGGTGCGCCTGTCAGGTTGAAGGGCGTAGTCAGACAAGCTGAGTTCCATACAGGGTTCACCGGCTGATCATTGATTTTCTCAGGTCTTTGCCTGAGCAAGAAAGCGGGAACGGGGTTTGTTGGCGTGAGCAGGAGGTCATACCGCTCGAAGAAATCCGCCATTTCCATTCGGAAACGCTCCAACTTGCGCAGTGCCCGAGAGCAAACGTATCCTGGGATCGTGCGGGCGCTCTCTAAGATTTGCCTGACCTCAGGGGTTAGCTCTCCACTGTGTTCGTCAAGAAGGTGCCCAGACCAGGCATATTGATCAGCCAGCACTATGGGAGTGGCGATGAAAGGATCATCAATCGGTGAGGTCACTTCATCGACTGAACAGCCAAAAGTCTCAAATGCCATGGCTGCCGACTCAACTATCTCCTTAACCTCAGCATCAACTGTGGCACCACCAAGGTTGGGGCAGAAAGCCATGCGTAAGCCCCGGACGTTGCCTTCCAAGGCACCAACGAAGTCCGGTGGAGGCTCTCGCAGCGAAGTGGGGTCACGCCTATCAAAGCCAGCGATGGCGCTGAGGGTAAGCGCTGCGTCTTTGACGGTTCGAGCAATGGGGCCGATGTGAGTGAACGCTGGCCCAGCAAAAGCCGCGTACAGCGGCACACGGCCATGAGTAGGCTTAAAGCCATACACACCGCAAAACCCGGCCGGAATGCGGATAGAGCCGCCGCGATCGCTGCCAATGGCTATGGGGCTGATCCCAGCGGCCGCCGCTGCGGCAGCACCGCCACTCGAACCTCCCGATGTTCTCCTTGGATCCCAGGGATTCCGACAGTCATCACCCAAACGATTCTCGGTGGTTGCTGACAACCCGAATTCAGGTGTATTCGTTTTGCCAATGAGGATGGCGCCGGCGTGCCGCAGTCGCTCAACAACTATAGCATCCTCATCAGGGACGAAGTCCTTGTAGACCAGAGAGCCCCCAGTCGTGCGTGTTCCCCTGGTGAAGTGAAGATCCTTAATGGAAAAAGGGACGCCATGTAATGGCGGTAGCTCAGATCCTTGCATCACAGCTACCTCAGCTGCTTGGGCAAAAAGCCGTGCTTCTGCTTCAGCCACAGTGAGGAAAGCGTTGATTTTTGGATTGATATCGCTGATCCTTCGTAGCAACTGATCTACGATCTCAACCGGAGAAATCTCTTTTCTTCTAACAAGATCCACCAGTTCTGAGGCTGAAATGAAAGAAAGCGAATCATTGGCTATGGACATGGCTACCTCGGTCTTGTTATTCAGTGGTAAACCTATTTTCGTGCACGGTCGTCAACCTTCATTGTATAGCGTCCCAACTCTGATTGCACAAATCATAGATGCCTTGTGCCAATGCTCTGGAGTACTGACGAGAATGATCTGGTGTCGAGGCCGCGACCTGCTGTAGAACTGCCATCAGGATCATCCCATTGGGGCGACACGCCTTGGCAAGACTGATGCCTACGCAGATTAGTTTCTTTCTTCCATGGCATCTTTCCAGGCATGAATTGAACATCTGCACCTTGGCGTCCCGCTCGGCCACAGTCTGTGGCACATCGTGAGGGCAGGTCTCAAAACGGATCTGGCTATGCCCTCTCACCAGGCATGTCTCCCTGTCTACTAAGGCTACTGTCACGGCGCCACCATGTTTGCTTTTGCTTATTGGGCAAGCTGATATGCAGCCTGGCTGAACGCAGCTATAACAGATAATCGACCGAGAAGCCACAAGGTACCGAGAATATCTGCCTCGATCTGCGTTCACCCCACCCTCTAATCTGCGGGCCATGGTACACGTGAAATGCCCCCTGCAGCCAATCTGATCCAAATACAATCCTGCTTGCATGCGATGCCGCCTAGGCCTTTTGGATCTGGACTAAAGCGCTGTTGTAGGGGAATGACCCGCCAGGCGAGTGCTCGTCCTTGGTCAGGACGTTGGCACAACCTGCGCGGTCTATTCCTTTCTCATCTGGGTCATACCAGGCACCTGCAGGTAGGATGGCCACGCCCGGCATCAGGCGCTGGGTCACCCGAACTGGCACCCTCACCTCTCCCCTGTCGTTGAACACCCGCACCACATCGTCATCCTTTATTCCTCTGGCCTCGGCATCCCCGGCATTCATTACTACTGCCTGAGGCATAAGCTCCCTTAGCCAGGGGATATTATCGAATTGAGCATTAGCCCTCCTCTTCTGATGGTTGGTAATGAGCTGGAGAGGATACTCTTTCGCCAATGGGTCATTAAGACCTTCCCAGGGCTCGATGTACTTGGGAATAGGTGGGATCAAAGGGTTGCCCATTTTTGCTATCTGGCCAGAGTATATCTCGATCTTGCCAGAAGGGGTGGGGAAGTGGTGGTTCTCAGGGTCATCGATCTCTTTCTTAAAAGCAACATATGGCTCGGATAAGGGCAGCCGGTATATGCCCTTCTTCCTGAAGGCCTCATAGTCTGGGATGCCAGCCGCCGTCGCTAGGTCTCTCAGATGCTCCTCGTCGGTCTTATCGTCATAGCCCTCGATCCCCATGCGTTCGGCCAACGCCTTAGCTATCTCCATCTGGCTCTTGCACTCCCCTAAAGGCTCGATGGTCTTGTTCTGCATGCCGATAAAGGCCAAGCCAACTCCGGGGGCTATATCGTTCCTTTCCAGGAAGGTCGTGGTGGGGAGAAGAACATCCGCATACCTGGCGGTAGCGGTCATGCACTGCTCCAGTACCACAATGAATTCCAGGCTGTTCAAAGCTTTGACGATCTTGTTTGTGTTGGGGAGGGAGTTCAAATAGTTGGTATTTTCCACGAAGAGTAGTTTGTAGTCCGAAGGGTAGCCGCCGGCTCCGCCCTTGAGGATGGCATCAGCCACCTTCGCGTAGTGCACCTGGGGATAAGTGTAATCACAAAGGAGCCCGGACTTGGGAGGTTCTTCCACAGGATTAGGGATCCAGGGCAAAGCCTGACCTATAGTTAGCGGGTAAGGATACCCGCCCGCCAAAGACTCCCAGGCTCTGGCGGCCGCATCGCCGCCATGCACGCCGACATTACCGGACATGGCGGCCAAGGTGATGGTGGCCCGGTGGAACTGCTCTCCAAAGGCGGTACGCCCAGGGCCGATTCCGGACATAAGGGCTCCCGGTTTTGTGACTGCATATTCCCGAGCGATCCTTTCAATGACGGAGGCGGGAACGCCGGTTATGGCTGCAGCCCAGGTCGGCGACTTGGGCACTTGGTTCTCAAGGCCCATGACATAGTCCTTGAACTTGTCGAAACCTACGGTATACGTGTCCAGGAATCCCTGGTCTTGTAGGTTCTCCTTAATCATGACGTACGCCATGGCAATAGCCATAGCCGCATCGGTGCCTGGCCTGATGGGTATCCATTCTTGAGCAAGGGCGGCAGCTGAATCAGAATACCAGGGGTCAATGGCAATGATCTTCGCGCCCCGCTCTTTGGCTTGTGTCAGAAACCACGCACTGTTGCAGCCACTGATCGTGGTGGCGGGGTCCCAGCCCCACATCACTATGAGGCGGGAGTTAAGCAGGTCATCTCGCGTATTGGCTGCGAACACGGTCCCGTAAGAAAAGTAGGCTGCAAACATCCCACCCTGAAAGGAGGTGATCGCCCACCAAGTGCTGAAGCCACCCGCCATGGCTAATACCCTTCGAATGCTGCTTGCGTTCAGCCACACAAGGTCTCCGCCCAGATAGAGATACAAGATAGACTTCGGCCCGTATGTGTCCCTGACCCGCTTTACCTCCGACGCCACCTTATCCAGGGCCTCTTCCCAGGATATGCGCTGAAAGTTCCCCTTTCCTCTCTCTCCCACCCGTTTCATTGGGTACAGCACTCGGTCCGGTGCATACACTCTTTGCCTGTAAGCCCACCCCCTAAGACACCCCCGGAGCTGGGGCTCCTCGCCGTCGTCAGGCTCAAGTCGTGTAATGCGTCCATCCTTAACGTGAACTTTCAGCAGGCACGCCCCCCCACAGTGGCTGGCACATGTGGTGGGAAGTATGATTTCCCCACTAACTCTCTTGTCGGTCACAAGATCACCTCCCGGCTGTAATTCCTACAGGTGATAGAGATATCAATCTCGCTAGCGTAAAGACATAATGTAAGGGTCCCTTGCAGCCCAACAACCTTGAGTGCAAACAGCACCTGGGTCCAAGCTACGACTTACTTCTGGAAGAAAGCCTCCGTCAATCCCTCAATAACCTCCTTGGGGACCCAAGGACAAGGCGCATAGGTCAGTACCCTGCTCGTGGAGATGCCCAATATATTCCTTATGTCAGCCAGGTACTCAGCCATTTTGATGCCGAGGGCAAAACCTTCGCATATAGGAGCCTCCGTGCCTTCCACTTTCAGATGCCCGTGCAATGTCAAGGCAGACCAGTAAGCACAAGCGGTGACCAGCACCTCTGCTCCGTCCGCAATGCACTCCTTGGCGGCCTTGTCGAAAGAGGAGATCATTACATCCTTGGCGTTTCCAGTTGGTTCAAACCATAGGGGTACATTCTCGGGATGGCAATCCGCTGCTCGCGCCGGCTTATACGATATCGCCCTGTCCTCCATCCCATAAAGCTTGATCTTGCGCTCCACCAGTGGGATACATCTTGGGTCTGTGAGTATGCAGGCAAACTTGGCCCCCAGGATACAAGCGATAAGCATTCCTGTCTCCAGCACTCCTACTACAGGCATCTGGACCATTTCCCGGGCAGCCTCCAATCCGGGATCATTACCGCAGCCTATAATGGCGGCATCAAAGCCACCTTCCTTGTCGGCTTTGATTATTTCGTGCACTGTCTCAGTATTGTTTAGCATCTCTGGCCAGAACATATCCGTGTTATAGGTAGACCTGGGTATCCACCTGTGAACAACGACGGTATCTGGCCGGATTACCTTCTTGGCTACCTGCATCATCCCTGCATCGACAGCGGCATAACCACCTCCTACATTATCGAATCCGGGATGCACCCTGGTATAAAGATCCTGGAACAGTATTCTGATAGCCATTTTGTTACCTCCTGGCTTCTTGCCTTGGTACATTTTCTGCAGCAAAAGATCGAGGTACTATTTGCTGTCAATGATTTTGAGGCGGCACGGGATTGACAAGCCCTGCAGCCAGGGTCACAGGCATGAATTTGAACAGGTCATCGATCGTACTCCAGCCAACCAGTGTCTTCTCTTCTATTGGCTCTGAATACAGGGCTATCCTCCCAGTCTGTACGTAGAAGGTGCGGCCGTTAACGTTAGCAGCGTTGTCCGAGGCTAGCCACACTACGAAAGCCGCAACATCCTCCGTCTTCATGGCTTCCACCGTTTTGATGAGGTCTAGCTTGCCTGCTTTTTCCCATGCCCTTCTCATTTCATCGTTCAGGTTGAGCCTGGTACCGGCACTGGGACGGATGGCATTACATGTCACTCCGTACGGGCCCATCTCTCGCGCCACCTGCCTGGTGAAACCGATGATTCCTTCTTTGGCAGCACTGTAGTTTGCCTGACCGAGAACGGTTCCTTCCCGTAATCCCGCCTGTGAGGAAGTGTTGATGATACGCCCGCTGCGCTGCTGCTTGAAGAGCACACAGGCATTCTTGGTAGTGAAGAAGTGTCCGTACAGATTCACTTTCATGACTGAGTCCCAATCCTCCTCGGTCATGTTGAACACCATCCGATCGCGAACAATGGCGGCATTATTCACCAGTATGTCGAGCCTACCGAAGTTGTCGACTGCGGCCTTGACAATGGCTTCACCACCCACGGCAGTAGCCACCGAGTCATAGTTAGCAATTGCAATGCCTCCCTTTTTCTTAATCTCAGCGACTGTTTCATCTACAGGTGCAAGTTCATGCCCTAGCTCCGGTGTCCGTGTTACCCCATTGACTACTACTTTGGCTCCTTCGGCTGCCAGGGCAATGGCCTCCGCTCTGCCGATACCCCTGCCTGAACCAGTCACTATGGCTACTTTGTCCCTTAGTTTCAGGTCCATTCTGCGATCTCCTCTCCTCTTGTGCCCCAGTGCGCCCTTGAAACCAGCACCCACTCTGTGTCCAGGTCTAGCACCAGCCGCTACGGTCTCTGTCTGCAACTAAGTGTCTGGCTGTTTCTCCGCTGCCCACTTGCACATCACATCCTGAACATAGGTAATGTTGCGCCACCGTCGATAATAATGGCTTGGCCAGTGACAAATGACGCTGCCTCTGAGCACAGCCACAAGACAACTTCTGCGATCTCGTCTGGCCTGCCCACGCGGCCTATGGGAGGCGTTAGGGCTGCCTTAACCTGTGGGTCAGCAAGGTCAGCCGCCTCCATAGGTGTGTCAATCACACCGGGACACACGGCGTTTACACGAATCCCGTCCTTCGCGTACTCAAGGGAGGCCGATTCTGTTACACCGATGACACCATGTTTGGCAGCCGAATAGGCACCAGAAGTCGCCACACCGCGAACCCCCGCAATTGATGAGGCATTAACGATGGTACCGTGGGCTTGTTTTAGCATTTGCGGTATTTCATACTTCATGCAGAGCCATACGCCCTTGAGATTAGTGCTGATGATCCGATCCCAGCTTTCTTCTGGATAATCGGCCGTAGGTGCCGAATCTTCCCTAATGCCAGCATTATTGAACGCGAAGTCCAAGCGACCGTAGACCTCCACGACCTTGTTGATCAACGCCTCAACCTCTCTTGCCTGTGACACATCCGTTTTGATGAAGATGGCTTCACCCCCCGCTCTTTTGATGCGCCGCACTGTATCCTCACCAGCCTTCACCGCGACATCGGCGATGGCAACCTTTGCCCCCTCTTTAGCAAACGCCAGTGCTGTAACCCGACCAATCCCGGAGCTGCCCCCAGTTATTACAGCAGTCTTGCCTTCAAACCTCTTCATTACCCTACACCTCTCCTTCATCTTTTGAGGCCGTCCAATTTCGCCTCAGCTTCAAAGCTAGATCCGCCCCTTTTCGCCACCGAGATTCTCGATTGGCCTTACTGCTCATGGTCTACCGTCCATGGTTAACATTTCGGATCGACCTTCTGTCACACATTTGTTTTTTGCAGTGCCTTCGCTAGAAAGCAATTTCTCTACAATCCGGCGCGATGGTCAACTTCGCGCCGGTCAGAGCCTGAACCTCTTCAGGAGTCCACCCAGGCGCCACCTCCCTCAGCACAAGTCCTTCAGGTGTCACCTCAATAACAGCCAGATCGGTCACTATCAGAGAAACACAGCGCAGAGCTGTAAGTGGGTATGTGCATTTTTCTAGGATTCTGGGTTCACCCTTATCAGTCACATGCTCCATAGCTATGATAACCCTGGCTCTGCCGACTACCAAATCCATGGCTCCACCAACCCCCGGTGCCCTCATCTTGGGCGACCATATATTGGCCAAGTCCCCTTTCTCTGAAACCTGGAAGGCACCCAAAACCACGGCTTTTACACGACTGCCTCGAGCCATGGTGAAGGCCTCGAGATTAGAGCAGAAAGACGTCCCTGGCTGGACTGTCAGAAATTCTCCGCTCGCTCCGTAGATGTCGCGGTCAATCTGATCGGGTTGGGGGGGAGAACCGGGGGCCATAATGCCTACCTCGGTATGAATCATGACACCCTCTGGAAGGAACTGGGTGACTAATGCTGGCATACCTGCTCCCAAGTTCACCCAATCACCAGGTTTGAACTCCTTGGCCACTCTCATGGCGATAAGTTCTCGAGTCAGGCCGGGTTTCATACCCGGCCTCTCGATGGCCCCTCCGACGACAAGCCTATGAGCCAGCATCGGCTTCAACTGCTCCAGTATCTCTTGACGGTCGACGGTTGTTTCGACAATGCGATCAACATAGATTGCTGGGGTAACGATATAGTCTGGATTGAGATCACCCACGCCCACAATCTCATCCACCTCTGCAATAGTCACTTTGGCTGCGCTGGCGAACACAGGATTGAAATTCCGACTTGTACAGCGATACACCAAATTTCCCATGGTATCAGCCTTGTGGGCTGGGATGAAGGCAAAGTCGGCCGTGAGCGCTGTTTCCAGCATGTACTCCCTGCCACCAAATACGCGATGCTCCTTGCCGGAATCTACTATAGTTCCCACTCCGGTAGGACTATAGAAGGCGGGAATACCAGCCGCTCCGGCTCTCAGCCGCTCACAGAGAATTCCTTGGGGCACCAGTTCCAACTCTATTTCACCCGACTGGATTTGCTCATCAACAGCGGTGGCCCACCCTGCATATGCCCCAAAGGCCGCAATTAGTCTCTTGATCTGCTTATTGTCTGCCAGTATCGAAGGAGACCAGGGTCCGGCACCAGTATTATTACATATCAGGGTCAGATTTCGGACACCCTTGTCTCTGAGCGCGAACAGAAGGCCGACTGGTGAGGCCTGCGGAGTTCCCACTCCACCAATAAGGATGCTGGCGCCATCGCTTATGTCCTGTATGGCTTCCGCCGGTGATGCAAACACCTTGCCCATTCTTCACCTCACATACTATGGTCTGCGGGTTACCCACTACCTAATTCATCCTGACTGCTTTCTGACTTAATCTTATTCGAGAACGGAATGCCTTAGGAGGCATAGGACAGCCAATCACTAATCCTCACTATATCCTTCACCTCAGCCCTCCACTCGTATACCGCTGCTTCGTTCGGGAAAGCCCTTCGAGTCTCGGTAAATGCTCTTTCGGGAAAGCCATCGTATGTCTTGCTGAAGTTTATGGCTGTGTTGTAAAACGCCTGACCGTCAAAGTCTTCAGCGCCTACTTCTTCCACCGTCTGTCGAAGAATATCGAAGAAAACCATGGGGGCATAGAGGGCCAGATACCCATTGCCGGCCGACCTAATGTCGGCAGCCTCAGCTGCTAAGTGGTATCTGTTTAGAAGCTCTTCAGCTAACTCTACGCTGGCGAGCGGGTCACCCCACCACCCCCACGGAAAGAAACTGAGATGCCCATCCAATTCTTCCCAGCCACACATGTCCAGAAAGTAACGTATCGCAGAGGCCTGGGCATCAAGATCGACTGTTTTTGCCGTAGATTCCTTGCTCCGAAGCTGCTTAAGAAAATTAGCTGTAAATGTCATAGCCTGGTTGTGGACAATGTAATCACAGTCTTTCACCTTCTCGACCTGACCACTCCAGAGCGTGGTGCCCATAGGAGCAAGGTATTTGCCAGCATACTCAAACCTGTCCGGGTGAGCCTGGCAGTATTGTTTTAGCGTCTCTACAATCTGAGTCATCGATACCTCTTGACAACCAACAGCAGCGATCTTTGGCCTTGTTGGATAGTTGGGCCACTGCTGGCTGATCCACTCCAGGAGAGTCGGCAAAGCACTAGACGCTCTGCCAGCCGCACAAAATACCCAACCAGGAGGATCAACCATAGCGTCGCTGGCCATCCAGGTGCACAGGGGCATCTTGTCTCTAGCGGCAAAGGACTTGAGTATCTCCGCTGCTTCGGGGTCGGGGGTAAGTATTATCTTTGCTCCCTTCTGCTTCAACCAGTCATATCCTGGAACGTACCTCGAGGGCGTGTACTGGGCATCGTATAGGGCTAGCTTCAACTCCACCCCTGGTATGAGGTTTTGCTCATTATAATATTTGGCCAAATCCTCTATCGCAACGTTAATACGCTTGAAAGCCTCTGCGCCCACCCCTGTGAAGTCCGTGATGACACCTATGGTGATCTTCACTTTTCCCCCATCCCCGTTCCCGCAGCCCAAGAGGGGCACAGCTAAAAGTGCTACAACCAAGAGACAAACAACAGTCACTCTCAATACGTGCTTCATCAGTTTCCTCCCTTCTGTTGATGCAATCTGGATATGCCGCTGCTTGGCATAGCACAAAGCTAACCAGCAGCATTCAACCCACAGTACTATGGCGCAGCACGCATCATTGCTTCACCTCCTGTGCTGGAGTCAGACCGTCACACAGTAGTCTTTACGTCAGGTTTGAATTCCCGGGTCGCCTTCATCACCTCGTGAAACATCTGTATCGAGGCATCGTAGGGAATCTCCCATTCAGTAGTGAGGAAGAAGCCCTTATTCACATAGGAACTCTCAAGTGTACCTCTGACCTTTGATCTCACTGCCTCAGAATCAAGCGACAGAAGATCTTGAGTTCGCACAGCCTCGGCGAAACACAAGTTACGTGTCTTGGCATAGTCGCGTAAGCAGACTGCCTCGGACATTCCACCCACAACCACAGCGTCCGCTCCCAGACTACAAAGGAATTCCAGGTTGTCCGCCGTGCAGCCGTATGCTAGGAGCACAGAGTATCCCTTGAAGTAGCGGAGGACGTTCCACATCGCCCGATATGCTGCTTTCATCTGGGTGCCAACCGGTTCCTCTATCCTGCTCGGCATTCTCTCAACCACCATGATGGTATCTACGCCAATGTCGCAGTAGGATTTGATAAGGTCTTGACAGCACTTTTTGGTGAAGTCTAGCGTTTTCTTCGCATCAGCCGCGCCTTTCTCAAACTGCGGCCAGAAGGAATCTCCTTGCAGGTGGAGGCTCACTGTAGCCGGTCCGTTGACCAGCCCGATAACCGCTACTTCCTTGCCCCGGACCATGTTCAGCCTTCTGGCGGTCTCCAGAACACTCGGTATCCGTCCCTTGTTTAAGAAATCCGCATTCAAGTCCGCGATACCCTTCCCCTCCTCCAGGGGGTGAGAGGCCACCAGCGGGGGTTGAAATTCACTGATCCAGTCAACCCGACAGCCAAGAGCTTCTGCTTCCAGACTGGGATCGAATACGGTGACAATGGCGTCATATCCAAACAGCTTCTGGGCATCGCTCAGCGCATTGGCCATCAGGGTGGGATTGGCGGCCATTTCCTTGACCGTAGCCTGCCGAACCTTCGCAGCAAACGACCAGACAAGCGGCAGGAAGGGAATTTGGGGCAGTTCCTTCTTCTGAAACAGACAGCGAACAAGCTCTCTCGAATTCACCATTCACACCTTGAATCGACAATACATACTCAATCCAGCAGAGTCAGACATAACTATGGGCCATTTCCGAAGCGGTCTTTTCAGACCAGCGCACCCGGCCAATCCATTGGACCGAAGTAAGTCATCCACCGTTCCGGCGGTCTCTTGGTCAGCCACTCCTTATTGAACTCCGCAAATGGCTTTCCTCTCTTCTTCCTGGCCTCTCTCTCTGCTTGCCTGAGTTCACTGGTACGCTGGTAATCGACCTGAAGCGTCTCTGGATCGTACGAGACAAGATATACGTTTTCTACAACCCAGGGGGATATCAGTTGCTCCTTTAGATCTCGCATCACGGCATCCGGTTCCCTTTCCAGAACGTCACCATAGCCGCCACCACCACCCGAGACAGCACTAAGCATGAATCCTTCAGGCGCCATTTCCTGGTTAGCTCCTGGGGGTACGAAGTACTCCCCTTCTATCGCCCTCTCCTTTGCCAGGGAGTATATGTTCTGTGGTATCGTTATCCTCCCTGCCTGCAGTTGCTCAAAGAGTTTGCTATCCCTTATGCCCAACACCCTGTTTGCACAAGCAGAGTAGCCACCGAAGAGCCCGGGTGCGCACGGAAAACTGATCCCCTCGACACCGTTTGACATTACCCAAAATGCCGAATTGTAGATGGCGATAGCAGATTCCAGCCCGGTTCCACCGCGGTACTTCCCATAACCGTGGTTGTTGATGGCCCGGTTTCTGAAGACATACAACCAGGGGAAGTTCCTTTCGTAGTATTCCACGTCTTCGCAATCCGTCAGCGTGGCCCAGATGGCGTTCTTGCCGTCCATACCATCTTTGTCAGGCAGGGCGCCACCTCCCTGGGCGTTGAACTCCATACTTGCACCGCTTGACACCGCGCCCCACTGGTCCATACCTCCACCGCCAACACCTACCACAGGACCAGTCTGCGAGGCCATCACCACCTCGCGGTGAGGGGTCATGAACAACATCTTGCCAAAGACACGAGAGAAGAGGCAAACCACTCTGAATCCGACGGGGTTCCCACCATAGGTTGCCACTGGGTAGGGATTCTGAGGCCCACCTGGGTCGGCGGACAGCACAGTCCCGGGGGGCACTACGCAGTCTATGTAGGAAAACGCACCGCTGTTGGCAACGATGTCGTGGAAGGCGTAGCTATATAAACTGCCGGCGCTCATCATCAATGGTGCGTGGGCATAGGCATTGTACGGGCCCGGTGCCTCAGGAGATGTGCCGGTGAAGTCAACGGTCAGCCTGTCCCCCTGCTTACGGACCGTCATGGCCTCTCGACGTAGACCATCCTCGGCACTGAGTTTATCCAGGAATACTACATCGCGGTAAGTGCCATCTGGCCAGCTTACGATCTTCTTCCTGGAATGTTCGGCTGCCTCTTCAATTAGCTTGCGAAAACCACCTATGACGAGATCCACGCCGTCCTTCTCTGCCAGCTCTACTATCCGACGCCGCATTCTCTCGCAGGATGCCCATCTCGTTCTGCAATCGAGAGTCAAGCCTCGGGGATCCCTGGTCATGTTGGCCAGCATGTCCAGCACTGCCTCGTTGATTTGGAAGTTCTCGCCCATCTTGACTGGTGAGATGTACATGCCATCCTCATACTTGTTCTTCACGGTGGTGGCTGCTCCCACCACGGCGGATCCTGTCTCGTTCTCGTGGATTACAGCAGCCACCCAAGCGATCAGTTCTCCTCTATAGAAGACAGGCATAATGGTATACATATCCGCATTATGCACAATGCCAAATTTGGGGTCAGATAGAAACCAGAAATCTCCGTCCCTGATGCCGGGGTTTTGACTGTAAGCTGCTAGAATGAACTTGATGGTCATCTGTGGGCCGAAGGCATGAATCCACACTCCTGAAGCACACATCACGGCATCGCCTGCAGCAGTATAGATGCCCGCGTTCAGGTCGGTCCCAGTGCAGCAAACCGTGGCACCGGTCCTGACGATAACCTCCTTGCCCTCCATGCCGATCATCTCGAGCTTATGGCCCAGAATGCTGAGCTTTACTGAATCCACTTTCCTCATGCACTCCAACTCCCCCGCGGTGGGCGGTTCCGGCTTGTAGCGACTGATCCTATCCATGTAGGGAGCGATAGCCATGTTCACACCTCCAATGTTGGCATACCTTTGGAACCTCTAGAGGACGGCATTTTGCCACTATCCCTTCTCTATGATGCTGTTCAGGTACCTGTCGATAGTCAGTCTGTGGCCCTCTGGGAGCACTGTTGTAGTATCGACGCTTTCGATAAGAGCAGGTCCCCTGACAACATTGCCCGGCTTGAGCCTGGAAAAGTCGTATACCTTTGTCTCCATCATCTTGCCTGGCTCGGGCCAATAGGCCTGCCTCTTTCCCTTGAGCGCGTCGTCAGCGCTCTCGCCAGCATAGTCGAGAGCCCGCTCTACATATGACGACCTGGGGGCGATGACCTTCAATCTGAAGCTTAGCACTTCCGTACCAGCTTCACGAGACACAGCGGCCGCACCATAGATCCCAGCGTACCGGGCCTCAAAGGCGTCAATAACCGACTTTACATCTTCATCACTGCTGACGAAGAGTCTGGGAGAGGCAACGGTGAGTGTTGATATCTGTGTGCCTCCCCACTTCATTTCCAGTTCCAGCACGTAGCTGAGATCATCAGGCTGGTAGCCCTCCGCAGCCATGTCCCGCTTGGCACGCGCTTGCATCTCTTCCACGGAGCTATTGAACTGGAGATAATCAGTCAAGAAGCTCGGGTCCATATACTTTTGCAACTGAACCATCCTGGATGATTCATAAACGTGGACTGCCGGCATTTCGAAAAGGCCGTACGCAGAAAAAACTGGGCTTTGTGATGGCACCACCACCTTCTTGATATCCAGCCGCGCAGCCCAGCCACAACCATGGCTCGCCCCGGCGCCACCGTATGCCAGCAGCACAAACTCCCTGGGATCATAGCCCTTCAGCGCCGTCTCGGTGAAGATGAGGTCAGACGTGTTCGCGTCAACCACCTGCTTGATAGCGTAGGCTGCCTCAACAGTGCTCATCTTCAGGGGTTTGGCGATCTTTTCCTCAATAACCTCTATCGCCTGGTCTTTGTTCAAGAATTTCCTGCCCCCCAAGAAGAAATCGGGGTCAATATAACCCAACACCACGTCGGCGTCCGTCACCGTGGGCTCAGTGCCACCCATGTCGTAGCAGGCTGGGCCAGGCATAGCGCCGGCACTTTTGGGCCCTACCCTCAGCCGACCTGATTCAGGGTGTATCCAGGCAATTGATCCACCACCGGCACCTATGGATGTCATCTCGATCATGGGTAGTCCCACCCGGAATCGCTCGATGACGGGATAGGCGAAGTAATGACGTATTCCCCCGTCAACCACTAGGCCAAAGTCAACGCTTGTACCCCCCATGTCAACCGTAATTAAGTTCTTCAGCCCTAGCTGCTCGCCTAGATACATGGCGCCGTGGAGCCCCGCCACTGGTCCAGAGTTGTAGATGTTGATGGCGGCTGTTCGAGTGAATTTCCCCAGCCCGCCCGTGTTGTGAGCGATGAATATCGACTTCCTATAGCCGCGTTCTCTCAACCGAGCTCCGACAGTGTAAAGCTGGTCAGCAGACTCCAGATGCATGTACGTGTCCAGAAGAGTGCTATTAAACCGCAGGTATTCGCCCCTGACCGGATTTATCTGGCTTGACATTATCACTGGCATGTTGCCCAAATAAACCTCTGGATATTCTTCCCTGATGACGTCGTAGATCATCTGTTCGTGTATCGGATTCACGTATGACCAAAGCAGACAGACGGCAATGCCCCTGACACCTCTGTCCATGAGGTACTTCAGTTTTTCGAGCACGTCCCCCTTGTCCAGGGAAAGCAGAATATTCCCCTGGCAATCGATTCTTTCTTGCACGCCTACAATCATGTCCCGCGATACCAGAGGCGCAGGCCTCTCTACTCTTGCCAGGTTCCTTATCTCAGCAGTAGACATGCCATCGCCCCAGGAACGACCCCTGCCGACGACCAGCGTGTCCTCAAAACCCCGCGTGGTGATGACTCCTAGTTTAGGGCCAGTCCTTTGGATCAGGGCGTTCACAGGAATTGTGGTGGAATATCTGACTTCATCGAGATCCCTCACCACCTCATCGAGTGACGCGTCAAGGGCCTTGGCTGCTTCCTCGACGGCTGCCAGAAAGCCCACACCGATGTCATAGGTTGTAGTATCCGCTTTCCCACGGGCGCTTTTACCCTTGAAGCTCAAAAAGCAGTCAGTGAAAGTCCCGCCGACGTCTAGACAGCAGCTGTTTCTCATTCAAATCCCCCCTCGGCTTGGCATCTGTTCGCCCGCTCCAGGCAGCACATTTCTCTTACTAATCATCATCAACACCTTCATGGTCGATAGAGAGCCAGAGTCTTATCGGCGAGACGCTGCTTTAGTGAGTCGATGTCCAGCTCTATATCGTTGGTAATAGGATGCCCTGGCGGTAGGTACTCGTTTTCTACCATTGTCCCGCACCCGGGGCAGTAGAACTCGATCACGCGGCAGATGCCTGAGTCAGGCCTTCCAAGATTGGTGCCTGGCATCATCTCTTCGTATATCGTGGCAGGATCTCTTTCGTAAACCAGACACCCCTTCTTGTAGTTCTCCCTGGCGCTGATTAGCTCTTTTCCACATCTGTTGCAGCACCATATTTCTTTATCGAGGTCAATGTCCAGATACTCGGTTATTTGTATCTTGTCTACCATCTGGCCTCCTTAACCCTTCTCGATTACACCATTCAAATGCGCATCCACAGTGTATTTCCATCCTGTTGGCAGAACCACCGTGGTATACTCGGCATCGATGATGGCGGGGCCTTCGACGACATTGCCACACTGCAGTTGCTCTAGTTGGTACGCATTCGTCTGCACAGAGCGTTTCTGCCACACGACATTCCTCTTGCCTTTTAAGGCTTTTTCTGGGCTCTTCCCCCCCGGCTTGAGTGCGGGCCACTGGTAATGTGGCATGGGTGTTGAAGCATTGAGCCTCATTATGACCACTTCAACCGCGCCAGGCCTGGCACCCCCAGACTTCGATTTTCGGTATGCCGTGCAAATGGCTTTGATATCTTTCTCACTGCGGATGTCCAATACTGGGGATACTACAGTGTGAACACCCTTTGCCCCGTCCTCTATATCCAGCTCAAGCGTGTGCTCGATGTCCCGCGCCTGGACGCCCATGGCCGCCATATTGCTGGAGGCCTTCCGCCGTAACTGACTGACCAATCCATTGAAGGCTTCATAATCAGAAAGCAGATTCCCCGCTTTGTCCTGGAGAACCAGGCGGGCCAGACACTCTGTGATGTAGGTGGTGTCCATTATAGAACAACCAAGAGCACTGAGGACATCGCTGTCTTTTGGCACGAGTACCTTGCTGATCCCCAGCTTGTCAGCTACCTTGCAACAGTGAACCGGCCCCTGCCCCCCAAAGGCCAGCAGCACGCATTCCGTAGGACTCACCCCCTCGATTTCCAGCTTTTCCTTTGCCGCTCGAACCACGTTATCGCAGAGCACCTCGTAGATCTTGCTCGCTGCCTCATCTACCGAGATCTTCAAAGGATCCGCCACTTTCTCTTTTATCACCTTGACTGAGTTGGCTTTGACCAGCTTTCTTCTTCCACCCTCAAAGCTATCAGCACTCACGTAACCTAGCACCAGCGCAGCGTCACATGTTGTAGGTTCCTCACCCCCCAGGTTGAAACATGCTGGCCCCGGCAAGGCCCCGGCACTCGCCGGGCCAACTTGCACCTGGCCATCTACCACCCGGGCGATTGACCCGCCTCCAGCTCCTAAACCGTGGACATCTACCTTGTGAAGATGAATAGGGCACCCTTCAATCTCAGTTGTTTTGGAGTAACTGTACGCCCCATTGGAGATGACGCTGATATCGGTGCTGGTACCCCCAATGTCAATGGCAAGCAGGTTCTTGATGCCGTACAACTTGGCAAGATGGCCGGCAGCTACAGCTCCGCCAGTGGGGCCAGAGTCATAAGTATTCAGTGCTATTGTCTTGGCTACGGTAGCCATCCCGCCCGTATTGTGGACAACCGACATAGGCATGATAAAGCCACGCTTTGTCAATTCCTCATCGCCCTTGTAGAGATATCGCACCAGATCGGTATGAAGGTAACTGTTGATCACAGCGGTGTTGGTTCTCTCGTAGGCCCCCATTCGCGGTGTGATGTCACTGGCCAGGAGAACGTTAACACCACCCAGGTAGTACCTGGGGTACTCGTCATACATAATGGACCTGGCTTTTCTCTCGTTGGAATTGTTGAACTCCGAGTTCTGGAAGCTGACCACCACGACTTTAGCGCCGTTGTCCAGGAGGTACTCGGCCGCAGCGATGACTCCATCGGCGTTAACATCCCTGACCACGGTTCCCAGTGCGTTAGTCTGCTCATCAATCCCCACAACCATCTCCGGCGACACGAAGGTGTACAACTTACCCTCGTTCTTTGAATCGTAGAGTGAGCATTCGAACCCCTTCGTCACCAGCAGCCCTATCTTGGATCCATATCTCTGAATTATGGTATTGGTGCCCGCCGTGGTGGAATACCGCACGACGTCTGCCTGGTGCATCATCTCACGAATGTGCACGCCAAATCTCCTGGCCCCCTCCTGAAGGCAGGCTATGAAGCTCACGGTTTGATCATGCGGCGTTGCCTCCACCTTCGCCTTTCGGGTCTCACCCTTGTAGACGAAGAAGCCATCGGTAAAGGTTCCGCCCACATCTACATTGATGTTGTACCCCGCCATCTATGCCTCCTGGTGCTATCAGTCCCCCAGTACGTTCAACCCCTCGTCACTACCCAGTAAAGATCATGACACGACGTCTGGATGACACGCTCGTTATCATCTAAGGGATTGCATGCCTCTTCGCACTAATATCCTCAGGGTCAGACCTCGCCATCGATGATGCTTGTGGCACTGTGCTCCTTCTCATCGTGCTGCCGGTAGCATCATGCGTGTCACTCAGATGATCTGGTACATTAAGCCAGATTCCTCGCGAACATAGCCTAGCATAGTGGGCAGGCCAGGAAGTGTTCAATCCGCCGGATTACGTATTTCCATGCCGCGAAGCAGGTATTAGTTCGATAAGCTGGGAGTACTTCATGGCCCCTGTTTGGCTGGCGAGCTTTCGGCGGATGTCATCAGTGTTTTGGCGTATTACCAACTATGCCACCTTACCTACCTGACGCACGCTTCTGGCTTGACATGACATAAGCTGTTGTCATAGAATGCCAGCGCAATGATGCCTCCATCACCTGAGCTAAGGGGTGTATTGAGGACCGAGCCACCGGCAAAGGCCATTAGTAGAATCACGGTTCTCATTGCTGACGATCATCCCACATTTCGAGAGGGTTTGAAGCATCTCCTCGAATCAGAAGATGATTTGAAGGTGGTGGGTATTGCATCTGATGGCGAGCAGGCCGTGAGCCTGGCTCGAGAACTCACGCCTGACGTCGCTGTAGTAGATATCGCCATGCCGCGGCTGAATGGCATTGAGGCAATAAAGCGAATCAAAATGGCAAGCCCTGGCACGGCGATTGTAGCGCTGAGCGCCTATGATTATGACTCGTATGTCCTGCCAGCCATTGAGGCAGGAGCTTTGGGTTATCTCCTGAAGACGACAGGCGTCTCTGCTCTAGTCGGTACTGTCAGAGCGGTGCATGGTGGCCAAGCAGTGTTTGATCCCACGGCACATAGCAGACTGGTAGCTCGACTTCAACGTACTACTGGAAAAGCTAGCTTAAGCGGGATGCGTCCGCAGCTTCGTCAACGCGAGATGGAGGTACTGGAGCTTGCCGCTCGCGGACTCACTAACAGGGAGATTGCTGGCAAACTGATCATCAGTGAGCGCACGGTTCAGACCCATTTTCGCAATATTCTCAGGAGACTACAAGTCAGCACGCGCACCGAAGCTGTGGCCAAAGCTCTAAGGGAAGGCCTGATTACTGTTGATGATAAGACCTAGCTGTCTACCCAGGGCGACATATTGCAGACTTGCTAGAACTGCCTGGAGAGAATCTCTGTATGATAGGTGCAAACTCCATGGTGAACCTTAGTCTGAGCAATGCTGCGTGGCCGCAAAGGACGAGTGAGACCCAGCGAGGACGTGTCACTGGACCGGAACATGATGCTTCCCAGATACGATTGCCGATTGAAGGACTATATAAGCTGGTAGCTGAGAACACGAATGACTCCATTTCGGTTACCGATCTTGCTACCATGCGGGTCACCTACTTGAGTCCTTCGGTGGAACACGTGTTAGGTTTCAAGAGTGAGGAGTCAGTCGGCAAGCCACTGCCATTCTTCCTGCCTCCAGCCTCCCTTGAGTTTGGGCTGAAGACGCTTCGAGAACAACTCGCCATAGAATGCGATGAACGAGGGGATGTGTTCCGTTCGTGGACACTCGAACAGGAGGCATATCGCAAGGATGGCTCTACAGTGTGGATAGAGTCCAGGTGTAGTTTCCTGCGCGATGACCGCGGGAAAGCGGTAG
>Ga0194112_10003207_pt1 | contig 22949 bp, 27 predicted proteins | sample TA2MahC400mmetaG_FD_146191 | JGI IMG/M metagenome (GOLD analysis project Ga0194112, IMG submission 146191) | Freshwater microbial communities from Lake Tanganyika, Tanzania - TA2015016 Mahale Deep Cast 400m | ecosystem: Environmental > Aquatic > Freshwater > Lake | place: Tanzania: Lake... | reverse complement strand
AGATTTGCCAAAACTTTCAGCTTTGACAGAACTCGCCTCAGAGCTTGGATATAAAATAGGCAAGTCTTGTCACATCTCCCAGGATTTGAACATAATTAATTTATAAAATTAAGCTGGAGATAAAGCTAATTCTCCTAGTTCTCTTTCATTTTCATAATGCGGAATTTTGCTTCCTGTTTTGCGATATTCAAAAATTTTATTATTTCCTCTTTTTCCAACTTCTTCTGCAGTTGGTTCTCTCTCATGCCTGTCTGCAAACCCCCCTTCAACAAGAGATTCCAAATGAGCATAAATGCTTCTGGGATTAATTTTCCATCTCGGTTTATGCCTCGCATCAGCTATTTTTTGTCGTACTTGCTGCCCTGACTGCCAATTAAAATTTAATGCATTATAAACTTCCTGCTGAGTAATCATATAATTAATAAATACTTTATATTTAAAAATAAATTTATAGTCCAGAATATAATTAATTTATAATCCAACAAATAGCTTTAAATAATTATAATCCTACTTGATAATATGCAAAGAGCAGATATTGTGGCAGGATTAAAAAATGCAATAGAAAGAGGATATTCTCTCGAGCTTGCTATTCAAAGCTTTATTTCAGCAGGATATAACAGACAGGATGTTCTTGATTCAGCTGCATCAATCGGCGGAGTTATGATGCAGCATCCCCAGCTCCAAGCTCCTCAAACCACACCACAACTTTCTCAACCAGCCCAATCTCAACCACAACCACAACTTTCTCAACCAGCCCAATCTCAAACAACACAGCCAAAACCCCTGCCACAATCTTCAACAAGAGAAATAAAACAGAATATTCAGCAGCCAATAATGCAGCCCCAGCCATCATCTCAATCTATTCCTCCAGTCCAAGAAATACAAATTCCGCAAGCAAAAAAATCAAAAAAAGGAATTTTAATTGTTATAATTCTTATTGTAGTTCTTGTAATTCTTCTTTCTGTTCTTGGAATAACAATTTTTGCACGAGACTGGATTTCTTCTTTATTTGGGTTAGGGCAATCATAAAAAACACTAATTAAAGCCGCAATAAACAAGATTCAAATAAATATTTGCATCATTAAAAGTTTATAAAAAATGGTTAAATTAAAAACTAATAAAATAATTAAATATCTGCTAATTAAGTTTAACACTAATAAAATTCAAATAAACTAAAATAATCATATAAAACTAATTAAAATAAAATGTATCTTGGAGAAGACTCATTTTTTATGTCAGAATTTCTTGGCAACTACCTTAAAGATAAAGACAAAAAAATAAAAATTCTTGATTTGGGAAGCGGAAGAGGAATTCAGGCTGAAACTTGTATCAATCTTGGATTTAAAGATATAACTGCTTCAGACATAGGAGAAGAAGAAATAAATTATCTTAAAAATAAGTTCAAAAATATAAAAATAATAAAATCAGACTTGTTTTCAAATATTCAGGAAAAATTTGACTTGATTATTTTTAATCCTCCATATCTTCCTGAAAGCAGATATGACAGCAGGCGAGACACAACAGGAGGCAAGTTCGGAGATGAGATAATTTTCAGGTTTCTTGAGCAAGCAGGAAATCATCTTAATGAAAATGGCGAGATAATTCTTCTTCTTTCAAGTTTTACTCCCAGAAATAAAATCAAAAAATTAAAATGGAAAATAAAAAAACTTGATGAGAAATCTTTATTTTTCGAAAAATTAGAAATTTGCCAATTAAAAAAATAATTATCTTTTTGAATTAACCAACAATTCTTAACAACTAATCCCTTAATTAACAACAATCTATCTATATAATCTTAAAAATTAATCCCCTATAATAAATAGTAAGCTAATTTTAAAATTACCTATTTTTAACCTGCCAGAAAACAACACCTGCAGCCACAATTCCTGTTAAAATTATAAGCAGCCAGTTTACAATTGTCTTGTCAAGCGAAATTAAAGCTGTCTTGAATGCAAAAGCAAGAAAAACATAAATAATAAAGTAATAAAATATTGTGCTTAAAACACCCCATCCTGCAATTCTGCTTTCTTCGATTAATTCTTTCAAATAGCTTGCAATTGCAAATCCTACAACAATTAATAATAAAGCTCCAACAAGGGCAGGAATTACAATAAGAATATTAATCAGCCAATTAGTAAATTGCGGAATTCCCAGCTGGTTTAAGGCAAGATTTACAAAGATAATATAGATTGCCCATTTGATTACAGAAACAACAAGCTGAAAAAAGCTGTATCCCCTTGTTTTCTCAAGCCTTGCTTCTTTGATTAATTTTTTTAAAATATACTCAGTAAGCTTCCCGATTATTATTCCGAGAACTATCAAAGCCAGTGCAAAAATAGCATTTCTTGTAATCTGACTAACACTCATGCCCGCAACTTCTCTTTCCCAAAACACCATTTTTCCTTGTTCTATCATATATTTTCTTCTATATAAAATTATCTAAACAAATTAAAATAAAACCGCTATTATCCACAATAAAATATAATCAATAATTTCAGAATTAACATTAATTTTGAGATATCAAATTATCACATAAATTCTTATATATCTCAGCAAATTTCATTTTATATGAAATTTGCACATCTTGGCGACTGCCATCTTGGAAGCTGGAGAATTCCCGCACTTCAGGAATTAAATCTTGAAAGTTTTAGAAAAGCTTTTGAGTTGTGCATAAAAGAGAAAGTTGATTTTATTTTGATAGCAGGAGATTTATTTGATTCTGCCTATCCACCAATAGAAATACTTAAAGAAGCATTTTTTGAATTTAAAAAATTAAAAGAAGCCGGAATAAAGTGCTTTATTATAGCAGGAAGCCACGACTACTCTGCTTCTGGAAAAACATTTCTTGATGTTCTTGAAAAAGCAGGATTTTGCACAAATGTCTGCAGGACAGAAGAAAGGCAGGACAGAATTATTCTCAATCCATCGCTTTTCGAAGATTTTGCAATTTATGGATATCCTGGAAAAAAATCAGGCATGGAAATAGACGAGCTTAGAAAAATAAAATTGCAGGAAACCCCTGGTTTTTTCAAGATATTCATGCTTCACACAAGCATCAGGGGAGCAATTGGAAGCCTGCCAATTGATTCAATTTCAGAAAATGAGTTGCCTGAAGCTGATTACTATGCTCTTGGACATTTGCATGTAGACTATGCAGAAAACAAGTTTGTTTATTCTGGCCCTATTTTTCCGAATAATTTTCAGGAGATTGAGGAATTAAAATACGGGACTTTCTACATAGTTGATGTCATTAGCGGAAAAATGAGCTATAAAAAAATGCAGTTAAAATTAAAAGAAGTTGAGGTTCTTGACTTGGAAATAAAAAACGCCCTCACAGCAACAGAAAAAATAATCTCAGAGCTTGAAAAAAGAAACTTGAAAGACAAGATTGTATTATTAAAATTATCAGGCAAGCTTGATAAAGGGAAGATGAGCAATATAAATTTCAAAGAAATAGAAAATTTTGTCAAAAACAAGGGAGCTTATACTATTGTCAAGTCAACTTCCCAGCTTTCTGCAGAAGAAATTAAACTTGAAGTTGAGATTTCTGATATGGATAAAATTGAGGAATCAATAATAAAAAATTATATTCATGACAATCCGGCGGATTTCACAAAATTTGTCAATCCTCTGATAAATTCAATGGCAATGGAAAAGCAGGACGATGAAAAATCTGCTGTTTTTGAGTCAAGATTATTCGAGGAAATTAAAAAAATTCTAAATTTGGCATGATAATTAAAAGAATTAAGCTCAAGAACATAAGAAGTTACGAAGAGGCAGAGATAGAATTCCCCCAGGGAAGCGTCTTGCTGTCAGGAGATATTGGCTCTGGAAAAACATCAATTCTTATTTCAGTTGAGTTTGCCTTGTTTGGACTGCAGCCGGGGCAGAAAGGCGCAAGCCTGTTAAGAGCAGGAGAAAAAGAAGGCTCTGTTCTGCTGGAGATAGAAGTAGAAGGGAAAGATATAATTATAGAAAGAATACTCAAAAGAGAAAAGACAGTAAGCCAGGATTATGTTGCAATAACTATTAATGAAGAAAAAAAGGAAACATCGATTACAGAGCTTAAAAATATTGTTCTTTCTCTTCTCAATTATCCTTCAGAATTTACAAAAAAAACAAACCTTCTTTACAGGTTTACAGTGTACACTCCTCAAGAGGAAATGAAGCAGATTATTCTTGAGGATGCAGAAACAAGGCTGAATACCTTGAGGCATGTTTTTGGAATAGACAAATACAAGAGAATAAAAGAGAATACATCAATTATAACACTCAAGTTAAGAGAGGAGATAAGAAGCAAGCAGGGAATGATTTTTGATTTAGAGGAAAAAAAATCAAGAAAAGATGAAAAATTGCTTGCTCTCGACAAACTTAATTCTCAGCTTGAAAATCTCAGCAGAGATTTTATTGTTTGCTCAGAAAAAAGAAAAATTATTGAAGCAGAGCTGGAAAAAATAAATGAAAAGATAGAAGAAAAAAAGAAATTTGAAAATGAGATTGACAAGACAAACGCGCTTCTTGCAGGCAGAAAAGAGCTTTTTTCATCATTATTAAGGCAGGAAGAAACACTTGATAGGCAGGTTGAAGAGCTGAAAAAAATTTCTTTTGATGAGTCTGAAATCCAAAAGCTTGAAAAAAGTATACAAGAAACAAGAAAAGCCATAGAAACAGAAAACAAGAATTATGTTGATGTGTCAAGCAAAGCTTCCTCGCTCAGTTTGAGAATATCCGAGCTTGAGAAATTAAGAAAAAGCATTTCAGGAATTCAGATGTGTCCTACATGTCTCCAAGATGTTTCTGCTGTTTACAAGGCAAATATTCTTAATAAAATTGATTCAGATATTTCTGAAAACAAATCAAATCTTTCAAAATTTATAGAAGAAAAAACAGAAAAGGTAAAAGAGCTTGAGTTCATGAAAAAAAAGATTTTTGAGGAGGAAGCAAGAATTTCAGAATTAAAACTGCTTAAGGTAAAGCTTGAAAGCATTAAGGAAAAAACAGCAAGACTTGAAGAGGTGAAAAAACAAAAAGATGCATTGCAGAAAGATTTCCAGCTTCTTGAGAGTCATATAGGGGGTTTGAAATCTCTTGTTCTTGAATTGTCAAAATATGACAATATTTACAATAACAAGACAAAAGAGCTTGAAGAAGCAAAGAAAATAGAAAAAACAGCAGAGATAAAATTTGAATCTACAAAAAGAGAAATAGAGCTTGGAAAAAAGGAAATTCTCGAGATAAGCTTGGAAATAGAAAAAAAGGAAGAGACAAAGAGAAAACTTATTTACTTGTCAGAGCTTGAAGACTGGCTTTCTTCTCAGTTTCTTGAACTTGTATCTTTTACAGAAAAAAATGTCATGCTCAGATTAAGGGAAGAATTCTCCAAGCTTTTTAATGAATGGTTTAACATACTTGTTCCAGAGACATTTTCAGTCAGGCTTGATGAAGATTTTACTCCAATAATTGAACAGCAGGATTTTGAGCTTGATTATTCTTATCTTTCAGGAGGAGAAAGGACAGCAATTGCTCTTGCTTATAGATTAGCTTTAAACCAGACTATAAACAGTTTACTAAGCAAAATAAAAACAAGAGATTTAGTAATTCTTGATGAGCCTACTGATGGCTTCAGTGAACAGCAGCTTGACAAGATGAGAGATATTCTTTCCCAGCTTAAAGTAAGGCAGTTAATTCTTGTTTCTCATGAAAGCAAAATAGAAAGCTTTGTCGAAAATATCATAAAGTTAAAAAAAGAAGCAGGCATAACAAAAAAAGAAAACTAAGCTGCTTTTTTCAAATAACCTTTTCTTAATCTATCTATTCTCCAATTAATAATATGAACAAAATAACCCATATATTGAGAATACTGCCCTGTTGCAGAAGAGGTTCTTATTGTATTAATTACTCTTACAAAAAGAGGAATAACTTTTTCTTTTACATATTCATTATCAGGAAGTTCAAAAAGAATATCTTCATCAATTTCTCTTACAATCATGTTTAATCTGTATGCATTATTGCTGTCTCTTCCTGCTTCTTTCAATGCATCTTCCAATTCTCTTAACCCTAACCTTAAAGTCATATTATTATTAATATAAACATATTTTTAGTTCTTTCGATTATAGAACCCAAAATCAAAAGATTTATAATAAACCTTTTCTAAAGGTTTCCAAACGTAAATCTTTCTAAAGTCCGAAAGATTTATAAACATTGAAGAATAAAATATAATATAAGTTCTGGAAAGGTTATTCTGTATATAAAATAAATAAAAATGGAAGACGAAATTAAAAATAGCATTTTAAAAACAGGGACAAGCATCCTTGGAATAGTATGCAAAGATGGAATTGTAATGGCTGCAGACAGGCAGGTTACAGCAGGAAATCTTGTTGTAGGAAAAAATTTCAGGAAAGCCACCCAGATTAATGATTATCTTGTTGTCTCGTGGACAGGCGGAGTTTCAGATGCCCAGCTCCTTTCAAGAATAATTGTTGCAGAATTAAGATTAAAGGAGTTAAGAAGCAAGCAAAAGCCATCTGTAAAAGATGCAGCAAGCCTGATTTCAATGCTTTCTTACAGGAGCATACGCCAATTTTCAGCAATTCCCAGCATTGTAGGAACACTTATAGCAGGAGTAAATGAAGACGGAACTTTTGAATTGTACAGCATAGAACCAGCAGGAAGCATAGTCAAGGTTGAGGATTATGATGCAAATTTCGGCTCTGGAATGCCATACATTCTCGGCTTGCTCGAAAGGCAGTATAAAAAAGACATCTCAGCAAAAGAAGGAATAAATCTTGCCCTTGAAGCTCTAAAATCCTCAACACAGAGAGATGTCGGCTCTGGATATGGCATAGATGTTTTCACAATCACCAAAGACGGAATTAAGCAGGTAATAGAGCAGACAATAGAAGCAGCGTATAAAGACAAGAAATAATTTTTATTATAGATAAGAGGCAATAAATAATAACTTTGAGCAAATAGCAGACTATAATTATAAGATTATAATTATATTCTAAAAAAATAAAATTAACACCTTAAATTAAATAAATAATAAAAACTAAACTGATAAATAAAAAATTCTAAGGGAAAGGAGAAAATAAAATGGACATTCTAAAGAATATTCTTGATGATTTGCCGAAAAACACAGTAAGCTCGGCAGGATTTGAAGGCGCGAACATTGTACTTTACACAGATAATGAAAAATTCTTTCTTGAAGGGGAATCAAGAATCAAAGCAGTGGTAGATAAAATAAAAAAAAGGATTGAACTCAGGGCAGATACAAGTATTCTCAGAGCCCAGGAAGAAACAGAAAAGAAAATACGCTCAATTGTTCCTGCAGAAGCCGAATTGACAAACATAATTTTTGATGTTCAGAGAAGCATAGTAATTATCGAAGCAAAAAAACCAGGGATGGTTATAGGAAAGCAAGGCTCTGTTCTTCAGGAAATCAGAAGGCAGACGCTCTGGCTCCCCCAAGTTCAGAGAAGCCCGGCTATTCCAAGCAAGATAACAGAAAATATTCGCGAGGTTTTATATGAAAATAATACTTACAGAAAAAAATTTCTGAACAGCATAGGAAACAAAATTTACAACGAATGGAACCCAGAAAAAGTTGATGAGTGGGTAAGGCTCACTTTTCTTGGAAGCGGAAGGCAGGTTGGAAGAAGTTGTTTGTTGCTCCAGACACCTGTCTCAAAAATTCTTCTTGACTGCGGCATAGATGTTGCCGCCCATAACTCTGAAAAATTTCCATATTTTAATGTTCCAGAATTTAATATTGAGCAGATAGATGCTGTGATAATTTCTCATGCGCATCTTGATCATTCTGGATTATTGCCATATCTGTATAAAATGGGTTATAAAGGTCCGTGCTATATGACTCCTCCCACGCGGGACATATCCTCTCTTCTTGCCCTTGATTTTATTGGGGTTGCTTATAAAAAAGCATCTGCTCCTTTATTTTCAAGTTCAGACATCAAGGAAATGGTTAAGCATTCTATCTGTCTTGATTATAATGAAGTTACAGATATAACCCCCGATATAAGATTAACTTTCTATAATGCAGGGCATGCTCTTGGCTCTGCAATGGTTCATTTAAACATTGGCAATGGCTTGCATAATTTATTGTATGGGGCAGATATGAAATACGGAAAAACAAGATTGCTTGATGCTGCAATAACAAATTTTCCAAGAATGGAGACAGCAATAATAGAAAGCACATACGGAAACAAAGAAGATGTTGTGCCTCCAAGGCAGGAAGCAGAAATGCAGCTTATCGAGCTAATCAAGAAAACAATTGAAAGAGGAGGAAAAGTTTTAATTCCAGAATTAGGATTAGGAAGAGCCCAGGAAACAATGCTCATTCTTGAGGATGCAATGTCTCAGGGAATGCTTCCCAAAATTCCGATTTATATTGACGGAATGATATGGGACATTAATGCAATTCATACAGCTTATCCCGATTTTCTTTCAAATTCAGTCAGAAGCCTGATATTCCAGGACAAGAATCCATTTTCATCTGATGTTTTTAAGCGTGTTGGCTCAAGCCAAGAAAGAAAGCAGGTTATAGAGGGCTCAAGTTGTGTTGTTCTTGCAACTTCTGGAATGTTGCAGGGAGGTGCAAGCGTAGAATATTTCAGAAATTTTGCAGGCAATAAAAAAAACAGCATGCTTTTTGTCTGCTATCAGGGTGTTGGAAGTCTTGGCAGACAGGTAAAAGAAGGAATTAAGGAAATAAAAATGCAGGTTGATGGCAAAGAAGAAGATGTAAAAATAAATTTTGAAGTAGATGCTCTTGACGGGTTCACAGCCCACTCTGGAAGAAATCAGCTTCTCGCTTTTGTCAATCACATCAATCCTACTCCAAAGAAAATAATAATAAATCATGGTGAGGCAAGCAAGTGTCTTGATTTGGCTTCAACAATCTATAAACTCTCAAGAATAGAAACTCTTACTCCAAGAAATCTCGAGACAATTCGAATTCGATGAACATTTCTCAATATAAATTATCATCAATTAAATTACAGTAGTTTTATTATTTAAAATTTAAGCTAATTATAGTTCAATAAACAAAATTAATAAATTCTAGAAATATTAATTAAATCAAGATAAATTAACATTTAAAAACTTCTTTTTGCTTAGAATTAAAACGAGGAAATAAAAATTCAGGAGAAATAAAAGTGAAGCATAATGTAAAAATAACAATAATACTCATTGCAATGTTTTTAGTTACGCAAATTATAGGCTTACTGGTTGTGAATTCTTATCTTCCCAAAAAAACTCTTGTGTTTAATGAAACTTCCAATCAATTTGAAAATGTTACAATTGAACAATTGCCAAAAGGTTTTCAGCCGCCTGAATTGAAAACAAGCTATGATTTTTTCAGTATTTTTATCAATATTCTCATAGCTTTTATAATCGCAATCGGCCTGATGTTTCTTCTCTCAAAAATAAAAATAACTCTTATTCTTAGAATATGGTTTTTTATAGTTGTAATAATCGCAATCGGCCTGGCTTTCAATGCTCTTCTTAAGCAGTTTATTTCTGGAGAAATTTTTGGAATAAGCTATTCTTTTCTTTTTTCTTTGATTATTGCAATTCCTCTTTCAATATACAAAATATTCAAAAGAAATCTTCTTATTCATAATCTTACAGAGCTTGTGATATATCCTGGAATTGCAGCAGTTTTCGTTCCTATTTTAAATATCTGGACAGCAACACTTTTTCTTGTCTTAATTTCAGCATATGACATGTGGGCTGTCTGGAAATCAAAGCTAATGGTGAAAATGGCTAAATTCCAGATGAATGAGATGAAAATATTTGCTGGTTTTTTTGTTCCATATATGACAAAAAAACTTAGAGAAAAAATTGCAAAACTTAAAAAATCAAAAACAAAGAAAAAGGGAAAATCAATAAAAATATCTCTTGCAATTCTTGGAGGAGGAGATGTTGTGTTCCCGATAATTATAGCAGGAGTTTTCCTCAAGTTTGCAGGAGTTATCCCTGCATTATTTGTTGTTTTAGGAGCAACTCTTGGTTTGCTTTCATTGTTTATAATTTCTGAAAAAAAGAAGTTTTATCCTGCAATGCCTTTTATTACAGCAGGAATTTTTATTTTCCTGTTGATTTGGTATCTATTTCAATTAATTTAAATAACATTTATGCCACAAAGTTAACCCCATAATTTATTAATAAATCCCAATATAACACTTAAATATACATTAATAACAGATAAGATTATTATTTTATATATCACAAAAAGTATTATAAGCCCGCTAATATTGGATTATCTGAATATTTCCCAGCAATTTCATCTGCCTTTCTCGCTTTTCTCAAAAATCTTTCTCTGTCTTTTCCTTCTGCATAATTAGCATAAGCTTGATACATTCTTGCTCTTAATCTTGAATACATAACAAAATATTTTCTTTCTGCTTCTTCTGCCTGTTCTGGATTAATTGTTTTTGCTTCCAAATTTCTTCTCGGATCAAAAAAATAAAACATGCATTCAGACAAAAAAGCCAATTGATGAGTAATTGCTCTTGGCAGCATCCCAGTCTCAGACATCTGCCTCAAAGTCAATCTTTTAGGTCCTATCATGCTACCATAAAACCCCTATTGTGAGATATTTTATATCAGAAAAATATATTTTCCCGTCATTAATTTCAGAATTGTCTCCTTTTGTAATAAACCAATCTCCATTTTCATCTTTTCCTTTTTCTACAACTCTGTGAACAATCAAGTCAGCATTTCTTTTAAAAGTTACAATATCTCCTATGTTAATCTGCCTGGGATTTTCAGGAACAATTCTAATACCATTGCTGTTTTCATCCAAAACAGGCTTCATGCTTCCTGTTGCAGCATAACTTGACAATGATGCATTTTCCACATTAATTATAATTTTATTATCATATATAGAAATCTGCCTCTCATCTATATGGTTTGAAGGCGCGTTTATATTTTCAGAAAGAGAAAATGAAAATGGCTTTTCAATGCTGAAATTTGAGTAATATAAAAAAGTTGCAATACTAAATCCAATGCAGAACGCAAGCAGCAAATTTAAAATTCTGTTCATCATCTTTTAACCATCTTCCATAAATTTCTTGGGAATAAAACAACATCTCTTAGTTTTTTTCTTCTCAAAACCTGTTCATAATTCCTATCTTCATCCCACATAGAAACCTTTTCTGGCTTTATTTCTGAAAAGCTTGTTGCTTCCCTCATTGCTTTTTCATATCCCTGCTTTTTTCCAGCAATTTCATCATAGTGTATATAAACTATTTCCCCATTTTCCCCGATTTTTACTTCTGGAATAACAATAATTTTTCCCCTTTGATACGGTTTTCTCTGGCTTATCCCTCTTTCAGCAAAAAACTTAAATCCCATCTCTTCTGCAATTAATCTTGTCATAAAATTATAAAGATGATTGGGAGGAATATATATTTCAGGAGATTTTCCAAAAACTCTTTCCAGAGTTTCTCTGCCTCTTTTCATCAGTTCTGCCTGTTCTTCTCCCATTAAATCTTCATGATACAGGCAAGAATTTTCATGCCATGGGTCAACAAAAACATGATTGAATCTGCACTTATGAATGTCTCCCTGCTGTCCAAGAATTACCTTGTTTTGCAATGCCTGTCTGATTAAATCAATTATCTCGACGCTATACCACCCATATTCTTTTCCTCCTTCCCTTAAGCTATAAGGTGCTATAGAGATTGCGCATGGTATTTTATGTTGAACAATTCTTACTAATTCATCTTTTCTGTCAAATCCTTCAAAATGAATATCTATAAACTTTTCCATTTTTCATTCAGTTTTGCTTGTTATTTAAATCTTTGCATTTATTGTCACTAATAAAAGACAACAAAACAGAAAGGTTTATATACTCTTTTATCCAAGTTAAGTAGTAAAATTACAATAAGAAAATGACAAATACAGGAACACTATACAAAACTTTTATGGCATATGGAAATGAGAAGGATGTACAAGCCGCAAATAGTCTTAGAACAACAAGACATGTTCATGGACAAGGAAATCTAGTTGAAACAGGGCTTGGAAGATGGATTGCCATTTATGATTCACCATTAACTACTGATGCATTTATCAATAAACCTGCTGAATTTTTGCGGAGAGAACAGGCAAGACAAGAGATAATAAAATATCTTAAACTGAACAAATCAGGAGTTTCAGGAGCATCAAACTATCATCTTTTAGATTGTGCTGGAAGGTATTTAGACAGCAAAGAACTCACTGAGCTTGCTATAGATGTAAAATCAAGAGGATTTTCAGAAGCAGATGTTCATGAATCATTAAGTGAAGCTCCCAAAAGATTAGAGCGATTTTTTGCTTTAGAAGAAGCCAGAGGATTAAGAGATCCTGGAAGAATGCACTCAAGATTAAATCCCCTAACAAGTGAAAAAGAAACTCGGATTGCTGTAGAAACAGGAGCAAGAATAAAATGATAATCAAGCCCGAGTTAGTTAAAAAAGTGAAATCATATTTTGACTTGAATATTTATGAAACTAAAGTATGGCTCGCTTTATTGAGCAAGGGAATTTCAAGCGCAGGAGAAATAGCAGAGTTAAGCGGAGTTCCAAGAAGCAGAACTTATGATGTTCTTGAAAGTCTTGAAAAACAGGGATTTGCACTTGCAAAAATAGGAAAGCCAGTAAAATATATTGCAGTAAAGCCAGAAGTTGTTATAGAAAAACTGAAATCTAATATTGTAAAAAATGCAGACGAGAAAGTCAAGATGCTGGGAGAGATGAAAAGAACAAAAGAATTCACAGAACTTGAAGAGCTTCATAAAACAGGATTTTCTCCAATAAAACAGAGCGAGATGTCAGGAACATTGCGGGGAAAATTGAATGTTTATTCTCATATTCGTGAGATGCTTGAAAATGCAGAAAAAGAAGTTATAATCTGCATGTCTGCCCAGGAACTTGAAAATAAATCAAGAATTTTCACAGGCTTGTTCGAAAAATTGAAAAAAGCAGGAATAAATGTAAAAATTGCATTATCAGGAAGCGAAGACGAAGTTAAAAAAATTTCAAATAAATTGAAGATAAAAGCGGAAAAAATAGATATAAACGCAAAATTCTTCATAGCAGACAGGAAGCAGATAATGTTCATAGTCAATAATTTAGGAGAAGAGGAAGAGCTTGGAATATGGCTCAATTCAGAGTTTTTTTCCAACTCACTAGCTTATCTTTTTGATAATGCTGTCAGGAAATAAAAAGCGAGGTAAAGAAAATAGCAGAAGAAACTCTTAGTTTTTTCAGGACAACAGACTCTTCATATCAAGTTATTCAATGTCTGCACAGGGAGCCCGCAGGAGTTGTTCATCAAGGAAGTATTACAACTACAAGATACAGGGGAGTTTATAAAATAAAAAATAAAGATGGAGAGCAGGGATTTGCAGTAGTAGACGATTTTCAGGTTGGAGTTTTACGTATTGCTCATCCAAGAAAAATAGCAAAGAATTTATTTGACTTGTTTGATGATCGTGGGGAATTTTTGCTTAATTAATTCTATTATTAATGTTCCAAAATAAATTTATTAGTGAATTAACTTCTTTTGATTATTTTAAATATTAATAAATGGTTAATAAGGGAATAATTTTTACTTAAATTTAACAATTTTCAGCTTATTTATGCCCATATCTTTCATAACTTGTTGATTTTTCTTCTTAAATCTTGCCAGGTAGTTTGAAAAATTAAAATTAATTTTCTCGCGGGCATAAGCTCTCCCATTTTTTATAAAAACATTCTTGTGCTTGTTCTTGAATGCAAGAATATTCTGCAGCTTGCTTACAACAGGCCCTTCAAAAATTCTTTCTTTTCTTCTTTTCAATTTAAAATAATATCTTGCCTTCTTGTCATATTCAAAATCTTTTCTCAAAATCAGGAAATAATTTTCAGCATCTCTCACAAGGAAATTGAAAAATTTCAGAAGTTTGCTTCCGGCAACATCTCCTTCCTGCTTTCCTGTTTCTGCTTCAATAATAACATTGAAATTTTTCTCATTTATTTTTTCCTGATGAAAAAATTTCTTGCTTGGATTTTTAAGAAACTTGATGCATGCTTTTTGAAATCTTGAAAATGTTTCAGAAGAAAGAGCAGCAAGCGCATTCCTTTGCTTAAATGTTGGGTCAACAAACACAATCGGAGACTGGAGCTTGGCTTCATTCAAGTTCAGCAAAATTTCTTGCTTATTCTTAAAATATTTTCCAGGATCAATTATAATCTGTTTCTTAGCTTTTGCAATTGCCTTGACAAAACCAAGAAAAGAACCATAATAAGAGACAAGAAGCTCAAGAGCATACCCTGAAAATCCTTTTATATATGATTCAGCGCCATAACATTTCTGTGCATAGCAGAATGTTTTGGCAAGTATAATCTCATCAGCAAGTTTCTTGTTCTTCTTCATCTGCTTCAAAATATACGAGACATGAAAATAGCTTAAATCAGTAACATTTTTTGCTTCTTCTGGCTTTCTTATTCTCAGCACAGGAATAATCTCAAAAATATTTTTTCTTTTTAACTTAAAATAATCTCTTGAGCCATGAATTTTTTCAGATTTTAATTTTGATTTTTTTAAAATTTTCTCAAGTTTTTCAGAAATATTCTTATTCTCAGGAAATCTCACAAAAATATCAATATCATACTTGTCTTTTTTTATTATTGTATTTTTTGCCAGGCTTCCTCCAATAAAAACCTCAACTTTTCCTGATTTTCTTATGGTCTGTGAGATTTTTTCAGCTTCTTCTTTTAATTTTCTTACCTCTTTTTCATCAGGCTTTGGAATTTCAAATTTTATTTTATTTTTCATTTAATCTCTTTTTATTTTATTTTCTTTTTTCCAAGTTCCTTAGAATCAGCTTTTAGTGTGCTTGCCAAGTCAATAATATATTTTCCTTCCTCAAGCTTATAAATTAGCGGCCTTTTCTTGTTGAATATATTCACAACATCAAGCTCAAATTTTCCAGGAGCCAGAACTCTTACTGATTCCAGGTCAAGAATAACAGGAGTTTCTTCCTCCTCTGCCCCCACAATTTCCCGGACTTCCTCTTCAACTTTTTTCTTGTCCATTCCCTTGAATTCAACAGGAATTTTCTTATCTTTTAGAGAATCAAACTGCTCCTGCTTTATGAAAAAGAAAAAATGGCTTCCACAACTGCATCCTTCAAAAATCTCCTTGCTAGGAGTTTCATATATTTTCCCGCAATGTACGCACTGGTGTGGCATGCTACATTATCCTCTCTTTAAATTTATTTAATTTGATAATGTTGCATGACATTGGCATGTTTTCCCCCCATTTTTCTCTTTACTCTTAGCAAAAAGATATATAAAAAGCTTGTTATTTGAGAATTATTGATTTTCCGCAAAGATTATATCTGCTACTCTTATTTCTTGGAAATACCTATCGCCTTTTTTCTCTAATAATCCTTTCCTTATAAGAAACCTTAAAAATTTTTTGTCTTGAAGTATTTCTTTAATCCAAAAAGAAACTTTTTTTGTTTTTTCGTCTATAATTTTTCCATTAAAATTTCTAAGATATTTTCTAACTTTATCAGAACTTATAACAGAATAGTTCAGTATCAAATGTCCATTCTTATTTAGTCTGTTTCCTGATTCTTTAATCAGTTTTTGAAGTAAATAGACTCCTAAATAAGGACCGTCTCCCTTAACACATTTGGCTTTTGGATAAGGAACATATGGGGGATTAGAAACTATCAAATCAAATTTAATCTTCTTTGGAATATTATCAAAAGTATCACTAACATTAAAGATAATTTTTTTCTTATTTATCATTTTTTTTGGAATCATTGCAATATTTATTTTAGCTAATTTAATAGCATAGGGGTTTATATCTGTAAAAACTAGTGTGTTAATATCATGATATTTTTCAAGTAAATATTGTCCTACAAAGCCCTGTCCACAACCAACATCTATCGCAGATCTTACAAAACTTAATTTTCTCTCTCTTAGAAAATTTGTTAAAAAAAGCGTGTCTATATTTGCAGGAAAAGTATTTTTATATTTTTGAAGCCATATATTTTTACAATCATTAAATTCGATTAGGATAGGAATATCCTTATATTTTTTAAATAAATCAATAATTATTTTGCCTTTTTTATTCTTCTTTAATCTATAAGTATCTAAAGTTGAAATAGGATTTTTTAATTCTATTATTTTTTTCCAATTTTTAATTAGATTGTAATTATTATTTCTAGAAAAACCAAAATAAAAAATCTGGTTTGTCAGATTCTTGGTATACTTTATCTTCAACATATAAGTCATTTTTTATATAACAACTCTAATTATTTATATTACTAATGTTATTTTTTTAAAATAAAAATAATCCTTCTTCTATGGTCTATATTTTCAAATTTAATTATATGCTTCTTAAATCCTGCTAATTTGGCTATATTTTTCAATGTTCTTTTATCATGAACATAGTCAATTACCTTAACATCTTTTATCATATAAGGAACAACCCTGCCATATTTTTTTATTTGTTCTTTTGACCATTTATTTTCAAAATTTGGCAAATCTATTATACAAATTCCTTTTTTCCTTAAAATTCTATAAATCTCCTTTAATGCTTTTACTTGATCTTTTTTTGTTAATAGATGATTAAAACTAGACCACAAACATAAAACCTTATCAAAACTTTCATTTTTATATGGTAATCTTCGCATGTCCCCTATTCTAAATTTAATATCAATTCCTTCTTTTTTAGTTTTCCTTTTTGCTTCTTTAATTAAACTAGAAACAAGATCTATACCTTCTATTCTAAATCCTTTTTTAACTAGAGGAATTGTAATTCTACCATAGCCACACGCCAGGTCTAAAATATAATCTGTCTTTTTCAAAAATTTTAAAAAGAATTTTATAGTAGCATTATCTCTTTTTCTATTTGTTAGACTCGCCATATTTTTGGCATTTATTTTTTTATATGTTTTATTTATCAACCTTGCTGTTTTATCCATATTAATTTATGGGTTTGATACTATAAAAACCTTGTTTTCAAATATATCTGAAAGTGTTATAGAAAGTTTTATATACTTTAACATTCTGCAGTTATTATGGAATATGAAGAAATAAAAGTTTATGATGGGAAGAATAAGGGCCAAGAGAAAAAAGCATCTAAACTTGGTAAACTAGAATTCTCTCTGAAAGCTATAGACAGCCAAAAATTCGAAATGCCTATGGTATGTCATTAATAATAAGATGGCATTAGCCAGTAACTTATCAATTCAATTAAAACAAAATTTGTTCTTTAATGTTAATAAAAATAGTGGAAGATGGAATTTTTCAATCAGACCAAGAGAAATTTCAGAAAACAGAACAATTTCTCAACTTGATGAATGGGATGATTTAATAAAAACTCTTGTTGTAAATGTTACTGATAAATGTAACTTAAATTGTGTTTATTGTTCAAGGCAATTTGCAAGGAATAGACCAAGAAGCATGAATGAAGAATTGATTAGAAAGCTATTAAAAAAAGCAGCAGATTATGCCTTCAAGAAAAAAATAAAAATTACAGTGCAGTTTCATGGTGGAGAACCCATGCTAGAATTTCAAAAAATTATAAAGTCTATAGACTTCTTATCAGAAAATGAAAAAAGCAATCTAAGACTAAGAATTCAAACAAACGGCACTTTATTAAATAAAAAAATTATGGAAGAATGTAAAAAAAGAGATATAGAAATAGGAATAAGCCTTGATGGAAGACAAATAGAAAATGATATCACAAGAAAAGACGCACAAAAAAAAGGAACTTTTAAAACAGTTATTCGAGCTTTAGGATTAATAAAAAAATATCAAAAAGATAAAAGATGCTTGACAGTTGTAACTAATATAAATATTAAAAATTTAGATAAAATTTTGGAATTTTTTGGTTCTATTGGCATAAATGACGTTGGTTTCTTGCCTTTATATGAAGAACCAAGGACAAGGACTATAAAGAGGGGGATGGTTCCAGACATGAAGAATCTTGCTAAATATCAAGAAAAATTATTTGATAAATGGCTCGAATTATTAAAAAATAAAAAATATAAAAAATTAAACATATCAACTTTTCAAATACTAATATGGAATTTACTGGCTTCTAATAGCACAACAAAGAAATTTAGAGTGAATTGTGGGGTGGGTATAAATTCTCTTTTTATAGAATCGGATGGCAACATTTGGGGGTGTGGTGCTTTCTCTTATGCGAATGAGTTAAGGCTAGGGAACATAAATAATGATGCATTTGAAGAAATACAAAAGAATAATAATTATAGAAAATTTAAAGAAAGAATAACCACAAATGTTAAAAAATGTAAAGATTGTGCTTTTCAATTCATTTGCGGGGGCGGATGTGTTGCTAATGGATTTAGGCAAAATAAAAATATTTTTGACACAGATATATGGTGTGAATATTGGGATGAAATAATAAAATATATTCTAATTAAAATTTATGAAAACCCAAAGCTTATTAAATTGATTCCCGAATATAATATAAAGAAAATAATTACTGGTTCTCAGCCAGCCCCTTTCTCTCTCTTATTTTTCTAATAATTTCTCCCTGAAGCTCGCGAGGCATCTGTTCAAAATTCTGATCAACAAGAGATGAAACACCTCTTCCCTCTGTAGCCGATCTTAAATCAGAAGCCCAGCCAATCATTTCTCCAACAGGCATTTTAGCCTTTATTGTAACTCCTGCTGTCTCCTGCCTCACATCCAGCAATTGCCCTCTTTTGCTTGTTATAAGTTTTGTAACTTCTGACAAGAATTCAGTCGGAGCTTCAATCAAATAAATCTGGACAGGCTCAAACAAAACATTATTTGCATTTTTCATTGCAAGATACAAAGCATCACGGACAGCAGGATATACTTGGGCAGGCCCCCGATGAATAGCATCTTCATGAAGCTTGATATCAGCCAAAAAAACTTTTATTCCAGCGCACGGCTCTCTTGCAAGAGGGCCAGCATCCATAACCTGCTCAAAAGCATCAAGTACCAGCTCAATTACTTCTCCAATATGAACCTCTCCTCTCACAGTGTCAATAAAAACACTTCCCTTGTAAATATCTCTGTATTGTCTTATTTCTTCATTGTCAATTCCTAATTCCCGCAATTTTTTTATCAAGTTTTCATCTCTCTTCTTTATTCTTCCTTCTGAAATTTCTCCATTCTTGATTGCCTCATAAACTTCTTTCTGCAAAGGCTCTACTATAAGGAAAAAATCATTGTGCTTGTTCGGGCTTCTTCCGCCAGCAATCTCGCTTTTTTTAGTGACAGTCTCTCTGTACACAACAATTGGCGAGGAAGTTCTAACATCAACCCCTTTCTCTGTCTTGATTCTATTCTCAATAATTTCCAAGTGAAGCTCGCCCATTCCAGACATCAAATTCTCGCCTGTTTCCTCATTAATTTCTATTTTTATTGACGGATCTTCTTTAGCAACCTTTCTCAAAACTTCAATTAATTTTGGCAAGTCAGATGGTTTCTTGACTTCAATTGCTTTTGTAATAACAGGCTCAAATATGTGCTTTAATTCCTCAAATGGCTGCTCGGGCTCGAGTGTGACTGTCTCTCCTGCCTCTCCTGTAACTCCTGCAATTGCAAGCACATTTCCGCACGGAATTTCCTCCATCTGCTCTGGCTTTATCCCATTATAAATAAGCACTTGCTGAATTCTTTCTTTTTTCTTTGCAAGATTAAGATAAATTTCCTGCCCGGGTTTTAATGTTCCTGAAAATAATCTTCCTGCTGCAACTTCCTTGCCGGATTTTGGCTCTATAACAACACGGGTAATAACAAAAGCAGGCTTACCATTTGAATTGCATCCTGTCAGGTTTTTACCAAACTCTGACTCAATTTCTCCATGCCAGATTTTTGGAATTCTGTATTTCTGAGCTTCAAGAGGATTTGGAAGATGCTTTACAACCATATCAAGAACAACTTCATACAAAGGAGCATTTTTCCAGCACCACTCTTTTCTTTCTTCTTCTGTCATCGAATAAATTTTCAGGATATCCTTAAATGTAATTCTTTTCTTTTTCATAAATGGCAGAGATAATGCCCAATTGTCACGAGCACTTCCAAACGCAACGCTGCCGTCATTTATATCCACAAGCCATTTTTCCTTGTACTCTTTTTCTGCAATATTATGTATCAAATCATTAAACTGCCTGAAAATTTTCATAAATCTCTCCTGCATCTGTTCAGGCGAGAGCTTGAGCTCTTTGATTAATCTGTCAACTTTATTTATGAAAAGAATTGGCTTTACCCTTTCTCTTAATGCCTGCTTAAGAACAGTTTCTGTCTGAGGCATTATTCCCTCGCTCGCACATACAAGAACAATTGTGCCGTCAATTGCCCTCATTGCTCTTGTGACATTTCCTGAAAAATCAACATGCCCCGGCGTGTCAATTAAATTAATTAAATACTCGCTATTATGAAAACTATGCACCATTGAAACATTTGCAGCATCAACTGTCAATAATCTTTCCTGCTCGTCTGAATGCTGCCATGTTGCCATCCCTTCTTCCAAATCTCCTGCATTTTTTGCAGCCATCATTCCTGCTGCTGCCAATAAATTATCAGTAAATGCTGTCTTCCCGTGATGTATATGCGCAGATGTGCAGATATTTCTGATTTGCTTTTGGTTTCTGCATATCCTGTTTATTTTCTGCAATTGTGTTTCTTTTTCAACCATTTTGTATTATCAAATTTTTTATTTTTAAGTATTTTTGGTTCTTTTTGTATTTATACAAACGAGTTCTGTTTCTCTTTCTAAGAGAAAGAACAAAATTAGTTTTTAAAGCTTATTATCTCATAGTATCTTGCAAGCACTATCGTGCAGATTGACTTGCAAGCACTATCGTGCAGAGTCAGCCTGCTTTTCAGTCTCATTTCTTTTCTGCCACGCAAAACTCTCATTAGAGTTTTGAAATGCAATCATTATCTCGTTTGCAAGAGCTTCTGCAATTCCTGTTTTCTTTCCAAATGCCTTGTCATAAGCTCCATGAACCATGTTTCTCAGCGAAAGAGAAACTCTTCTTAATGGAGAAACATCAACAGCTTGAGGATATCTTGCCCCGCCATACTCAATTACAGTAACTTCGTCTTTTGGAGAGGTGTTTTCAACTGCCCTTACAAGCACCTGAATTGGGTTTTGCTTTGTCTTTTCCTCAATGATTTTGAATGCTTTCAATACTATTTTTGCATTTTTGTTGTATTTTCCAGAACTCCATGATGTTAAAATCTTGTGCTTTTTTCCTCGATGCCCCGGAACTCCAAGAAGATTAATTAATCTCTCGACAATATTCATCTTTGTCTTGCCAAATTTCTCAAAAGTTCTGCCCCGGCTTTTCAGGATTAATCTCTCATCAAGATTTATAACTCTCTTTAAGCCCAAATCTGTTACTTGAATTTCTTTAGTTTCATATAAGTCAAATATTTTCATTCAGGCCTCCCAAAACTAGCAGACGAATCCATATAAGCCCACCCATCTGAATCATCTAGTTTGCTTGGTTTTCCTCTGTTAAAAGCATGCATTGTAAAATCTGCTAAATCACCAACAGCCTCTGCAATTACCAAAGGAAGCGCAATTAAACCCAAAACTAAATGGCTGTAAAAATCTCCTTGTTTGTCTGTTTTTCTATATCTTTCTACTAATTGTTCAGTGTTTATCATCTTCTATTAAATATTGTAAGTTTAGTTATTTTTATCTTATTTCAATCCCGCTTGTGTATTAAAAGTTAATCTCCCACCCAAACTTTTCTTTCTTAATTTATTAATATATCTTTTTCCAAGATAAAGAGTTGATAATACCATTGCTGCAATACCTGCATAAACCGCATTTCTTGAGTTTGCAGCAGTCCCTGCTGCAATTGCCCCTGCTCCCACAATTTCCCCAAAAGCAGCATAAACCAATCTTCTTACTCCCTGATTATGAATTTTTTCAGCTTCAATCTCATCTTGTGAGCCATCCCAGCCATCATCTTCCCTGACTGGCTTAAATGCCCCAACTATTCTGCTTAATCTTGATGGGGCATATCTTGGTTTAATTTCTCTTGAAATTGACTCATCATCATTATATCCTAAAACTGTTCCTATTTCTCCTGGTAAATGTTTTTCTGTCATCTTAAATTTTTGCTAAATCAGATTCTTTTCCTCTGATAGCTTCATTTATTTTTTTACAAGTATTTAAGGTTAATGCTGCAATATATAATGGAACTGCTGCAATCAATAATCCGCCAATAACTGCTACTTTAACTACGCCATATTTTATTTTATCTGATAATGGCTGTTGTTGAGTTCTAAAATTTCCCCCCGCATAATCGCAACATATCATTTTTATCTTCTTCCCTTCTCTATCTTGCCTTTCCAAAGCAATTTTAGAGGCTGGTCATTTACTTTTATAACTTTAAATCTCACACCCGGAATATCTCCCTTGCTTCTTCCCTGCTTTCCTCCAATTCTCTCAACAACAACTTCATCATGCTCATCAATGAATTTCTGGGCAAGATTTCCAGGAATAAAAGCAGTGATTGTCTTTGAGTTTTTAATCAATTGAACTTTGCAGCATTTTCTCATTGCAGAATTCGGCTGCTTGGCTTCTTTCTGCACTTTTTCAAGCACAATTCCTTTTCCCTGAGACTTGCCCTCAAGAGGATCTGCTTTTGCATACAAATCAAGTGTTCTTACTATATACGGCCTGTCATGCCACCTGAACTTTCTTCTTGTCTTTGCCAGTTTTCTTGCATTCATTAATCCCATGTTAGTATGTTTTATCCTTGTTTTTTTGGTTTTTAAATGTTATTCTCAAGTATACAAATTGTGTTATCCAGAAATAATGTTACCTCGATAACACACATAAGCTCTAATAAACAAGAAGAGCTTATGAAAAAGCTAAATACCAAAAAGATAAAATGGATCGTAAAGGAGGGCGATAAGAGAGAACAG